>Ga0187827_10002067_pt1 | contig 27964 bp, 24 predicted proteins | sample ETNtaG_39_FD_167969 | JGI IMG/M metagenome (GOLD analysis project Ga0187827, IMG submission 167969) | Marine microbial and viral communities from oxygen minimum zone, Eastern Pacific Ocean - ETNP2014_SV_150_PacBio MetaG (Illumina Assembly) | ecosystem: Environmental > Aquatic > Marine > Hypoxic...
GCAATTGCCCGAAAAGGGCTGCCACAATCCCATCAAATCCAGCTCCACTGGTAAAACCTAATGCCGACCCATCCGTGAACATTCGATGGTGCAAGCCTAAGATTTGTATCGCCCCACCTAGTCCAGCGAATGCACCGCTTAAGGTTAGCGAGAGCACGAGATAATTCTTGACATTGATGCCAGCATAGCGTGAAGCGTGTGGGTTGAGTCCCACGGCCCGGATGCGATACCCTAACGTAGTGCGCCAAAGAAAGATATATACAAGAATCGCCAGCACCACGGCTATGGCCGCTCCCAAGTGTAAGCGAGTAGGCACCATGCGCGGCAAGTCAAGAGCATGAGCCATACGGGCGGTTTCCGGAATTTTGGTAGCGGCTTTTGACTGAGCGGGATCGAGCAATGGTCCCCGTAAAAGATAATTTATCCCCTGTACCGCGATCTGGTTCATCATGATTGTGCTGAGAATTTCATTCACGTTGAAGTAAGCTTTCAGCGTTCCCGGGATAGCACCCCAGATTGCTCCAGCCATGAATCCTGCAGCCATGCAGAGCGGTATCGCCATCCATGCAGAGGCGTCAGGGAGAACCAGCCCCACGAATGTTGCGCTGATGGCTCCCGTCAGGATTTGGCCTTCTCCACCAATATTGATCATGCCACCCCGGAAAGCAATGCATATTCCTATCCCCACCAGTAACAAGGGGGTAGCCTTCACCAACGACTCAGCGACCGCATTCTTGCTGCCAAACGCGCCCTTGAGCAAGGCCGCAAATGCCTCTGACGGACTAGCGCCAAGAATCCATATTACGACCGCGCCAGTTGCCAGCGCGGCCAACGCCGCAAGAAACGGCATCAAGAATTCCAAGGCGCGGACTAGATAATTCTTAGATGCTAGCAACTTGGTTTTTCCTTAATTATGAACACGACGCCAACCCACGGGCTCATATGATAGCACGTAGTAATCCAGAACCTGTTGTGGTGGATGGTGATCTTTACGATCCCGGCACTGGCTACTCTGCGGATACTCTGTCTACGTCCACATGAGTGTACGCGCCGGTTCAGAAGTGGCATGCAGAGAGATGTTCGGGATTCTCGGCGACGGGGAGCATCCCGGGAGCTTCCTGCGTGCAAATATCCTGCGCAATTGGGCAACGGGGATGGAAGCGACACCCGGATGGAGGATTGATAGGGCTAGGCACATCTCCCTGGAGGATTATTTGTTCGCGCGTGAGGTCAGGATCAGGAATCGGAATCGCCGACATCAGCGCTTGCGTATACGGGTGTTGGGGATTATCGTATAGCTCAACCCGATCGGCGATTTCGGTGATCTTTCCCAGATACATGACGGCCACACGATCGCTAATGTGTTCCACCACGCCCATGTTGTGAGCGATGAACAGGTACGTTAGTCCTAAGTCCTTCTGAAGCTCGCGGAGCAGATTGAGCACTTGAGCTTGGATAGACACATCGAGCGCAGACACGGGTTCGTCACACACAATGAGTTTTGGCTTGAGGATCAAAGCCCGGGCGATGCCAATCCGCTGGCGCTGGCCGCCAGAAAACTCGTGCGGGAAGCGCCGGGCATGATAACTCTCCAGCCCTACCATTTCCATTATCTCCAGCGCCCGCTGGCGACGCTTGCGCGGGTTATCAATACCGTGAATGCGCAGCCCTTCAGAAATGCTGTCGCCAATCGGCGTGCGCGGGTCAAGCGCGGAGAATGGATCTTGAAAAATAATCTGCATTTGTCGGCGCATAGGCTTTAGCTCCCGCTCAGAAAGTGCGGTCACGTCTTCACCCTCGAACAGAATATGCCCGTCCGTCGGTTCGACAAGTTTCAAAATAAGTCGCCCAAGGGTTGTTTTGCCGCATCCCGATTCGCCCACCAAGCCCAGTGTTTCGCCCCGTCGAATGACAAGTGAGACGTCATCCACCGCCTGTATCCAACCCTGAGTACGTTTGAAGACACCTCCCTTGACAGGAAAATGCTTCACCAGGTTTTTGATTTCGACGAGAGTATTTCCGTTCCTGGGGGTTTTGTGCAACGGTTCAGCCATCTGTTTAGTCATAGTTTTCGTCAGTCATTCGCAGCTAAGTCAATATAACCAGCATCGCGCTGTATGACCAGAGGAAACCTGCTTAAGCCGTGGCCTTTCTTGTGTGCAAATATCCAAGGCTCGATCGATTCGCGCCTTGCACCGAGGCGCGAATCGACAGCCTTGCGACAAATCAATAAGATTCGGCACGTTGCCCGGAATGACTTCAAGCTCCTCTTTCGTCTGCCCTAAGACAGGCACTGATCCAATCAATCCCTGCGTATAAGGGTGATGGGGATTGCGGAACAGCACACGGATATCCGTCTCCTCGACGATCTCGCCAGCATACATCACAGCCACACGGCTCGCCATTTCGGCAACCACACCGAGGTCGTGAGTAATCAAGATGATCGCGGTGCCAAATTCACTTTGTAACCCACGCATAAGGTCGAGAATTTGGGCCTGAATTGTCACATCAAGCGCCGTCGTCGGTTCGTCGGCGATGAGCAGCTCAGGCGAGCATGCCAGCGCCATAGCAATCATCACGCGCTGCGCCATGCCACCAGACATCTCGTGTGGGTAAGCAACCGCTCGGCGTTCTGATTCTGGGATGCCCACCTTGCGTAGCATCTCCACTGCTCGCCGCTTTCCCACGGCGCGCTTCATATGGCGGTGTATTTCGAGTACTTCGGAGACCTGCAGTCCCACCGGGTAGACCGGGTTGAGGGACGACGTCGGTTGTTGGAATATCATCGACACGCGGTCACCCCGAATCTTGGTCATTCGCGTTCTCGACATTTCAAGCAGATTCTCACCGTCGAAGACAATGCGCCCTGATTCAATTTCCCCTGGATGAGCAATCAGCCGCATGATCGACAGCGAAGTGACGCTCTTGCCGCATCCGGATTCGCCCACCAGACCGACAATCTCGCCGGCATTGACGTGGAAGTCGACCCCATCCACAGCCTTGACGATGCCGTCACGAGTGTGGAAATATGTACGCAACCCCTTTATTTCTAAAATGCGCTTGCTGTCAGTACGCACAGAGCCTCCTAGTCATGCAATCTTGGATCAAGGGCGTCGCGCAGGCCGTCGCCTAAAAGATTGAATCCCAACACCGTCACCATAATGGCTAGGCCTGGGAAGAACACCAGGTGTGGGGCACTAAACACCTGGTTGCGCTCGGAGCCAAGCATGGTTCCCCACTCGGGCGTGGGTGGTTGGGCGCCCAACCCTAGGAATGAAAGGGCCGCGGCATCCAAGATGGCGGTAGCTAGGCCGAGCGTCGCCTGAACGACAAGCGGCGTCAGGGCATTTGGCAAAACGCGTGTGAGCAATATGTGCCGCGTACTTCCCCCTAACGATCTAGAGGCTGCTACGAAGTCCATCTCCTTGACGGTGAGTACACTGGCGCGCATGACGCGCGCGTATGCCGGAATAGTGACGATGGCAATCGCGAGCATGGCATTGATCAACCCTGGACCCAGAACTGCGACAATCGCGATTGCCAGAAGCAACGCCGGAAACCCCATCAAGACGTCCATTATACGCATGATTACGTTGTCGCCCCAGCCGCCGAAATACCCAGCCACTGCTCCCAAAGTCGTTCCAACCACAATCGCAAACGACACAGTGCTCAGGCCGACGATAAGACTCCAGCGCGCGCCATACACCACCCGGCTAAACTCGTCGCGTACATTGCCATCGACCCCCATCAGGTGTTGAGGCTGTTCTTTCGGGCAGCCCAGGAAATGGATGCAGGGTGCAATGCGCTTGCGAATATCTTCTTTACCAATGAGTACTTCTAAGGGGTCATATGGCGCAATCAAAGGCGCCGCAAGGGCAGTCAACAATAGGAATCCGACGATGACCATACCCGCGATTGCAGAAAGGCGCCGAAGGAGCCGCTGCAGTGTCGTTCTCCACAGCGAAGTTGGGCTTCCTAGAAGCCCTTCTGTCTGCCGGGAAGTGAAGTAGCGGAAAACTTCTCGAGCCAACCGGGGTTCCTTTTTTCTTCAGTCGAGGCGGATGCGTGGGTCCAGAAAGGCGTAGGACAAGTCCACAATCAGATTGACCGCCACGTATGAGATGGAAATCACTACAGTGAAAGCTTGAATAATCGGATAGTCGCGCGCGGTGATGGCTTCAAACAGCATGCGTCCAACGCCCGCCAGTCCAAAAATGGTTTCGGTCAACACGGCACCCCCCAGCAAAGCGCCGAGTTGTAAGCCAACGATGGTGACGACCGGTAGTAAGGCATTCCTGAGACCATGTTTCACCACCACCTGGCGGCGGCTGGCCCCTTTGGCTTTCGCAGTGCGCACGTAGTCTGTACCAAGCACATCCAACAGGCTGGAACGGGTCATACGAGCAATGATCGCCAAGGGGATCGTGCTCAGGGCCACGGCCGGCAGGATCAGGTGCTTGATGGAATCCCGCATCACTTCCCAGTTGCCGGTGATGATTGAATTGAAGATGAAGAAATTGGAGAAGAATTCGACCACATTGAACCGGGCTGTGCCCTCCTCCACGGTCCAGCCATAGACTTCGTAGAACGGTGTAGCCGAGAGGCCCGCGGTCAATCGCCCTGACGGGGGCAGCCAGAACGGTGTGTCTTTTAGCAGCAAGGCGAACACGTAGGCTAACATCAGGCCTAACCAGAACACCGGCATGGATACACCGACGTTAGCACCTATCATCGTGGCCACATCTATAGGTGTATTGTGTCGTGTGGCCGACACAATCCCGGCAGGTATCCCGATGACTAGGGCAATCAACAATCCAGCCAAAGCAAGTTCTATCGTCATCGGCAGTCGTTCAACCAAGATCAGCATCACCGGGCGGCTAAAGCGGATGGACTCGCCAAAATTGCCCTGGAGGATGTTGCCAACGTAAATCGTGAGCTGCACTAATACAGGTTTGTCCAAGCCATGATCACGAGAGAATTTCTCGCATACCGCAACCGTAGCCTTTTCACCTAAAATCGCTTTGCAGGGGTCTCCGGGGATAGCTCTCGCCAGCAGAAAGGTGACCAGCATTATTCCAAATACAACGGGAATAGCAAGCAGTATGCGGCGAACAGCGTATTGGATCACGACCGCAACCCTATCAGGTCTGGTAACAACAACGTGGGATGGACAGTCACCTCAAGCGACAATGCCATCCCACGTTGGGTCATAGAAAGACTACATTGGAACGTAGTCTGTTGAGCAAGTTTACTAACTGGTGTCCATCAAACCATCTTACTTATACGCATAGTACTCAAACGCGTCCGTGTTGCCAACATGAATGGAATTTCCATTCAGAAAGTGACGAGAGACGGGTGACGAGGATCACGTCACTCGCCACTCGTCGTCGGTATTCTATCCCTCCGCCGAAGCTCCTGAGGGAGCATCAATCCCCATTCTCAGGACGTCTGGCTGATACCAGTACTCAATCAACTCATCCCACTCGCCATTGTCCTTGAGTTCAGCGATGGTGGATTCCACATAGCCCAGGATCGGGTCACTTTCTGCTACGGCATTGCCCCACTCCGAACCAAACAATGGGGCAGCGAGGCAATCGTCAGGAACAGCTTTTAGGTTACCATCACCCAGCTCTATGTAAATTGGTACGCTGATCGATCCCATGAGAGTACCGTCAATACGGTTTGTGAGAACTTCTTCCCATAGGGAATGCCCTTCAGTTGGAATGCTAACGAGATTGATGCTTGGGTAATCCGTTTGCACCATGCCCTCTTCGGCAACTCCGGTGATCTGCCCTAGGCGAAGTTCCGGATTGTCGACAAAGCTGTCCCAGGTTTGCACACGATCATCATCCGCCCGTGCCAGCACGCAGAATCCATACTGCCCCAAGATGGTGAAGTCCACAACTTCGTCTCGTTCAGGCCTATACGTCAACCCAGTGACAACAACATCGAATTGTCCGGATGGAAGACCAGCAACTATCGCGTCCCATCCTACTCCTACTGTTTCATATTCAACGCCCATGGCCTCAGCCAGCTTCTTGCCCGTCTCAGGCCCTAAACCAATCCACTCGTTGGTATCTGGATCAACCATGCAGTGAGGTGGTGTCGGCGCACAACCACCGCGCAGAACACCATTCTCATAAATTCGGTCCACTACAGCGCTTTCACCAGCCGCTGGAACACCAGCAGGTCTACCTGTAGTTTCTTCTTCGATCGTTTCGACAGCAGCGGCCGGGGCAGCAGTTGGCTCCGGTGCAGCTTCCTGCGCTGGTGTACAACTTGCTAGGAGCATAGCCATGCCAGCTGTTAGGCATAACATTCCCCTCCAGTATATTGACATTACACGGTCTCCTCTTACACTCATAATATTTTCCCTATTTTAACGTCTACAAGCCAGTTGAAACAATAGTATCATCTATCTCATGAAACACGATACGCTCCAAACAACTACATTACTATCAAGAAAGTGTCTGGAAAACAACCTTAATACCATAGCGTCAAACATCTGTCAACACTTCTGTAAAGTATCTGTTTTCAGATACGAAGTGGTTCCTTGCCTATCAAGTGCTTAGGCGCTGTATCGGCCATCAATATTTATTCTGTCAGTGGATTAAGACAATCGAAGTCCATGAGACTTCATGAGATGGAACCAAGTCCATATATACCGCGTAGAGTCTTGCCAGTCGAAAAACGGTTCATATCATACATTTCGATCGGCGTGCGGGGGGTTTGACCAAGAACGAGCTGTGCAAGTGCCTCGCCGATTGTAGGCGCCAATTTGAAACCATGGCCGCTGAATCCGGCAGCCACATAAAGACCTTCATATCCTTCTACGGGACCAACCAGCGGATTCCAGTCCGGAGGAATATCATATGCACCAGTCCATCCAGCGGTACACTCGGCATTTGCAAAGGCTGGCAGACGATTTGCCATCAAGACACCAATGCGCTCTATATGTTCCCGGTCAACACGGTCGGTCAATGTATCGGGGTCAGTTATGGGGTCACCATGGTCACCGGTACCGACAAGGACCATGCCGCCAGTTTCGGGACGTAAATATATTTTGTCTGGCGTAGTCAGATCTTTAATAATCGGCCAGTCTCGGTCGTAATCTTGCTCAATTTTCAGCGTGATGACTTGGTGGCGGCTAACGGCATACGGGAACTCCACTCCAATCATTTCTCCAATCTGATTGGTCCATGGACCAACAGCCAGAATCACTGTAGGGGCTTGAAATTTCCCTCGTGGTGTTTCCACGGTCTTCATGCCACCATCAAGTTTCAGGCCCGTCACCGGCGTTTCAGTGTGGATAGTTGCGCCTAGCTCGCGTGCACGGTGGGCATAGGCGGTGACAGTCAGATAAGGATCGACATATCCGGTAAGAGTGTCATATCCAATTACACTAACATCGTGGAAGCTAAGCAGCGGGTGAACATCGTGTGCTTCCGATGGGGTGAGTTCCTCCGTATCCACGCCATACTTGTTCTGCTGTCGAAAGACTTTCAACATTGGCTCACGGTGTTCTTCTGGCCCGAGAATAATGTACCCTGTGCGTCGCCAACCAATATCACCTCCTACAATCTCATCAAAATTGGAAAAGATTTTCAGACTCTCAACCGCGTGATGCATATTTGCTTCAATTGAATAATGGGTGCGTATAACCGCACAGGACTTCGCCGTACCACCTGAACAAAGGCCGTTGCGCTCTAAGACCACAACATCACTCGCCCCATTTTTCGCAAGGTTATATGCTATACAGCTACCGTACAACCCTCCACCGATAACAATTATTTCTGCTGTAGTGGTGGAACTCAAAGGTTTTCTCCCTTACTTTGTATATTGGTCTCGAAGGCCAACCCAGCACGCTGTGCGTAACGTGCCTCGAGCATATAGCCCAGAGTTAAGTTGCTACGCCATCTCCGGACACATACTAGCGCGACATTTCGCACTATCTGATGTGATACTAGCTTTGTCAGGGCCACCCAATCTTGAGGTCACCCACGTTGGACCATACTGTTTTAAGCCTAGTGTATGTCTCGATAGCCTCGACACCGTACTCTACTCCAATACCGCTATGTTTGAACCCGCCGTATGGCACCGCCGGGTGCACTACACCCAGCATATTTATCCAGACTGTGCCGGCTTGGATCTTCTTGGCCATGCGAGTGGCTCGTCTTATATCCTTGGTCCAAATCGCCGCTGCAAGCCCGTATTCAACTCCATTCGCCATGGCCACCAACCCATCTTCATCTTCCTCGTCGAAGGTAATGACCGACAGGACGGGACCAAATATCTCCTCTTGGGCTATGGTCATAGATGGATCCACAGCTGAAAAAACTGTCGGGTTCACATAGTATCCCCCCTTAAGACCAGCAACGTTAGGGGTTGACCCCCCGATTAGTATTTGAGCACCCTCTTCCTGCCCCAAGTTTATATAGTCAAGGACTTTATCCAGTTGCACTCTAGAAATTATTGGGCCCACCATGGTATTTTCAACCCCTGGGTTCCCTACCGTGATGTGTCGTGTTTTCTCTACGAGTCTTTCCAGAAACTCATCCTCGATGGAGCGCTCTACAAACAACCGTGTCCCGGCTACGCAAATCTGACCGGCATGATAGAAAGGTGAAAAGGCAGCTGCTCTTAGACTGGTCTCAATATCAGCATCAGGAAACACAATGTTCGGTGTTTTCCCACCTAATTCTAGAGTAACACTCTTGACCCCAGCGCTGCTCATCTCAAGTATTTTTCTACCTGTCTTAGTGCTTCCAGTAAACGCTATCTTATCCACATCTGGATGGTTCACTAGGGCTGCACCGGCAGTGTTTCCATAACCGGGAACAATGTTTAATACCCCGTCCGGTAAGCCGGCTTCGTGGCAGATCCGTCCCAAGGCAAGCGATGAGAGAGGCGCCAGTTCTGCTGGCTTCAACACAACAGTATTCCCACATGCTAGTGCGGGTGCAATCTTGCCACATGCCCCTGGCATCGGAGCATTCCAGGGAATTATTGCGCCAACTACTCCACAGGGCTCACGTAGAGAGAACACCAGAAGCTCATCCACTGTAGGATATGTGCTTCCATGAATCTTATCGGCGAGCCCTCCATAGAATTCAAACAGATTAATACATCGCGGAAGGTCCTTATGGCGAACATCGGTCAGCAATCTACCGGCATCATTGCAGTCAAGCTTAGCGAGATGTTCAGCGTTGGAAGCTATTAGCTCCGCAATGCGATAGAGGAGTTTTCCTCGCTCTGTTGGTGACATTCTTCCCCACGGTCCCTCCAGAGCCTGACGTGCTGCCCGCACAGCAATGTCTATATCTTCCGCGTCTCCTGCGGATACCCGAGCTAAGAGTTTGCCCGTTGCCGGATTATATACATCAAGTGTTTTGCCTGATGCAGATGGCTTTTCCAGACCTCCAACAAAAATCTGTCGTTCACGAATGGCTTCTGTAGTCATGAGATGCTTGCAGTTATATATTGGTACAATGCGTGGCAATGCTACTCAGCCAACCACAGTTTCAAACAGGCGAAGGAAATTTCCTCCCAATATGTTCAAGACATCTGCCTTCCTGTAGCCTCGATCTATCAGTCCCCCAGTGATGTTTCCCATCATAGCTACGCTGTCAATGCCTTTTGCATAAGGGCGGTCGACGGCATCGGCAACAGTACCAAATACATCTGGACGTTTTGTCCGCCAATAAACCGAAGCAGGTAGCACTGTTCTATCTTCCTTATATTTTTCCACAAAGTCCATTCCCAACCCTACGTGTTCGACGCCAATAAGGTCAGTCATGTGAGCTATGTGATTCAAGAGATCATCTAATGTCGGGTTATTCGACTTCGGATTGACAAATGCTGGATGAGAAGTAACTCCAACAACTCCGCCTTTTTGAACCAAGGCAAGTAGCTGTTCATCTGTCTTATTACGGGGCGAGATTGCCAGTGTCCTTGAATTCGCGTGCGTGAATGCAACTGGATCCTTGGAATGCTCAATCGCTTCTAGGGTTGTTACATCGCCACAATGAGACAGATCAACTAGAATGCCGAGTCTGTTCATCTCCTCAAGAACTTCCCGACCTGCGTAACTCAGACCGCAGTCGGTATTCTCACAGCAACCATCCCCCAAAAGGTTGCGTCCGTTGTAGACTAGTTGCATACACCTGACACCCATCCGGTAAAATACCCGCAGTAGAGACAGGTCGGCGCCAAAGGGCTTGGTGTCTTGAAATCCCAGGATGATCGCGATCTTGCCGTTTGACTTCGCCTCACGCACATCACCGGCTGTCGTGGCAATAGCTAGATCATCTGGGTGGTTCTCAATCTCCGTGTAAAGCGCATCAATCTTTCTGACGGCGCTTTCGAAGCTATCCTCGTATGCAACTGTCACAATGGAGGCTGTTACACCCCCCTGTTTAATACGCGGCAAATAATCTGTCTCGCATATATATGGAAATGCAAGCGCATCTATCACGATGGCCTCGTCATGCACCGCAGCCGCTATTTCGTGCTTGTCTGGGCTCCCTCCAGACCGGCTTCTATGAGTTGATTTCACTGAAGATCACTTCACCAGATTTCATAACCATTTTGATCCTTCGCAATGCGCTGAGATCTTCCAACGGGTTGCCGTCTACGGCAATCAGGTCAGCCTCTTTTCCCGAAACTACCGTGCCTACTTGATCATCGATACCTAAGCATTGAGCCGCGGCACTAGTAGCTGCTCTTATGGCATCGAGGTTGGAGAGCCCTGAGCGTGACAACAACTCAATCTCTCGCCATGGCCTACCAAAAGGCACTCCGTCTACCCCAGCGTCTGTACCCGCAACTATCGATACACCCATGTCGGCCATAGATCTCAAATTGGATAGTCTTCTCTCCAACACCTCAGGGTTTTCAGCAAACCGCTCGAATATTGCGGATAAGGTGGGTACCACGTAGATGCCTCTTTCTGCCATCAGGGCAACTATCTTCGGGTCAAATTGAAACCCGTCTTCTTTCCCAAGCCATGAACAGTGATCTATGCTGTCAACACCGGCCTCGACGCATTGGCTTATGCCCTCAGTACCATGTGCGTGTGCTGACACCTTTAGGCCTGCGGCGCGAGCCTCTCGCACAATTATCTTCAGTTGCTCAAGCTCAAATTGGGCTCTACGAGGGTTACTTGTACGTGTCAAGTTTCCCCCTGTAGCCATGACTTTGAGGAAGTCAACTCCTTCCTTGATGTGTTGGTGGATCAGAGTCGACAACTGCTCGTTAGACTCCGCGGTGACACCTATAAACCAACAATGGCCTTCTTTACGAGTAATGGCGGCGCCAGACACTATCAATCTTGGTCCTTTTGTTTGTCCGGAGCGTAATTTTTCACGAAGCCCAAGAATGGGTAACTGGCGGGCCGCATTATCACGAACAGTAGTTACTCCACTTCCGAGAGCAGCCTGTATGTTATTGACACTTCGTTTGTAGAGCCTTGCATCACTCCTATCTGCTATTTCTTCAGGAACCCACTTCCCGGCGTCCATCTGGGTGTGAGTGTGACAGTCAATCAAGCCAGGCATCAGACATAAGCCTGTGTAGTCCAGTAATTCGGTCGCAGCTGACTCCATAGAGCGCACTTCGTCATTGACTGTAGTGATATGACCACTCTCAACAGCAACTACTACCTCCTGCCGTGCCGTGGGGGATATACCATCTATTAGTCTAGTCGCCTTCAACAATTTCCTGTTCATACTCACTGTTTCAATATTGTGATGATTGCTATGCCATGGGCTTCACGACACCGCCTGACACGTAGGGGTCGTTACCACCCAAGTACATTCCATCCGAAGCACTAAACTCTAAGCCGCCCGGCTGGGCAAAGGTCAATGGACTGCCACCTGGCTCAACAAGGGACGTAGACGCAACTTCTACACTATGTCCCAGCTCCTCTAGCCCTTGAATTATCGTCGGGTCAATCTCGCAACTCGCTAAGATTGTTTTCCGTTTGACTGGAGTGCTACCACAATCTATCCGTGGAGCAGCAACTGCACTATCAATATGCATGCCAAAATCGATGACATTGGTGGCCGTCTGCACTAAAGCACAAAGCACACGATTGCCTCCTGGAGAAGCCACTGCAATAGAGTTCCCATTAGGTCCAACACAGATTATCGGCCAGCCGGGAATTGGCCTTCTTTTGCCGGGGCCGAGCGAGGTCGCAGTTCCAGGTTCGGGGTTGAAACCAAGCATCTGGTCATTAAGAAGTACTCCGGTTCCCGGCACAGTCATGCCCGATCCGAATGAGAAACCATGGGTCTGCAATACGGAAACAATATTTCCCCACTGATCGGCGGTGGAATAGCCAGTGGTTGTAAACGAGCCGTTCCTAACATTGTCCAAACCTTTTTCGTCCGGGAAAAGTATGGCATCGACTCGAGTATCCAACTGGAACATACTTGCTCGTTGTTCAATATGTCCAGCATCAAGATATGACGCGAGGCTAGGAACAGAGCACTCAGGAGATGTAATGAAGTCATAGAATGTTGAGTGGGCTAACAGGCATGCCTGAGAAATAAGGTGTAGTGCCGCAACGCTATTGTGGCCCAAAGCGGCTAGGTTAAATTTCTCTAGAATTGCTAGTGCCTCAATAGTCTGAAAGTCTGGTCCGGTAACAATATCCCAGCCATGGTATTTTCCTGAGAGTGTTGCAATCTCACTAGCTTTGTAACTGGCCAGATCATCCAGGGACAACCAACCCCCTGCAGCTTTAACTTCTTCGGAAATAATCCTAGCCAACGACCCTTTGTAAAATATATCGGGCCCATTGGACGCGATTAATCTCAGTGTGCGTCCGAGATCATGCTGTTTCAAGATGTGGGCAAATTGAAGGGGATACTGGAATGATGGTTCTGGTACTTGCCCGTCATTCAAGAAAATGCTGGCAGACGAAGGGAAAGATGCGAGACGGCGATAGCTTGCAGCTATATAAGCTATGTCTTGCCAGCTTAATGGATAACCGTTTTCGGCAAAATTAATTGCTGGGTCCATCACATCGACCAATGGCATACTTCCGTACCGTTGTAACGCAAGACATAATCCAGCTAGAACTCCAGGAACAGCTATGGCCTGACTGCCAATTTCGTTAGCCTGGCCTTTTACGCCACGAAAACCAAAAAGTCCACGTGCGGCTTCCGGGTCAACCTCGTACGATCCTGGAATTGCTCCAGCAGGCGCGACAACTGGGGCATCAATAGCACCAGTCGCGCCGCTTGCAGTCCTGAATACAAGTTGGTACTTGCCACCTCCTATACCGGACATGTAAGGTTCCACAACAGAAAGGGCAAAACCGACAGCAACGGCACTGTCAAACGCATTGCCGCCCTGCGCCAAGATTGATGCCCCTGCTTGCACTGCAAGTGGGTGCTTAGCGACAACTATTCCTTTTTGCGTTGGGTCCATTTGCGACTAATGGGATCCTGTAAAATGATCCTGGAAAATATCCATCATTTCTTGACTCGAGATATCGCCGCGCAAGGCACGTTGAAATGTTTGTGGCCAGACCCGCTCCACAAAGGGTCCGAACTGAGGGTGGAACCAAGGATCAGATCCCCAGTCCTTCATTGAATCAAGGGACACTTTATAGAAGCGGTCATTTGAATATACCGAATCACCAAGGAGCGATTTTACATTCGGAAGTAGGGGACGCTGCGGATTTCTGCACCAAGCCTCTACTTGTTCCGCCTCGGCAAGCCAAGAGATAAATACCCAAGCCGCTTCCTTATTGCGGGACTCACGATAAATCGCGTGGTTCTGTGGATAGAAGGTAATGTGGCGACCATTGGGACCAGCAGGCATTCTGCACGCTGCCACACGCTGTCCTAGCGCTTCGTCAAGCAAGGAGGCTAAATGCGTAGTGTGCATAATTATCGCCGCCTCCCCACTTATCAGTTGTTGTAGATGCTGTGGAAAACTGTCTGTAATTGCACTCGGCGGAGTCACGCGATGCGTCGCGTATAAATCAATGTACCATTGGTTGGCCGCTACTGCATCGGCTATGTTCAGAGTGAAATTACCAGAAGAGCCGCCAAAGTTCAGCCCTTGGCTTCTCATGAAATCACCCCAGAACCTGTGCCCAATTCGAGACCCTCGCATTCCTAGACCATAGCATCTGGGTGGCCTCGTCAGTTTCTTTGCGGCTACTAACAGGTCCTCATAGGTATTCGGTGGTTCCAGATTTGCCGCCTCAAATAAATCCGCCCTATAGTAGATGACATCGCATCCCATGCCACCCCCAACTATGTAGCGAGGCTGGTCGGGTCCTGCACGTACCCAGTCCCAGTAACCATCGATAAGATCATCTGAACCATCCCATTGGTCTATATAATCATCAAGGGGCTCCAATAGATCTTTTTTCACCCACTCCCCAATCCAATACTCCACCACGTCCGAGCAATCAGGTGGTCTTCCCTCAGCTGCTGCGGCCAAGAGGAGATCATGTTCCTGATCCCAGGGCACCTCTCTGTACTCAACTTTTATATCACGGTGAGTGCGGTTAAACTTATCGATTAATCCAAGCAGTACAGGGTCATCCTTGATGTCAGAGTGCCGCCAGAATGAGATCTCTACTGGTTTGCTAATCCTTGCTGCTTCCATGTGATTGTCAGCTCCTTGATCCATTCCATCAACTCTATTGTTTTTCACCATTAGCCAGTTTTGTCAGCTCGCCATATAAATTGTCCTCAATCTCCAACTGCCCCGATCGTATCCTTTCGTTTGCCACTTGGTCCCCTCTTTCACCTGGAACTAGAATCTCATCAACACCAGGAAGTTTCTTCGAACTCTTCACTTTATCTACGAGTTGTGACACTTGGTTCCGGAATGTCTCTAAGCTGGTCAACAATTCAGGGTCAATGACAAGAACCAAATCTCCCCGACCTTCGCCTGTATTCGCTAAACCGGAAAAGCGAGCCCCGATCAAGGGTCCGGCGAGTATCTCCACCATTAGTGCCAATCCTGCCCCTTTGTAACTGCGGTCGAACGGGCGAATTGCACCTTGGAGAGCTTCTGATGGACTTGTTGTCAACATGCCGTTACCATCATAGGTAGTGCCATCAGGTAGAGATGTACCGGCAGTCTCAGCCTCGAGAATCCCATAATTTGCTATGGCCGCGGTTGCCATATCAAGAACCACTGGCTCTCCCGACGTTGGTACACCTATAGCCAGAGGGTTGGTACCGAACACTGGCTCAAAGGAACCATGTGTGCACACGCGCGGAGGCGAGCTGGCGAAAACACATCCAATGAATCCCCCTTCAGAAATAGCTCTGGCGTAATATCCTATGGCACCACTCGACGAGTATGTGTTATTGGCGCCAACAATTCCCAAGCCATGTTCCCTTGCTTTTTCCAATGCTATTTCCACGGCTCTGTTCGCAACAATAATTGCCATGTTGTAAGCCCCATCAAGAAGGGCTGAAAATGGTGTCTCCTTGATGATTCTAATATTGCTTGCCCGAGGATCCCTCGGAATACCTTTGCCTATTAGCTTGACCAACCCCTGATTGTTTCCACGCAATTGTGCGTACATCAGAACATCAAGTATCATTTGTGTTTCGCTATCACTGTAACCAAATCTCTTCACTGCTTTATGGGCAAGCACCGTCAAATCTTCAATTTTGATCTTCATTTTCGTCTTTCCCCTTTACTGCTTTGGTCTCAATCCCTGTTTGTATCCCGGAGTTGTGCCTGGCAGAAGTCACCAAGAACATTCACAGTATGTTCTACGTCTCGACTTCCAATGCCCTTATATGCAACAAACCTCAACACTGCCGGCCCAGTCGCGAGGGTCTTTACGCCGCGCTTTTCTAACTCCCGAACCGCATATTCACCTGTAATTCCGAGATCGGACACACCCACATAGACAATATTGGTGTCGACTACGGAGCTATCAACTGCGAGCCCCTTGATCTTGGTCAATCCTTTAGCCAGGGCGCTAGCGTTATGATGATCTTCCGCCAGCCTATCAACCATAGTCTCGAGTGCTACAATTCCCGCAGCCGCAATTATTCCTGCTTGCCGCATCCCACCTCCAACCATTTGTCTATATCGTCTGGCTTGATCAACAAACTGTTGGTTACCGGCAAGGAGTGATCCTAGTGGCGCACTAAGACCTTTAGTCATGCAAATCTGTACAGAATCTACATGCCGCGCAATTTCGGACACGTGAATCCCTAAACCTACAGCAGCGTTGAACAAACGGGCACCATCCATATGTATCGGAACACTATGTCTTCGAGCCACTTCCGCGAGCCCGTCCAAACGAATCAGGGGAACAATACTACCGCCCCCACGGTTGCTGGTGTTTTCAATAGCTATCAAACCAGTTGGGGCGCGGTGACTACTTCCCGCAGAACGAATGGCTTGCTCCACATCCTCCGGACGTAGACCGTAAGCGTCACTCATAAGCGGTCTAGCGATTATTCCCCCTATGCGAGCCAAACCTCCAACCTCAGCGTTGTAGATATGAGAATCGACCCCCAGAATTAGTTCCTGACCCGGCTCAGTGTGGGACAATATAGAAAGAAGATTCCCCATTGTTCCACTTAGGACTAGTAAAGCTGCCTCTTTGCCAAGCATTTCAGCCGCCAAACTCTCTAAGCGCTGCGTAGTGGCATCTTCGCCGTATTGGTCATCACCTAAAGAGGCGACCGTAATAGCACTTAGCATTTCCTGACTAGGCAATGTCAGGGTGTCGCTGCGCCAGTCTGAGGTCATAGTCATAGGAGATCTATTGATTTGCCAAAAAGGGGTAAGGGTATCAAATTAAACACTGCTAACAGGAGGAATATTTCAATTATTGTACAGCATCCAGATTATATAGCCGTCCCAAGCCTGGTTTTTTCAAATGGACACCTGCAAGTCTCAACGCGTCCCACATAGTCGCCTGATTAGCTGAGACGACTGGCTTCCCCAAGTCCGCCTCCAAAGTTTCAATGATCTCCAAGCTCCTAAAACCTGTACATGCAATATATACTCCATCGGACTCAGGCTTATCGACCTCTTTCGCCATTTGATAAATCTGACTTAGCGGAACCATGCTTATATCTTTGCCATGCAGCCCGAGACCTTGTTGAGCTACGATCTCAAAGCCACTCTTTTCTAGGAACTCTCGCAGCTTTTGATCTATTGGACCCAAATATGGCGTTGCAACTGAAATCTTCTTCAACCCAAGCTCACGCATGGCACGAACTGATGCTGTTATTGTGCATGTAGCGGGAGCCACGGCTCCCGCTGCGAGACGATGGTTAAGTTCCTCGTCCATCCCATCGCCTCTAATGAACCCAGCAGCCGTACAGGCATACGCCACTGCATCGACTTCAATTCTGGAGAAACCTTGCGCTATACGTTCGACTTCAGGGCTGTTCGCCATGTCTGTCAGTACCTCGACCGAAGCTTTGGCCCGAACTAGTGTCCGTGAAATAAACACGGCAACCCCATGAGGCGCAAACCCCCAATACTCTTCATCAAGCAGACCAGTCTCTGGATATAGCAATCCTATGCGAGCGCGCCACCCTAATGTTATTTGCTGTGGAATATTAATCATGATCCTCTTATCTTTTAGCCTATCAGTCAAGAATTTCCAGAATCAGGTTCCCAAGTAATTTGCCGCAGGAATTTGCGCGTCCTTGCAATTTTTGGCCGGGCGAAAAACTCTTCAGGGTTTCCTTCCTCGATAAATTGGCCTTCTGAAAACATGCAGATTCTCTGGCCCACTCGTCTAGCAAAGTCCAATTCGTGTGTAACCACTAGCATGGTCATGCCTTCATCTGCCATGTTTTTCATCGCATCTAGCACTTCAGCAATTAGCTCAGGATCTAAAGCTGACGTTGGCTCATCAAATAGCATAACTTTAGGTTTCATTGCCAGAGCCCGGGCGATAGCCAATCGTTGTTGCTGCCCCCCTGACAGATTGCCAGGGGAAGCCGACAATTTATCTGAAAGCCCAACTTTCTTAAGCTCGCCTATCGCGATCTCTCGAGCTTCATCCTTGGACTTTCCCAGAACAGTTACCAAACCCTCCATTACATTCCCAATCGCATCCATATGGGGAAACAAATTGAACTGCTGAAAGACCATGCCAATAGTAGATCTTATCCGGGCTACGTCCACATTAGGATCTGTGATTTCCTCGCCGTCTACCCAAACGTGACCCTCATCCGGATGGGCAAGAAGATTAATGCAACGCAGGAATGTGCTTTTGCCCGATCCACTTGGACCAAGAATCACTACAACCTCTTGTTTCTTCACCTCCATATTTACACCCTGCAAAACATGGAGTTCCCCGAAGGACTTATGAAGGTTCTTAACTACAACTATGTTCTGCATATTCCTGTTTCCCTTCACTCACATATCTAGGCCGAAAAGTCCTAGTTTCTACTTAACTCGTAATCTTTCATACAGCAAATCGGATAGCCTGGCTTGAGGCCAGGTGAATAGGATATACATCACGCCCACAATGGTAAACATCTCGATGTAAAGAAATGTCTGGGTTGCGGCATAGCGAGCCCGGAACATCATTTCCGACACTGCAACTACCGAAACGACTGACGTATCCTTGAACAGGCTAACCCAGTAAGTTGTGACAGGAGGTATGACAATTCTGACTGCTTGCGGTAACACAATCCTTCGATACATTTGATCGGCCTCCATCCCCAAGGCTTGAGCTGCATCACGTTGCCCTTCAGGGACTGAAGTTATTCCTGCTCGGAACACTTCTCCCAGAAATGCTCCCATGTTGAGACTTAGCGCTGTACAAGCTGAGGCAATGCTGCTGGGGGTAAATCCGGACAAGAGCGGCAGAGCAAAGAATACCCATATCAGTTGGGTCAAGATTGGTGTAGTGCGAAAAAATTCCGTGTATGATGCCAGTACAGTTGACCAAGGTTGTTTACCATTGATTCTAACAATAGCAACGAGTAAGCCGATGAGCACACCCATGAACATGGATACTCCTGCCACCAACACAGTCATTTTTAAACCACCCAAAATGTAGGGGGTCCATTCAATAGCTGTCTCAAACTGCCAATTGTACTTACTCACAGTATCAATCTACTTGCCCTGGTCATGACCTTGTATATACAGTAAGCCAATAAGCGCTGGATTACATTTACTCCTGATGCAAAAATCTCCTGTGCAACAGGTTAGTAACAAGCGCTAGGGGATAGGTAAGCACAAAATATAGCATGGCTACTACTGTTGCAACCTCTACACGACGATAGGTCCACATTCGTATGGCATTCGATTGATACATGAGTTCAGGAACACCGATAATAGAAGCAAGAGCGGATGCTTTGACAATGCTTATCCCAAGGCTGCCTATAGTTGGAAGCATCTTTCCAAAAGCCTGGGGAAGAATTATTCGCCGGTACGCCGACCACGTTGTCATTCCCACAGCCAACGAAGCCTCCCATTGGCCTGCGTGTACGCTCAATATACCGCCTCTGATTACCTCAGACATTCCGGCACCTACTGCTATTCCTAGAGCCACAGACACTGTGCTCACGGGAGCGGGCTTAAAGCCTACGAGGATTGGGATTGCATAGAACATCCAGAAAAGAGCCACCAAATGAGGCAGACTTCGGAAAATGTCAACATACGTGGCCAGCAGTATATTTATTACCCGGTTCCCAGAAAGTCTCAATACTGCCACGACAACACCGATCATGAGCGCGACAGCGAATCCCGCGGTGCTTATAACAACTGTTCCCTGTACACCGCTTAGAAGGAATGGTATGAACCGCAGAACAAGCTCGAAGTCAAATGTATAGCCCACGTTTCACTTTATGGTTTTGCTTGAAGCCCTAACACGCCCCTGAGCTGCTTTGAGCTCAACCATTTCTCTTTTCGTACTTCAAGCCAGTTGTCTCCCATTAATTCCGCCACCGTAGAGACCAGGAACTGTTCTAGAACAGGGTCCGGTTGTATCGATATACCCCACGGCACAGTCCAAGCAGGGTTCTCAGCACAATCTTCAGGTCTTGCTGCTAACAGAGAGTGTTTCTCCAACACCAGATCAGTGATCAAGGCATTGACCACTACAGCATCAGATTCGCCATTCAATATTTCTTCAACAACATCTTGGGCTGTGATCACCTTCTTGCTTTGGAGCTTCAAAGCGGGGTAATTTGTAAGTAGATAATACTCTGCATCAGTTCCTTGAGCTGTTGTCAGGACAACATCCTGTTGTAACCCAGACTCTAAATCCTGGAATCTATCGTCACCCTCTTTCACTAACAAACAATATCCTTTTTGACCCATTTGGATAAAATCCAATCCCTCGAACTCCGGTCTGCTAACGGGAGCACCGATGATCATGTGCACTATGCCCGCTTCCAAATCATCAGGCATTTCAGTCCATTTCTGCAACTGCACAGTAACCCCAGGGAATCCTAATCGCTTCCTGATCTCGATGGCCAGGTCTGGCGCTATGCCGACGAAATCATTAGGACCTGGTCGTATAAAAGTGTAAGGGGCGGCCAGTGGTGTCCCGTATTTGAAGTACCCTTTCGCGTACATCTTTTGCACTGTTTCACTCTCTTCCAAATCAAGAGAGACCCTCTCGGAATCTGAAGACGAGGGTGTAGGTGGTGCTTTCGCCTCACGAGTGGGCGGAGTGTCTGTACATGCAATCAGCAAGCATGCTAGGACAAAAGGTATAGTGCTTCGTCCTTTATTCATGACTCGCCTGAAAATTCTCAGAGACCAACCGCGTATAGTTTGAGGGAAAGCTCGAATTGAGAGACAAGATTACCGATCCATCGCGAAAAAGAATGTCGCCCTGCCATGTTGTAGCCGAAGGCATCACGCATGTGCTCATCGCTCCATGCGAAATTGACCTCAGGGGCTCCCAGGCCAAATAACACCTTGACGGGGGGAATGTTACGAACAGGCGGGTTCTTTTGATTATAGCACAGCAAGGAGGTCTTCATCAATCCGCCTAAAAAATCGGTGGTAGAACGCATCAGCCAAAAAGCTTCCAGCTTTTGGCGTTGCTTTGAGGGCAATTCACCCAGACGGCTGAAGAGTGGCTGTTGCAAATATTGATCATTTGGTTGGTACATTGTCAGTCCTTTTGTGTTGTGGAGATATCAGGTGTTATAATGCCCAACTAGTTTATCCGCTGCGCGCAATTTCTGACCTTTTTTCAGGGGATAAATGTATAGAACACCTGTAAAGAAATCAATGAATACTCAGAAAACTTCACTTTCGGAATACTAATGATAACACGCGAAGAAATCGAACATGCGAGAGCGGAACTGCCGTCTGAGGTAGTTAACACGCCCGTGCTTCATGCGGATGCCATATCCAAGAAGATCGGAGCTACCTTGCTGTTGAAAACGGAGAACCTTCAGGTGACAGGATCCTACAAATCGAGGGCGGCCTTCACTATCCTCAACAGGCTGTCCGACGAGCAGAAACAACGTGGCGCGGCCATCTCGTCTTCCGGCAATTTTGCTGCGGCCTTCGCCTACATGGGCTCATTGCTGGATATTCCTACCGTTGTGGTGATGATGCAAAAAACCTCACCGTTCAAGGTCGAGCGCACTCGCGGCTTCGGCGCCGAGGTGGTGCTGTGTGAGGACAACAACCAGGCCCGGTGGGATACGTTGGACCGACTAGAACGGGAATCCGGACTCGCTGCGATCAATACCTGGGAAAATGCCGATGTCGTCCGAGGCCACGGCACCATCGGACTGGAGATCCTGGAGCAGGCGCCGGATGTAGATGTCGTGATCGTACCGGTCAGCAGCTGTGGACTCATCGCCGGAATTGCCACAGCGGTTAAATCGACACGTCCCGCTGCAAAGGTTGTCGGTGTCCAGCCCGAAGGATCTCAGGCGGGGTACCGGTCTTTTCATGAAGGGGCCATCTGCGAAGTGGCGGAGCCGGAAACCATCTGCGACGCGCTGATCGCCGCTCACCCGGGAGCGTTGCCGTTCGAACACGTACAGCAACACGTAGACGACGTGGTTCTCGTGTCGGACGAGCAGGCGAAAGGTGCCATCCGCGCCCTAGCAAGCACCACCAAACTCGTAGCGGAACCGGGCGGTGCCGTGAGTGTGGCGGCGGCAATGGCCGGTGTCATCGATGTGCGGGGCAAGACAGCGGTGTCGCTTATCAGCGGCGGGAACATCTCCATGTCGTTACTCGGGGAGTTTCTCTCATGCGAATCGTAGACAGCGATGTGTTGTCCCGTTGTGAGCCTGGTGCCGCACAGGGAGTCCCGTCGCCTCCCGGCATCCTTTCGCTCTCAAACGGACAGGTCATCGCCACATACCGGACCGGTACAGCGAAAGCCGGTGATGATGAAGTTATACGGATGGTGGGTGCCGGCGACAGCGGCAGGACCTGGTCGGAACCACGCATTACGTTTGAGTTACCACGGCTACCCAGCTCGCAAAGAGTTGACCGCAACCGCAGCAGCAAGGTTTTCTGAAAGCTGCCGCCGCGTCGGCCTCCTAGATCCCCTTACATCGCACGACACAGAAACGCATCTCCGACAGATGCCGCCCTCTTCCGCAGGATCATAGCAACTGTTGTTTGTCAGACCGCAATCGATGCCCAGGTCGATGTCCGGGTCCAGATATTCTCCGCCCTAGCCAGGCGAATCAACGGCCAATGGATGTGAAAACGGCTCGTACTTTCCACCCCGGCTTTAGTCGCCAGATTGGCCACATGCTCGTAGGCCTCTATGTGTTCGCGGCGCCAGTCAGAATAGGCGTTGTAATCCACTACGTTAGCACCCAGCACTTCGTCCCTCATCCCAACAAGGGGCGAACGACAGGAAGCTCGTGTTCCACGCCGGCCCACAGATAACCGGAATATCCGAACTCATCGACGATTCGTCACGGTTCGTGGGCACGTCTATGTCGTCCGTCAGGCGGAGCCTCCGATGCCGCACATCCCGACTGGGACCATCACAGTTGCAGCTGTGCACCCTTCGCCTTTGCTACAGGCTCTGAGTCCCGATTGCTAAGGCAATTAGCAAACCATCCAAAAACCCTATCAGGCCTGGTAACAACAACGTGGGATGGAAAGTCACCTCAAGCGACACTACCATCCCACGCTGGGTCATACTAGGACTACATTGGAACGTAGCCTGTTGAGCAAGTTTACTGACTGGTGTCCATCAAACCATCCCACAGATACGCATAGTACTCAAACGCGCCTGTATTACCCACATGATACGGGTTACCAGCGTCAATGGCGGCAGCCCAGGACATAACGACGTCGTTGGCGTCCAGGTCAGAGCCGTCATGGAACTTGACTCCCTCACGGAGAGCACAGGTCCAAGCAGTCAGGTCGTCATTGGGCTCACAGGAGGTTGCCAGGATCGGCCGGACATTGCCAGAGTCGATCTCGTAGTCATACAACGGCTCGACAACCTGCTGGCACGGCGCCAACGATTCCCCGTCGGTCTCGTCCGCACAATACAAGCTGATAGGCTCAGCGTTCTGCATGAAGACGAACGTGTCCTTGCCAGGGTCAGCATAGTGAAACAGCGGAGCCCCGAACGGCCGGAAGTGAGCATTGTCGACTGAACCCAGGGCGGCCGAAGCCGAAGCGCCGTGAGCGATGGGGACCATCGGAGCCAGTTCGCGTATGGCGTTGTTGGCCTCAGTGTAGAGTGCCTCCGCCTCAGCCGGATCGCCAATTTGCGAAGCCTGCTCCAACACCTCGTAGATTTCGGGGTGCGTTTCACCATACTGCGGGTTGGCAGCGCTGAAGTGGAAGTCCAGGAAGTTGGTGACGTGCGGATAGTCCGCGCCCCAACCTAGCAGGTAGAACCCATCGAGATTACCCTGAGTAGATTCATCGATGAACCCACCCGACTCCATTACGACCACATTCACCTCGATGCCAAGGTTATCTCGCAGCTGCGTCTGGAACTCGACCGCTACCAGTCCCGGCTCCGGTAGGTAGCCCCGGAAGACGTCTCGATAGAATATCGAGCTCTCGAAGCCATCTGGGTAACCGGCCTCGGTCAGCAAAGCCCGAGCGGCTTCGGGGTCGAAATCGTACCACGCATCACCCGTACATCCATTGGGGATAGAGCAAGGCGTAAAGTGGGAAGCCACCTCTGAGCCTTCAGGGTAGAAGTTGTCCACAATACGCTGGCGGTCAATTCCCATGCCAATCGCCTGGCGCACTTTCACGTCGTCGAAAGGTGTGAACGTATTGGTCATCGCCAGGTAGAGTATGTTGGGGTTCGATACCGGGATAAACGTCAGGTTAGAATCGTTTTGCACCGTCGTGAAATCATCTGGACTCAGGTTAGTGATTTGGTCCACAGTGCCGGATTGAAGTTCAAGCAGACGCGCAGCGCCCTCGGTCGCCCAGCGGAATACCAGTGTATCGTACACTGGCTTATCGCCCCAGTAGTCCTCGAAGCGTGTGTAGGTGACGCTGTCACCACGCGCCCACTCTTTCAACGCCCATGGGCCGGTACCAACCGGATTGTCGAGAATATCACCTCCGCCGCCCGTCTCTTCGATCCACTCTCTTGGCTGAACACCGAAAGGTGTGAAGGCCGCCTTGGCAAGAAAAGCCGGATCGGGTTTGCACAGGTTGAACTCGACAGTCAGCCGGTCTAGGGCAGTTATCTGCAGTATCTTTCCGCCATAGTCACAGCTTCCAGCATTCAGATCCAGGAGTCCACCGCTTTCTGACAGCCCGACAGCAGCCGCCGCGACTGCCTCGGGCGCCTCACCAGGTACCTCACCTGAAACACCCTCAACCCAGTAGTCCATCCCAAGCATAGAACCGTCATCCAGGCAGTCGCCCTCGGCAACAACCAGGCTTCCATTAGCACCGACGACGGGACCACAGAACACATCCCAGTCACCTGAGACGATCGCCGCACTCTTTTCATCAACTAATGCAGCAGTGTCAGTTGACACACGGTCTGAAAGCGGCGCCAGCGCGACAACGCCTTCCGACATTCCGCCCCAGTAGGACTCCGAACCATCATACGTGCCCGCCATCACCTGCTCTGCGATCTCAACGTACTTCACACCCCAGTTCCAGATCGGGCTAGTCAGTACCGTGTCTCCCACAAACTGCGCCATGTCAGAGTCGTATCCGATCGAAAGCGCACCAGCATCCGCGGCCGCCTTCTGCGGCTCTGTTGTATCCTGATGCTGCGCAATGATGTCCGCTCCAGCGGCAAGCAATGCATCCGCCGCTTCCTTTTCCTCCGGAGGCCCGAACCAGGTGTTGGTCCACACCACGCGCACCTCAGCCGACGGGTTCACCTCACGAACGCCCCGCGTGAAAGCGTTGATCCCACGGATCACTTCCGGTATCGGGAACGCTGCTACGTAACCGATGATGTTGCTCTCGGTCGCAGCTCCAGCCACCAGACCCGACAGATAACGCGGCTGATACATGCGACCGAAGACGTTCGATGCATTCGGGGCCGACTTGAAGCCCGAGATGTGTACAAACTGAATGTCGGGGAACTCCTCCGCTACCGTTATGGTCGGATCCATATAGCCAAAGGAGGTGGTGAAGATCAGGTCGTAGCCTTTCATGGCGAAATCTCTGATCACGCGTTCACCCTCAGGTCCTTCGGGTACCATCTCGATGTAGGCAGTCTCTATACCTAGATCTGCCTCCATCTGCTGCCTGGCTTGGTCATGTGCCCAGGTCCAGCCCAGATCGCCGATCGGAGCTACGTACACAAACGCGGCCTTGAATGCTGCCTTTGCTGCTGCTACCTCTCCTGCCGCCGCGAGAGCATCGATGTCCCCACTGGTCACATCTGCCAGCGCTGCCTCTGCAGCCGCTTTAGCGTCACCCGCCATCGCAAAATCAGGGTTGAAATCAACGCGCAGACCGCCATTGGACATGGTTGCGGCAAAGGACTTGCCGCCCAGTGTGCCTTCGCCGATCAGCGCAACAATCTCTTCCAATGCCACCGTCCAGTCGTACACCTGATTTGCCGCCACTATACTCGGCGCCAGCGAACTCTGGTCCGATTGCGTGCCCAGCCAGATGACGCCATTCGTCTCCGCGACGCCGATTGCACCTACCACCATCTGGGCAGTACCGGTCAAAACGTCGGCACCGGCATTGAGGTGGGTTTGAGCAGCTTCAGAAGCCAGAGCCACATCGCTGAACGACCCGATCCAGTTCGCATTGACTTGAACATCTGGATTGGTCGCTTCGGCTCCCGCAGTGAAACCATCTACATAGAGTTTCGCGTCTCCGACCTCAATCGGGCCAACCACGCCGATAATGCCGCTCTCGGAAAGCGACGCGGCCAGAACGCCATTGACGTATCCACCTTCTTCAGAGCGCGCTTCATAGGCAAAGATATTGGGCACACCGAAGGTGTCGGCTGTAGTTCCCCAAGCGAAGCTCGTCTCCGGGAAATCAGGAGCAATTTCCTGCAACGAAGCACCGTACTGTGAGCCGTGCGCTATAACTAAATCGTATCCTTCAGCAGCATAGTCGCGCAATGCGGCAGCGGCTTCATCCACCTTGAACATCCCTTCAGAGTATGCTATCTCGAAGTTGTCTGCCCCCCGCTCCTCCTGCATTCGCACTAGAGCGCCATACATACTTTGGCTGAATGCCAGGTCGTTGATAGCACTGGGCATCACAACTGCCACTCGAAGTGCTTCTGCCGGCTCTTCGGCAGCCGGTTCCGCAGCAGCCGGAGCTTCCTCAGCTGCAGGAGTACAAGCCGCCAGCACCAATCCCGCGATGACCAGCATGCTAAGAATTGCTGTGAGTTTCTTCATGGTCTTCTCCTTCTTTTCTGGGTCTCTCTAAGTGAGAGACACTCGCTCAAGCACAATCTAAAATGCTGTCAATCAGACAGCAGGTAAGTGCATCAGTCTCGCAAAACACGTCCCTCCTAGCCCATTTTGAAGGCATACAGTTTGTTTAGTGTTTCGCACTATTATACACTGGTCAGCCTATCGAACGTTGGGTTGCCCAGGCTACGTCTCTGACAATACCACGTCAGTTGACACCACGAGCATCACGCTGTCAAGTCCGCTCCTCCCTCATGTAGGGTAGTCCCAATGAGGCGGGTGCACCGACGCGTTTGCGGAAGGCCTCTGCCCAAGTGATGACTACAAGCACTACAATCGTCAGGATGTAAGGAAGCATGTTTAACAGCGCAGCCGGAATAGTAGTACCGGAGGCCTGTAAGCGAAACTGAACCGCATTCACGCTGCCGAACAATAGCGCGCCAAGTACCGCCCGCACGGGATTCCAGGTCGCGAAGATCACCAGCGCGATCACGATCCATCCCCGTCCCCCGGTGATGTTCTCCGTCCATCCGGGTGTATATGACAGTGACAGATGCGCTCCGCCCAGACCCACCAACATACCGCCCACAACGGTATAGAGGTAGCGCAGCGCAAACACGTTTACGCCCATGGCGTCTGCGGTCTGAGGGCTTTCACCGATCGCTCTCAAGTACAAGCCGGGGCGCGTGCGGTACACAAAATACCACGCTACGGGGACGAAACAGTACATCACGTACGAAAGGATATCCCGGTTGAAGACGGACGGCCCCAACAGCGGAAGTTCGCTCAGAAAAGGTATGGCGACCTTGCCGAAACGTGGTCCAATTTGCCCGACCAGCGGCATGCCCCCGGGCCCGAGGTGCTGCCCGAGAAAGCTGGCCAGCCCTGAACCGAGCAGAGTCAGAGCAAGCCCGGAGACCACTTGATCCGCGAGTAAGGTTATGGTCAGGAAGGCATGCACAAACGCCATCATACCCCCAACAGCCATAGCCGTCAGCACCCCGGCCGCCACACTCTCGGTATGAAAAGCGGCAGCGAAACCAGCCACCGCACCCATAATCATCATTCCTTCCACTCCCAGATTCAGGATGCCGGCGCGCTCGGTTACGATCTCACCCACAGTGGCGAACACCAGCGATGTACCTGCCGCGATCGCGATGCTCAGA
>Ga0187827_10002068_pt1 | contig 27951 bp, 31 predicted proteins | sample ETNtaG_39_FD_167969 | JGI IMG/M metagenome (GOLD analysis project Ga0187827, IMG submission 167969) | Marine microbial and viral communities from oxygen minimum zone, Eastern Pacific Ocean - ETNP2014_SV_150_PacBio MetaG (Illumina Assembly) | ecosystem: Environmental > Aquatic > Marine > Hypoxic...
TTACCAGATCCATGATTTTTTTGTATAAAATGTCTCTTCCAAACGCCATAAAAGTATACTTTGATTAACTAGTATATAAATCTATCGATAAATTTGCCAATATATCCATTAATATCTTCACTAATATATTTATTAATATCCCCATTAATATCTTCACTAATATCTTCATTAATATCTTCACTAATATCTTCACTAATATCTTCACTAATATATTTATCAATACCTTTATCGATGAATAAATCATCTAGGAATATCTTATTGCTCGGAATAAAAAGTAAAATTAGAGAGATATATTTAGCAATAGAATTTAATTGAAAGAAATGCTAAACAATGTTTTTAGAATCAAACCTTACCTTAATTTTTTAATATTTTATAGAAGTTATAATTTTTTTAAAAATATAATAATAAAAATAAAATTAGCTTTCAATTCTCATTATCTGCTCTATTTCCCTTTTGCTTACAGCGCAGCCATTTAGCTTTACTCCCCACAAAATGCTTTCAATCAGGGTTTTTTTTGAATCGGGAATGTTTGCTATGTACCTGTCTAACAGGCCTTTTTCATATGCTACTGTCGCAAGCTCAACAGACCTTATGATACTTACGTTTTGCGTGATTTTCCTAAATTCACTTAAGCTGCTTTTATTGTATTCTACTTTTGTGTGCAGCTTATGCCTTAAAATATTGAGGAGCTTTACCGGATTTTCGATAAGCTGCCTTGTTGTGCGCTCATCAACAACAAATGAGTCTGCTTTTTTTTGGATATAGAGGGCAATGGCTGACATTTCGGCATAATGTACAAGGTTCATGTTATGGCCAAAAGCGCTGAAGCAGTTATTTGCTATATCCATTAATTTTGCTGTCTGTTTTTTGATTTCGCTGTTTTCAACCACTTTTAAAGTTCCATTGTCTATATAATTCAAGACCTGCAGGGCTTCAAACTTGTATCTTTTTGTCTTGTTTAAAGGAGTGTCGACAAGCTCTTTTTTTACCGAATCAGTTATGTAGAAGTTTGCATTGCCCATTTTTTTCAACGGCTCAAGTATCCATAATAGGTTGTTCATTGTCAGGCTTATTATAGGCCCTGTGTCAAAAACAATTGATTTCATAAAAATAAGCTCCTTGCATGCTTTAATCTTGTCCTTATGTCTATTACATCATGCACATCTTCATTTATCTTTGTTTTTCCGATGTAGTTCATCAGCTCCCATTGCGAAATTCCAAGTATTTCAGAGGCTCTTGCAGTTGACAATCCATGCTCGCATAACTTGCAGCCTTTTTTTATCTCTGCCTGGTTAATTACTTCCTGGATATATAGCTTTAATTTATTGTCTATCTTTGAGATTTCAGAAAATAATTTTTTTATTGTATGATGATAGTTATATTCTTCATCCTTTTGAAGATATCTTGCCGCTTTTTCAAGGAGTGCGGATATAACCGGATAATACCTTCCATCTTGGTCCCTTTCAATAATCTTTGACAGGGAATATGTCAAAACAGCTATTGAAACAGAGCATTCATCCTGGAAGACAGATGCATTGTGCATTGTATGGTTGCTTAAGTCCTTAAGCTCAGTAATATTTTTATCTTCTTTTGTCTTTAATATAGAAATAACTTTGTTAAGAATCTGCAGGGCATCTTTTTTAACTAATTTATCCATATTTGCAAATTAATTTTCACATTTATAAAATTTTCTTTTTCCAGTTAGTGCTTGTGCGGGCCTGAACGCTCCTCTCAGCTTCGCAAACTACGTTTGCTCAGGTCGTTTAGCACAACCCTATGGGAATTTCTTCTTTGGCAATTTACGCACAAGCACTGGCTTTCGCACCAACCCAATTTAATCCGAAAAATATATAAATTAAAGCCCTAATAGAACAACTTAATAGTAAAAAAGGTGAAGATATGATTAATATTTTAAAGAGTTTTATCAATAAAGTTCTTAGGAACCTGTTTAAGAAAAAGAAGAATCTTAAGCTAGGCCTTTATGGTCCGCCTAATGCCGGGAAAACTACCCTGGCTAACAGGATATGCCAGGATTGGCTTGGAGAAGATATGGGCTCTGTTTCTAATGTTGCCCATGAGACCAGGGAGATCCAGATAAAGGAGCAGATAAGCATCAAAAGCAAGGGCAAGGAGCTTTCTTTTAATCTTGTTGATACGCCCGGAGTTGCAACAAAAATAGATTATGAGGATTTTATCAAATCCGGAATGAAAGAAAAGCAGGCCAAGCAAAGGGCAAAAGAGGCAACTAAAGGTGTTATAGATTCTATCAAGTGGCTTGATGAGATGGATACTGTGATAATAGTCCTGGATGCAACTAAAGACCCATATACTCAGGTTAATATAACTCTAGTGGGAAATCTGCAGGCAAGAGATATTCCTGTTTTGATTGTAGCCAATAAATCAGATTTAAAGAAAGCAGATTTGAAAAAAGTAGAGGCAGCTTATCCGCAATACAATGTTATAGGGATTTCAGCCAAATACGGCAATAATATTGAAAAATTTTACGAGGGTTTGTTTGCGATAGCTGGCTGAATTTAGAATATAATAATATTTAATAAAAAAAGAGCTTTATAACTGGAGAAAAAAAGATGGTAACATTACAATTTGTCCCATATTCTGAGATTGAAGACTTAGGAAGCGCAAGAAGAGTAAAGAAATTGATTGATATTGTGAAAGAGAATAAGATTGTATTATTGCAGGGAAGGCTAAAAAAAGAGGAAGAGACTGATTTGATCGCAATTACAATGGAAGAAGTAGGGGCCAAGTTCAAAGGGATTGAGCTTGCTGTCATTAATCCGGATGATGCTGAAGCGACCGGATTAAAAAAGCTTAGGAGCAATTTTTTTGGATTTCTTCTTGGAGACAGGCAGGGATTGACTGTAATAGGTCCTGCTAATATTGTACAGGAAATCAAGAAAGACCCAAATAAGATTGAGCTTTTGACAAAAGATAACAGCAAGAAAAAAGGCAGTAAAAAGCAGTCAAAAAAGCTCCAATAAAAAATACAATTAATAAAATACAATATAAAAAATAATAACAAATAATTAAAATTAATCAATATAAACAAAAAATACAATTAGAATATATAAAATAAAAAACTAAAATGCCGCACCAGTGCGTAAGATGCAACACATTCTATGAGGATGGGGCTAAGGAACTTCTTAATGGATGTACATGCGGAGGCAAACTATTTTTCTTTATAAAAAAAGAGAAACTTGATGACCTGAAGCATGTTGCTGATACATCTAACTTAACCCAAAAAGACAAGGAGCAGATTGAGCAGGATGTTTTTAGTTTGGTTGGAAGTGAGATAGATAAGGGCCAGCCGGTTATTTTGGATTTAGAGGCAATAAGGATAATGGGGCCTGGAAAGTATGAGCTTGATTTAGTGCACTTGTTTAAGAAAGAGCCGTTGATATTTAAGCTGGAAGATGGGAAGTATATGATTGATTTAGTGCAGAGTTTTGATAAGCTGAAGAGAAAGTGATTATTCAGCGGAAATTGGGTGTAATGCCCACAGCTTCGCTGTGGTTATCTATGTCCAATTTCGAGACTAAAAATTCCAAATGCCCCGCAGCTTGCTACGGTTGGAATTTTTACTTACTCGTTGCTATTTCTATAACATCCCTGTTGTTTAACAGATGCTCTTTTCCTACTGGCTTTTTTGTCCTTACGTCAATAGCCTTGATGAAATTATTTCCTATGTCAGTATGAAGCCTGAATGCAAAGTCCAGTGCTGTTGTTTTTGGAGGCATTAAGAAGCAGTCAGGGATTACATTTCCATCCTGGTCCTGCAACTTTCCAATTCCACCAGGAAATACTGCAATGCATTTTAACAGGTCGAATACTGCCTTGTCTAATACGTCCTGGACTCCAGTTGTTTCCAGTTTTTTAAGGACGTTTTCTTTGATAAAATTCAATGCTTTTTTTTGCTTTTCAGATAGTTTGTTTTCTCCCAATATCTCAAAATCTTTTTCTCCGGGAATGTATTTGATCAGGTTATGCTTTGCCGCTTCCTTTAATGCAAGTTCTGATTCTGCGCTGCAGGGAATTATCAGATGATCCGGAAACTGCTCTTTTAATTTTGTAAATTTATCATATGCTCCTGGAATGTCAATCTTATTGCATGCTATAATCATTGGCTTTGTTTCCTTTCTTAATTCAGTTGCAATTTCTTTTAAAACATCCTTGCTCCATTCCATAATATCACTTTCAAGGCCTAATTTGGCTATTACTCTCTCCATTAATTTTTCATCCACCCTTACAGAATTCAAATGCTTTGCAATCTCCTTGTTTACTTCTGATTTTTCCTGGTTTATTGTCCTTGCTAATTTTTCCCAGCCCTTATCCAACAGTCTTAAGTACCACATGTCAAGCTCATGCTCTAAAAATTTGATGTCATTTGCCGGGTCATAGCTTAAGATTTGAACAGGCTCGCCTTTTTCGTTTATTGAGCCAGATACGTCAATTATATGTATCAGAATATCTGCCTGATTTAAGTCATCCATAAATTGGTTGCCCATGCCCTTGCCCTCATGAGCACCTGGAACTAAGCCTGCTACATCTAAAAGTTCTACTGGAACAAACCTTTTGCTGTCAATGCAATAGCCGAATCTTGGATTGCATTTTACATTAAAGTCCTTGTCAGCGCAGTCAACCTTGACATAGCCATTTCCCCTGTTGGGATTTATTGTTGTAAATGGATAATTTGCAATTTCCACCTCTGCAAGAGTTGCTGCCTTGAAGAAAGTTGATTTTCCTGCTGAGGGCTTTCCCACTACTCCGATTAGCATTTTTTTTAGAAAGAATATGCTATTTATAAGTGTTTTTTATTTGAAAAGAAGGTTATATGAAATAATATATTATAATAATTTTTATGGCTACAATATTTTTACTGGCCTTTCACCAGTGTTAGCGGGTTCGTATGGGTTACCTACTTTTGTCAACTTACTAACATCCCTAAAATGTGCAGACAGTATGGCCTTCTAAAAACATAATGTTATTATAGTAACAATAGTTTATTAAACTAGATATGATTTCCTTATCTATCTAGAAAATGAAAAGAAAGAACGAGCCAATAGATGTTAAGGACTTGCAGGGGACTTATCCTGCTATCATAACTCCTATGCTATGTAATGGTATAAACGCTAACATAGATTATAGTAAATTTGAGAGGCTTATTGACGATTTAATTAAAAATAAAGTTGACGGCATTTTAGTTGCAGGTACAACTGGTCAAAGCGCTACATTAGAACATGATGAGCAAATAGGGTTCATTTCACACGCTTTTGATTATATAAATGGAAGAACAAGACTAATTGCAAGCGCTGGATCCAATAATACAAAAGAGGCATTAGAACTCTCAAAAGCAATTGAAGATAAAATTGGACCAACTACATTACTTCATGTTACTGGTTACTATAATAACCCCCCTCAAGAGGGCTTAGAAGCGCATTATAATTTAATTACAGATGAAATAAATGGAAATATCATCCCCTATAACGTTCCATCAAGGACAGGCAGCAATATAGAAGCAAGCACAGCAATAAAATTATCAAAGAACCTAAAAATAATTGGAATAAAGGAAGCTTCTGGAAATATGGAGCAGGTAGAAACTATTATCAACAATACTGATCCTGAAAATTTTAGATTATTGTCCGGAGAAGATCATTTAGTTGCACCAATAATGCAAAAAGGAGGATATGGTGTTATTTCTGCTTCTGCAAATGTTGCACCTAGATATTTTGTTGATATAACCAAAAGTGCATTATCCGGAGATTATGAAACAGCTAACCAGTTACAAGATGAGGTTAATCAATTAGTAAAAAATGCAGTTTTTGCTGCAAAAAATCCCATACCTTTAGCACATATGTTCAAAACAGGTTTAAGATTGCCCTTAAAAAAAGTGGAGGGGCTCGATAGCCAAATCAATGAAGTATTAAGTAAGTATACTCCAGCTAAACTAGGCGTTGATTTAAAAAGATACTAATCTCATAGAAAACCTTAAATATCCAAAAAATATTGGCTTCTATATGGCATTAGGTACGCAAATATTTCTTCTAGCCGGGTTACTTGTGTTATCCGGGTTTTTCTCTGGAGCAGAAGTGGCTTTGTTAAGCTTAAATAAGCTGAAAGCGAGGCAGATGTTTGACCAGAAGAGAATTGGGGCTGTTTATATAAAAAAGCTGAAGGATGAGCCCCAGAGAATGCTTTCTACAATATTAATTGGGAATAATCTTGTTAATGTTGGGGCTTCTGCAATTGCAACCTCAATAGCAATAAATATGTTCCAGAGCTTTGCAATAGGAATTGCAACAGGAGTAATGACCCTTCTTATTTTGATTTTTGGCGAAATAACCCCCAAATCAATAGCAGTTGGGAACAATGAAATAATGTCTCAAGTAGTTGCAGTTCCGATATGGTATTTGAGCATAATTCTAAATCCAGTGCTTAATGTGCTTGATAAGTTCCTTAACAAATTTATCAACCTTATGGGCATAAAGTCCCAGGAAAAGACAATAACAGAGGAAGAGATAATGAGCATGATAAAAGAAGCAGAGGAAGAAGGCTCAATCAAGGAAATGGAAAAGAAGATGATAAACAGCATCTTTGAGTTTGATGACATCAGTGTGAGCGAGATAGCAACTCCAAGGGCAGACATGGTAACAATAGGCTTAAAATCAAGTATAAATGATACAATGAACCTTATTCTGAAAAAAAAGCACTCAAGGATACCTGTGCATAAAAAAAACAAGGACCATATTGTGGGAATTGCTTATTTGAAGGATTTGATAATGTATGCAGGAAAAAACAAGAATATGAGCGTAACTAAAGTCATGAAAAAGCCCTACTTTGTTCCTGAAACAAAAAAAATCAGCAGCCTATTAAAGCAATTTCAAAAAAGAAATGAGCATATGGCTATTGTGGTGGATGAGCATGGATTGATTATAGGCCTTGTTACTATGGAAGACGTTCTTGAGGAAATAGTCGGTGAAATAATGGATGAGACTGACAAAGTCGCTCCAAATATAAAAAAAATCGGAAAGAATATATGGAGTGTTAGAGGAAAAACAGATATTGACGAGGTAAATGAGAAGCTTAAAATGGAGATAAAAGGGGATGACTATGATACACTAAGCGGGTTTATCCTTCATTATACCGGGAAGATACCAAAAGGAAATGAGGAAATTACATATAACAAATTCAAATTAAAAATTGAAGAGATAGAAGGGCACAGGATTTCTACTGTCAGGGTTGAGAAGAAGCGATAAAAAAAGTATATTTTTAAATATATTTTAATTTCTATATGTAAAATGAGATTTGAAACTATTGGCAGATAACGTAACACAACATTTAAATACAGCCAGTTATAACTTGATTTTATTATGCGGGGTGTATACTAAAATGGTTGAAACTTCTAGGCCTTTGGACGCTTTAAACAGAGCAAGAGACAAAAGAGTAATTGTAGACTTAAAGAATAACAGGCAGTATGTTGGAAAGCTTAAAGCGTTTGATATACATATCAATGTTGTATTGGAAGATGCTGAAGAGCACGTTGACAATGAGGTAAAGAGAAAATTAGGGGTAATTTTTATACGAGGCGATACTATAACTGTGATTTCTCCGGAATAAACACTTTGAAGTGATTTCTAATGACAAAAGGAACAGCATCTATGGGAAAAAAGTCTGGAAAGACGAATATGATACATTGCAGAAGGTGCGGCAAAAGAACATATCATATGAGGAAGAAATCTTGTTCTTCTTGCGGATACGGCAAAAGCGCAAGGCTTAGATCTTATAATTGGCAGAAGAAATAAGAATATTTTTAAATCTGGATGTTTCTCAATTCTTTTATGCGGAGGTAGAGGGAAATGCTGCACATTTCCGAACTTTCGCTCGTTCGCTGCGCTCACTACGCGGAGGTGCGTTAAAATCAACTTCGTTGATTCACTGGCCTCCTTATTCGCTTACGCTCATGCGGAGGTGCCGGAGTGGCCAAACGGGACAGAATTAAATGTCTAAGCTTAGGTCAGTCTGGTGAAATGGTATTATGAGCCTTTTGGCTATGATTGTATGATACCTGTTAGCTTAGTGCTTACCCAGGTTCGAATCCTGGCCTCCGCATTCATTTTCCCAAAATGATAGAATTCATCGTTTCAATCGTATGGATGGTATTTTCAGCATACGTAATACTTACATTTGCAGGCTATGTTTCATTGTTCATGAGCCTTGTTGCGCTTGTATTTTCTTACTTCTTGATAACACATGACTTGAAGGATAAAGACAATCATAAATTCTATCTTGTTTCTTTGTTATTAACAGCTTTATTCTTAATTTTCAGCAGCACAGGGATAATTGGATCTTTTTTGGGATTGGTTCTTAAAGCAGGACTTTCAATTGTCGCATTAACAACTTTGCTTGTATATTTATTTGCAAATCTTTCCAGGATTGTATTTGAGCTTTACAATTATATGAAGGAAAAATACAAAGCAAATAGCAGGTAATCACATAAAAAAATAATTAAAAACCAATAAAAATACCTTAGTATACAGATTTATATACAGGAAAACCAAAGCCTTAAATAACTCCGTTGCAATAAAAAATACAGCGTGGGGGTGGCATTTTTAATTCTTTTTTTAATTTAAAATGAATCCAAAGCTGATAGCAATTGTTTTAATTGTTCTTATAATAGTAAACCTGATTCTGTTTGTTTTTGGCAGAATAAACCAGTTTTGGTTCTGGGTTACAGTTATTGCTGTAGCTTTTATAGCGTATAAGGTATTGCCTAAATTCAGAACTAAATAAGGTTTTTTAAGCACATTAAAGAGAGAATAACGGGTCTATATAGAATATAAAGAAATCATAAAAAAGAAAAAAATAAGAAATAATTAAGCTTTTCCAAGAATCCTAAAGACTTTGGTTCCGCACTTGCCGCATTCGCCTTTCATGGCTTTCATGCCGTTTTTCATAACAACTTCTTTTCCTTTTTGAATCTCAACTTGCTTTTTACATTTCATACATCTTCCTTCTGCCATTTTTATTTCACCCCAGATTATTTGTTTTTATAAGTTATTATGCTAAAACTTACTATATACTATATAAATCTTTTCAAATTTTCATAGAAAAACAGTTTATTTGACAATATTAAGCAATGCCCTAATGTCATTTATCTCATAATCTGCGTTTGATTTCTTAATTTTAGGGTTTCCGTACCTTGCAAAGCATGTTTTCATGCCTATGTCATTCGCTCCTTTAATATCCCTTTCAGGCCAGTCTCCTACCATCAAGCACTGTTCTGCCTTTAGGTCTAGTTTTTTTAATGCTGCCAAAAAAGGAAGCTTTGAAGGCTTATGCTGCTTTGTATCTTCGAATGTAACAACAACATCAAAATAATTGCTTAATTTTATAGAAGCGAGCCTTATCCATGCCTTGAGCTTTGGAGCGTCTGTCACTATGCCGATTTTTATTCCTTTGTCCTTAAGCTTCAATAGTATATAATCTACATTAGGGTATGGCTCTAAAAAGCCTGTTCTAACTCTCCTGTATGCAACTATGGCACTAGCCAGTATCTTATAGTCAATTTTTCCTGTGACTTTTTTAAGGAATTTCTGGAATATTGCTTTTTCTTCCAGGCCATATTTATCATACAGCTTGAAAAGAGCTTTAATGGCTTTCTCATGCTCAACCTTTAATCCAGCACCTATCATTGCGTCTATAGCAGCCTCGCAGCTAAGGTTTTTCATCTTCATAAAATCGACTAAAGTATTGTCCAGATCAAAGATTACTGCTTTTATCATAGGATTATGGATATTTGTTTGTTTATATAGTTTGTTGATTTTCGTTAAGTTTACTTAATGCTAAGCCCATTCAATCCTAAACAACGGAGCTATAATGGACTCTGATTTGCATTCGGGGCATTTGCTTGGCTTTTTGACTCGGCTTCTTTCTTTGCATATAAAACCGCATTTTTTGCACAAAGTATTCAAATAAACCACATTTATTCAAAACAGCATAGCAAAGTTTTTATACTGATTCTGGATTAATATGTTTATATTGGGTGTTAATTATGGGTATGTATGGTATATTATTTGTTTTATTTGTTGGGATAGCTATTCTCTGTTGGGTATATAGATTATCTAATATCTTTAGGGGATGGAAGAGGATTTGAAAAATATTAATTAAGTTAGTTAGGTTTAGATCAAAATGACATCAACAGAACTTATTTTAATAGCTATCGCAGGGATTTTGATAGGTTTTCTCATTGCTCTGGAAAGATGTGTTGAACCTTTGAGGTTTAGGAAGAAGTAAAGTTTGATTGTTCTGGAAAATAGCACAAGTATGGGTGTGAATGAGCAGATTGAAATCAAATTTATGAGGATTCCATTTTTGAATATGCTTTCTTATTTTTTTGAAAATCCCGAAGCAATTAAAAAAAACATAAGGGATTTAGTTAATGATCCATCCAACCCCATAAATTTAGAACAGTTTGCTACTCCCTATGAATCCAGAAAAGCATGGGAGTCATTAAAAAAACACATTAAGCAATACAACCCAAATAAATATTATAGCTCAAATTTTAATCGTGAAAATCTTAAGCCAACCTTGCATATCCTGGGAGAATATGACTATTTATGCAAGAAAAACAATTTATATAATAAAAATATTGAAATAGTTATATTGCCTGCAGGGCATTTTCCACATGAAGAAGTTCCAAAAGAATACAATGAAGCAGTAATTAAATATTTAATGCCCATTATCGGGAAAAATACTGTCAAAAAATAATTTAATTATCTTAAAGCATCTGTAAACCCAGTTGTCCATGCTTCCTTTAATTTTTCAATAGAAAGATCGATTAATTGCTGATTTTTATTTTTTATTTTTAATGAATTATCCTTGGTTGTTTTTCCTAACTCTGCTGTTTCCAGATCATATTTCTTAAATATTGAATTTACCTTGCTGATATTATTATCTTCAACTTCAAACACAAATCCCGGGGTTTCGGAAAACAAAGTTTTATCGTTTCTTAAATCAGAGAAACTAATATCAATTTTAGCTCCTATAATTCCCATTGCATTTCCTCCAAGAATCATCTCTGATATAGTTGTAAATAAGCCCCCATCGCTTATGTCGTGGCAGGAATTTAGTAATCCATCATTAATACAATCTATAATTGCATAAATCATATCCCTGTGTTCCTTAAAATCAATATCAGGAATATTTTTCCCTAATTCATTGTTTGTTTCGTAATAAACACTTCCGCCTAATTCATCTTTTCTTTTTCCAACAAGTATGAGTTTTGTATTTTCTTTTTTTATTTTCATATCTATTGCTTTTTCATAATCTTTCATGATGCCAACACATGCTATTACAGGGCAAGGGTCAATGGAATTTCCTTTTTTGCTTTCATTGTAGAAGCTTACATTTCCTGATACTATTGGAACCGGGTCTTTTGTTCCCTTAAGGAATATGTTTTCAGCTGCATCTTTAATGCCTCTAACACCTTCAACAAAATCATAAAACTGCTCGGGCTTTTCAGGATTCCCATAATTTAAGCAGTCAGTCAATGCTGAAGGTATTGCTCCGATTGCAGCAGTATTTCTCATGCTTTCGGCAACAGCGTTAACGCTTCCAAGATAAGGGTCTATTCTGTTGTATCTTGGGTTACAATCAACAGCCAATGCTATTGCATATTTGCTGTTAGGCAAGGCTCTTAACAGGCCTGCATCTGCCTGGCCGGATTCAATTATAGTATTACCTAAAACATTGCGGTCATAATGCTTGCAGCATTTTTCTTTAGAAGCAACATTAGGATGATTTAAAATTTTAAGTGCAGCTTCATTATAATTAACTGGCTCTGCTAAATTAGGCTCTTTATAGTCTCTTATATTTTTTTCAACAGGCCTTTGATATCTTATTCCTTTTGTTACTGCTGATATCGGCACATTACAGACTATTTTGCCTTTATGCTTCACAATATAATCCTGTTTTTTTGTGACTTTTCCTATAACAGCTGCCTTTGCGTGTTCTGCAATTGAAGATAATTTAAAATCTTCATTGTATATCTTTAGGATTGTTGAGGTAAAGCTTTTGGGGCATATCCATGTGAACCTTTCCTGCGTCTCTGAGCATAAAATCATGAATGAAGGTATGTCCATGGAAACAGGGACTTTATCCAAGTCAATTTCTGCTCCATAGCCTGAGTCTGAACAAAGTTCAGAGGTTGAGCACATAACTCCTCCTGCGCCAAGGTCCTTGAATCCAAGTTCTATGTTTTGTTTTTTAGCTTCCTCAAAGACCTTATAGGTTGACCTTATCAGGACATTTTTTAGGAATGGATCTGGGACCTGTACAGCTCCTTTATTGCTTTCTTCTGCAGACTCATCTAAAATCAATGAGGCAAAGGCTGCCCCTCCAAAACCTGAGTTGTCAGTTGGCTTGCCAACATTAACAATGTCATAGCCAGCAGCATTTTTCGGGGCATAGCTGTGTATTATGTCTTTTTCTTTTACAATTCCAAGGCTTACAACATTGACTAAGCAATTATCATCAAAGCTTTCATTAAAATAAACATCTCCTGCTATATTGGGGATGCCAACAGCATTACCGTAACCTGCAATTCCATTGATTACTTCATTGGCAATATACTTTACTTTGTTTTTATTTTCCCCATTCGGATTTCCAAACCTCAAAGGGTCTGCATTTCCAATTATTTTTGCACCCATGCACAAAATGTCTCTCATTATTCCTCCAACACCTGTTGCAGCACCCTCATAAGGAACTACCTGGCTCGGATGATTATGGCTTTCATGGCTTACAACAATGCCGTACTTTTCTCCTTTTATTTTTCCCAGCTCTATTATCCCGGAATCTTCTACCGGGCCAAGAATAACGTTTTTAGCATTAGTAGGAAGGGTTTTTAAGACTGGCCTTGAACTTTTATAGCTGGAATGCTCAGACCATTGTATGTTAAAAATATGAAGCTCAGATATGGTTGGATCTCTTCCAATCAATTCTGTTATTTTCCTGGCTTCATCTGTTTTTAAGGAAATTGAGTTTTTTCTCAGAAATTGCTCTAAATCTTTTTCATTCATATCAGAAATTTCAATCAAGTCAACATCAGTCTTTCCCATGAATTCCACATTATTTAAAGAAAAGAGCTGGTTTATATAGGTTTTGCATGTAGTTTGTGATTATATATATTGTTATAAGGTTTATTTTCCCTTTAGAACATCCATCATTGAATATACTTTTCCTTTCTCTCCAGCATTTATTTTTTTATTTAGATAAGTTATTGCATCTATAGTACCATCTGCATAAACATCTCTTCCATTTACATTATGGGTAAATCTTAATAATACACTTCCATTTTCAGATTTTAGTGTATAAGTATGCCAACCGTGTCCAGTTAGAGCATCTTTAGGAATACCCATTATTAATTGTTTATATGGTTCTCTTATCATAACAATTTCATCTTTTTTAAAGGGAATGCCTAATTTATTAAAATAATCAACCATTGCTTTTGCTGTTCCACTTGTGTCAGCTTTTCCTTTTTGGTGGCTTTCAACTGTTCCTAAACTGTAACCTTTAAATGCATCTGGAAAAGTTTTTGAAGCATATCTTATCATTTCTTGCAATAGCACTATTGGCTTTGCCATGTTTGGAGCAATAACTGCAACAATTTCAGAATCTCTTACTCTTTGTTCTATAGTATCAAGATTGTCTTCTCCAGGGGTATCTCTTTTACCCCCAGTAGTACCCATTACAAATGGTAATCTATTTTGGCAATAAAATTCTACGTTTGAATCTACAGCAGAAGGATGAGTAAAATCAACAGAAATTTCGGGCTTTTTCCTCCTTTTAATTTCATCTCTTCTATCGGCTGTAATTAGCTCTATTCCATCTCCATTAATATCGCATGTTTTTTCAGAAATATCTATTCCTGTTAATGCATAAGGAAATAAATCTAGATTTTTAGATTCATTAATATATTCAGCAACAACAGTTGCAACTTTTCCAGGTAGCCCATTTACCATTACTTTTATAGCTTCTTCAGGTTCTAACATTTTTTAATCACTAAACCTAGCCAATCCAATAAATTATAAAAAGCTAATGTTACAATAATAACATTTGTTTTTAAAAGCATCCGCACAATTTAGAGATCCAAGGAAGTTTACTCACCCCAAAAAAGAACTCAGATAGTAACTGATTAACATCGCAAAAATACCTAAAATTATGCCTTTTTTTATTGATTCTTTTTTTATTTTGATGTATACTGCTGAAAATATCATAAAGACCCAGAGCAGCGCAGCAAATAGGGTGTATAAGTTATCTTTGTAAAACAGGCTTGTAAAAACTACTAAAATAAAAGCTCTTGCAATATGCTGGTTTGTGTTTTTTACTATTGAAGAAAGCAAAAACAGGATAATTAATGCTATTAAAAGCTGATAGACAAAAGGCATGTATTCTCCAATTATAGCTCTTATTATAACAATAAGGTAAAAAAGAATGCTTCCAAATGCCAGGCTGTCCCTGGCAATTTCATTTTTCCAGTTTTTTTTCATTTAGCTTATTCAATTCTAGTTTTTTATGATTATTTATTCAAAATTTTAAAAATCTTTTGGAAAAGTAATTACTACTTAATCATTGTAACAATTAAGAAAGGTTTATAAGTGGGTAAAATCTACCTTATCTGATTTATATGTGTGGAGTATGTGGTGCGTATATATTGGATCATGATACATTAAATCATGAGGGCAAGCTTGATATAGCAGGGGCACTAAGTACTCTTAAAGGGATTGATGGGGAAAGGCTTGTTGATAAGGGTGCAACTGCTGCTGGGGTGCTATACTATTTTTTAACTGGCCTTGTGAATAGGGGTCCTGATAGCACAGGCATGGTTATAGGACATGATAATGATTTAAAAATTCATAAAAGGATGGGTATTGCAAAAAAAGCATATACTCAGAAAATTCTTGAGAATATGGTTGGAGATTTTGGAACAGGACATGATAGGTATGCGACTATTGGGCTTCCGCGAAAGCAAAATATTCAGCCGTTTATAGATTTGGATGTTGCAGTTTCACATAATGGTAACCTTACAAATCAAAAAGAACAAAGAGATAGGATAATAAAGGAAGAAAAAAGAATATATGGTGGATCTGACTTAACTTCAGCAACAGACAGCGAGCTGATACCCCATAAAATTTCCCTTGAAAAATTTACTAATCGGGCAGAGAGTAAATCACTTAAAGAGCTTGATGATATAATTTCAAATGCACTGGTTGAATTTAGGGGTGCATATTCAATAACCGGAATGATTGATGAAAGCATTTTTGCTGCCAGGGATCCATATGGGAGATGGCCGTTATTTTGGGCTGTGCTTGATAATTTAGTATTGTTTTCTTCAGAAAGGCACCCTATAATGAATTTTATCAGGGATTCAAATTATCAATTAGGAGTAAGTTCTGTTAAAAAAGTACAACCAGGTGAAATAATTTTAGTCAATGAGGATAATATTTATTCTTCATTATTATTAATGGAAAAATATTTCAGTAAATATAATATTAAAATAAGAAAAATTGAGGAATGCTCGTTTGATTATTCTTATATAAGGTCCCATAAAGATGAAAATATACAGGATTTCAGAAAAATTGTAGGCGGTATTCTTTCAGACAGCTTGCCAAAAGACCTGGATTATATTGTTCCGGTCCCGAATTCCGGAATGTATTATGGCGTTGGTTTAAGTGAAAAGTCAGGAATTGAAATTAAGGAATTAATTGGGATAAGTGAAAAATACAAAAATAATCCAACAAGGACTTTTCAAAAATCAAGCATAAAAGAAAGGCAAAAGGCAATTAAGAAAAAATATGCTTTTAACCAAGATGATGAATATTACCATGGGAAAAAAATAGCTCTAACAGATGATACAATTGTCAGGAATCTGACTATGTTCCATAATATTAAAAAGTTAAGACTAAAAGGAGTTTCTGAGATTCATGCCAGAATCGGGACACCTGCCGTTGTGACACCCTGCTTCTATGGGGTGCATCACCTGAAAGAAGAGATGATAGCATATCGTCTTGATAAAATGGAAGTTGAAAAATATTTTGAGAGCATTTTTTACGGAGTTGATTATAAATCAGAAGCATTAATTTCAAAAATAAAAAAAGGTAAATCTATCAGGAAAATTGTTGAAGAAAGCGTTAAAGACAGGAGAAATTACCTTAAGGATAAAAAAATGAGGGAAGTTAAAGATGGCCAATTCAGCCTCGAGTATATTTCCCATATGCTATACAGGAAAGCCTTTACCGATTCCGGGCTAAATCCAGATACAAAATGCTATGCATGCCAGATACATAATTATCAAGGATATAGGAAAGAAGTTTTACCTGATATCGGGAGGGCGGAGTAAATGATTGTGTTGTCTAAACTGAAATTGGAGGAGATCAGGGAGCTTGATGTTGATGAAATCTCTTTGGAAGGGTTAGTTGATGAAAAGGAAGCTAAAAGACTGGCTAAAGATAAAATCAAAGATTTGTTAAGAGGCGATAGTACAATAAATGATAATGATCTTATTGGCAAAATCAATGATTCTATTGATGAGGTCGTTGAAAATGCTAAACAGCATGGGAATGAAAATAAACCTAATAAAAAAATAGATATAAATATTTTTACATATGATTATGGATCAGGAAATTCATTACTTTATATTGTTGTGAGGGATGAGGGAAAAGGATTTAATATAAAAAAACCAATCGTAAAAAATTATCAGTTTGGAAATCAAGGATTGAATGTTGTCGATTCAAATATGGATTATGTCTATAATTTTAATGATTCTTCAGTATATATGATGAAGGTGATAAAAAGATATTTTGAAGATAATGAAAGAGTTGTTACTATAACAAAAGACTTAACAAGGGAAAAACTTGGAGAAGAAGATTATCATCATAGTTTTTTATACTATTCAACAGGAAATTTCGAGCACCATAAAAAACAGGCTATAGTCCATATTTTTGACCTGCATGCACTTGTTGAATATGGCAATTTTGAAAGAGATAAAGTCTCACCAAAAAAAAATGCATATATAGATTTTAATCCAATATCCGACATTAGTGAATTTAGGTTAAGGCCCTATATTTCTGTGGCTATGCCTCATGATGACCTTGAAAGTTTTATGGAAGATGCAAAGGCAAGCGATTTAAGTATTGAATATAGGGATAAAAAATCACAATTTTCTGCAGTTATTTACCCTAATAGCCTATTTGTTTCAGTTAATCCTGCTGAGGATATTGGGGAAAATAAAATATTTTCATACGGCTTATTGCCCAAATTCTCAAATAGAAAAAATGAATTAATTCAATTATATGATAACCTTAATAAGGATGGTCTCGATAGATTTTTTTGGCCAGAAAATACATTATGAGTTAACATAAAAACAGGCCATATCTCATAAAAATTCCTTAACCAAGAATATAGAGCCGGCAATTACAACCAAATCTTTATCTGAAGAGATATTTTTTGCAAATTTAAAAGCATTACTCCTATTTTCTATAACAAATGCATCCATTCCAAAATATTTTTTAATTGACTTTGCATTAATTGCGCGTTCATTATCCGGCTTTGTTAGAATTATCTTATCTGCATATGGCTTTATTATATCTGATATTTTCTTAATGTCTTTATCATCCAACAATCCCAAAACCATTATCAGCTTATTGTAATCAAGGTTTTTTATCTCACCCATAAGAGTTTCAAATGCTTCAGGATTATGTGCGCAATCTACAAGCACATTCCTGCCTATGAAATCAAATCTTCCCGGCCATTTTGCGTTTTTCAATCCATTCTTTATATTTTTTTCATTTATTTTGATCTTATTGTTTTTTTTAATAATATCCAGTGCTTTTATTGCAATTGCAGCATTCTTTAGCTGGAATTCTCCTTTTAAATTATCTAATTTTAGATTTTTATGATTATTAATATTAAAACTCAAATTGTTTTTTATGTTGTTTTTTTCCTTTATTACTGTCTTATTATTTATTATAAATAATTTTGAATTTTTTTTATTGGAAATCCTCTTTATTGTTTTTAATGCACTGCTTTCAGCTGCTGTTACAACAGGAACATCTTTTTTGATGATTCCAGCTTTCTCATAGGCTATTTTACTTATACTATCTCCTAAATAATCAGTATGCTCATAGCCAATATTGGTTATTATGGAGATTAATGGTTTTACTACATTAGTTGCATCCAGTCTTCCACCCATGCCGGTTTCTAAAACTGCAAAATCAACTTTTTTATCGTAAAAATAAAGAAAAGCCATGGCAGTTGTTATCTCAAAAAAGCTCTGCTTTGTTATGAATGGCTTGATTTTTTTGTAATATTTTGCAATTTCATTATCTGTGATTAATTTATGATTTATTCTTATCCTTTCATTAAATCTCTTTAAGTGGGGGCTTGTGTACATTCCAACCCTATAGCCGGCATTAACTAAAATAGAAGAGAGCATTGCGCATACAGAGCCTTTTCCATTAGTTCCGGCAACATGGATGCATTTCAGCTGTTTTTCAGGATTATTCAGCTTTTTTAATAAAATGATTATCTGGGAAAGGTCTAATTTGAATTTTCCGCTGTCTAATGAATATAGCTCTTTTAAAACAGCTTTGCATTTCATAGTCAAGGCAAAAAATCGAGAAATTATAAATTTATTGGAATAATACTGCTGATTATTGTGTTTTTACTCAACGAAAATGGGTTTAATACCCCGAAGCTCTGCTTCGGTAATTTTTGTCCATTTTCTGGAGTAAAAATCCCTTGCAGCTAACTACAATTAGGATTTTTACTTATTCAAAATCTTTAATATGCTGTCTTTTAATTCATCAACCTTTATCCTAACCTGTTTTGTTGTATCCCTGTCCCTTAAAGTTACAGTAGAGTCTTCTTTTGTCTGGAAGTCTATAGTAATGCAGATTGGTGTTCCTATCTCATCCATTCTTGCGTATCTTTTTCCGATTGAGCCTTTAGTGTCATAGAAGCAGTTTAAATCTTTTTTTAACAGATCATAAACTTTTCTTGCATCATTATCAAGTTTATTGACTAAAGGAAAAATTGCGGCTTTATATGGAGAAATTTTTGGATGCAGTTTTAAGACAACATTTCCTCTTTTTTTGTCAAAATTATATGAGTCAAACATGAATGAGAGAAAAGCCCTGTCTAGGCCCTGTGAAGGCTCTATCACTTCCGGGAGGATTTTTTGTTTTGCCTCTTCATCAAAAATATCTAAGTTTTCCTTGGAAAATTTCTTGTGCTGCATCAGATCAAAATTTCCCCTATTAGCGTTTCCATGTATCTCTTTCCAGCCCATCGGAAATAAATATTCTATGTCAAAGGTTGCAGAGCTGTAATGGCTTAATTCTTTCTTTAGATGCTCCCTTATCCTTAATTTTTCCTTATTAATCCCTAAATCCAAGAACCATTTGTAACTGATGGAAAGCCAGTAGGCATGCCACTCTGTGAGCATTTTTTCCTTAAGCATTTCATTAATTTTAATTTCCTTGTGCTTTTCTTTCTTTTTCTGCTGCGCTGCTGTCAATAAGTTGATTTTTATATTTTGGACTTGTTTGAGGTAAGGGCATTTATTATGCTGATCTTTTCTTAAGAAAAATTCAATCTCCATCTGCTCAAATTCCCTTGTCCTGAACAGAAAATCCCTTGGAGATATTTCATTTCTAAAAGCTTTTCCTGCCTGAGCGATTCCGAAAGGAAGCTTTACACGCATTGTCTCGCTAATAGCTTTAAAATCAGCAAAGATTAATTGGGCAGTTTCAGGCCTTAGATAAGAAACTGAAGAATTATTTTGCACTGGCCCGATGCTTGTATTAAACATCAGGTTAAAGTTTTCTGCTTCTTTTAATTCACTTTTGCACTTTGGGCATGCTAATTTATTTTCTTTGATTATTTTGTTGATATCTGTTGCATTTAACCCTTCTGCCGGAATTTTAAGCTTGTCTTCAATTAAATTATCGGCTCTTGTCCTTTCTTTGCATTTTGTGCATTCTACCATAATATCTTCAAAGAACTCAACATGGCCTGAACTTTTCCAGATATCCTGATGGCTTAGGATGCAGCCGTCAAGGCCATAAATATCATCCCTTTCCTGCACAAAGGTTTTCCACCAATCCTGCTTTATGTTGTTTTTTAACTCAGTGCCTAATGGCCCGTAATCAAACAATCCGGAAACTCCATTATAAATCTCGCTGTTAGGATAGACAAAACCCTTGCTTTTGCAGAAAACAGCCATATCGCTGATGCTTAATTTTTCCATAATACATTAAATTTAATTGTTTTTATAAAATTTGTTGTTTTTATTGGATGATTTTTAGAATAATAATCCTAATAAACATAGAAAATTTTAAATATAAGCATAATAAAACCGCAGTTGGGGTGTAAGTATATGAGTAAAAAAATAAATATTGTTCTGATAAGTTTAGCTATAATAATTTTTCTGGTTGGGTGTGCTCCGGTGCAGGAGTCTAAATCAGCTGTAGAGCCAATCAAGATTGGAGGATTATTTCCTTTAAGCGGCGATGGAGCTGCTTATGGAATTCCAATACAAAGGGCTACAATGATTGCTGTTAATGAGATCAATGCTGAAGGGGGCATTAATGGAAGACCTTTGAATATTATTTTTGAGGATGCGAAATGCAACCCGAAAGATGCTGTTACTGCAACACAAAAATTAGTTAGTGTAGATAAGGTTAAGGTCATCTTGGGCGGAGTCTGCTCAGGGGAAACCTTAGGGGCAGCACCAATCACTGAAGAGAATAAAATTGTTGTTATATCGCCAAGCTCAACTTCTCCTGACATAACTAATGCAGGCGATTTTGTCTTCAGGACAGCTGCAAGCGATGCATTTGCAGGAAAGGTTGCTGCAGAAGTTGCTGCAAATAATTTAAATGCAAAGACAGCAGGAATTATCTCTGAAACAACAGATTATGCACAGGGTCTTAGAAAGGTTTTCAAGGAGGAATTTGAAAAGGCTGGAGGAAAGGTAGTTGCAAATGAGGTATTTAATCCTGATGATACAGACTTAAGGACTCAGATATTAAAGGTAAAAAATGCTGAGCCTGATGTAATCTATCTTGCTCCGCAAACAGTTCCAAAAGGCGTTCTTTTGTCTAAACAGATAAAAGAGGCCGGAGTTGAGCAGCAGCTTATTACAGCAGAAGTGCTGATTGGAAGGAATGTAGTTGCGGAAAATGCTCCAGACTTAGAGGGCATGATTGGCATAGAAGCGGAATTCGATGACAAAGCGCCAAAATCAGCTGCCTTTTTGGCAAAATACCTGGCAGAAGCAGGAGAAGAAGCTCCTTTCCCACCATTCATGACAGCAGCCTATGATAATGTCAATTTAATTGCAGATGCAATAAGGCAGCATGGCTATGATTCAGAGAAGATAAGGGATTATCTTTACAATGTGAAGGATTATGAAGGGGCATTGGGAAAGATAACCATCGACGCTAATGGAGATCCAATACTTGAGTTTTCTGTAAAGCAGGTTAAGGATGGGGAAGTTGTTGAATACAGTTAATTTTATTTTTTCTTTTTATTTTATTGTTTGAGATGAAAAACTAAATCTTTATATACGCTAAAATTCCACCAAATTTATAATTAAAAAAATAGGGGTGGAATTCGCTTAGTCAAAAACCACATGAATAATTCAAATATGATAAAAACAAGCCATCTACCCGATGGGTGGTTTTTGACAAATACGAATCTCAAAGATTAAGAATGGGCTCGATATTACCTCAGTTAATTGTCAATGGACTTATTGCAGGTAGCATTTATGCTTTGGTCGCTTCCGGGTTTTCTTTAGTTTATTATGTCATTAAATTCCTTCATTTTGCGCATGGGGCTGTCCTTACAATATCTGCGTATTTGTTTTTTGTTTTTTTAAATGTTCTGGGGATGAATTTTGTTCTTGCTTTATTGCTGGCAATAATCCTGGCAATAGCACTGGGATTGTTGATTAATTTTGTTGTATACAAGCCATTAAGGAAAAGAAAGTCAAGCAATGTTGTATTGTTGATTATATCTTTAACTTTATTGAGTTTTTTTACTTCTTTTGCCCTGGCTGTATTCGGCTCAAGCACAAAAACCATACTTCTTGCCCAGCAAAATATCATCTTTGATTTTGGAGCAATTAGGTTTACAATAATCCAGTTAGCAGCGTTTTTATTGGCAATTTTCCTTTTCTTTGCACTCTGGTTTATCATGAAAAAAACCAAGCTGGGAAAGTCAATGAGGGCTTTGGCAGACAATAAGGATGTTGCGCAGGTTGTGGGCATAAATCCAGAGAAAGTTTACACTTACACATTCATCATCGCTTCATTTTTGGCAGCAATTGCAGGAATTATAATTGGCCTGGATCAAAATGTATTTCCAAGACTAGGGTTTAATTTTATTGTTAAAGGATTTATCAGTTCGGTTGTTGGGGGAATCAGCTCGGTGCCGGGAGCAATAGTCGGGGGATTTTTTATTGGGCTTGCTGAGAATTTGGGAATCTGGGTTCTGCCAAGCGGCTTTAAGAGCGTAATTTCGTTTACCATACTTTTTATTTTCCTGCTGTTCAGGCCGCAGGGAATACTTGGAGGCAAGAAAGATGGCATTTGAGTATCTGATTAATTTCTGGATTTTTGCTTTTATGTATATTATCTTAGTTGTATCATTAAACTTATCCATGGGTTTTACAGGCTTAATTAACCTGGGCCATCTTGCTTTTTGGGGAGTAGGGGCATATACTTCTGCTTTATTAACTTTAAACGGAGTCCCATGGTATTTTGCGATGTTAGCAGCCGGTATTGTTGCTGCTTTTTTTGGGTTTATCTTAGCGCTGCCAACATCAAAAATTAAGGGAGATTATCTTGCTATAGTTTCTTTGGGACTTGTTTTTATAATGGATTCTGTAGTAAGGAACTGGACTTCTTTGACAAGGGGAGCGCTAGGCCTGCCGGGAATCCCAAGAATCACGTCCAGCAGCATTAATTTTTTGGTTTTTTCTTTTATTTTAGCAGCCGTTGTTTATTTTTTTGCATATAAGCTTGTAAGTTCAAAGCATGGAAAGATAATGCAGGCTGTGAGGGATGATGAGACTGCTGCAAAAGTTTTGGGAAAAAATACACAGCTCTATAAGATTATGTCTCTTGTGATATCAACATTTATGGCAGGCATTGCCGGAAGCCTGTTTGCACACTATATTACATTTATTGATCCCACAATATTCTCACCAGATATATTGATTATAGTCTTGTCTATGTTAATTGTAGGGGGATTGGCATCATTAAATGGCGCTGTTTTCGGAGCTATTATCGTGCTTGCCTTGTCTGAATTGCCCAGAATTATTATAGTAGTGCCAGCACTAATCGGACCTATAAGAGATATGACATTTGCATTACTAGTGTTGATTGTATTGATATACAAGCCAAGAGGATTATTTGGAAAGGTGGATTTATGATGTTAAGCATAAAAAGCGTTGCAAAAAATTTTGGAGGCGTAAAGGCAGTCAATAAATGCAGTTTTGATATTGAGGAAAATAAAATAACTGCTTTAATAGGTCCTAATGGCGCCGGGAAAACAACATTATTCAACATTATAAGCGGGCTTATCGGAATTGATAAAGGAACAATTAAGCTTCAAAATGAAAATATAACAAACTTACAGCCGCATAAGATTGCTAATTTAGGAATAAGCAGGACTTTTCAGTTAACTAAAGTTTTCCGGAACATGAGCATTAAGGATAATATGCTGCTGGCAAAACATACCAGTGAAGAAGAGATAAAAAAAATCCTTGATTCTGTTTATTTGCATAAGCCTTTAGATACTTTTGCATCAGAGCTGTCTTACGGCCAGCAAAGGCTTTTGGAGATAGCACGGGCTTTACTGATGCCCCATTCACTATTGATGCTTGATGAGCCGACTGCCGGGGTAAATCCAAAAATAAGGCAGGAACTGAAATTAATACTGAAGAACCTGAAAAAAGAGGGAAAAACTGTACTGTTAATAGAGCACGACATGGATTTTGTCATGTCAGTAAGCGATACTATTGTTGTTTTAAATCAAGGGAGAGTATTGAAAATAGGTAAGCCAAAGCAGGTTGTTAAGGATAAAAAAGTGCTTGAGGCTTATCTTGGGAAATGAGATTCAATAAAAAATAACTATTAAAAATCAAATCAAAAAAATAATACTTAAAATAATAAAATGCTAGAGATAAAAAAAATAGAATCGGGCTATGATAAGCTGCAGATATTGTTTGGGGTAAATATGAAACTTGACCCAAACGAAATAGTTGTTTTGATAGGGCCGAACGGCGCAGGAAAATCCACAGTGCTGAAAAGCGTGTTTAACCTGGCAAATATCTACAAGGGAAAAATAATCTACAAAAATAAGGATATCACAAGAATACCTACCCATGAGCTGATTGAATTAGGCATTAGCTTTGTTCCCCAGGGCAGGCAGGTATTTAATACTCTGACAGTAAAAGAAAATTTGGAGATGGGGGCATTTTTAATCAATGAAAAGGATTTGGTAGAGAAGAAAATCAATGAGGTTGTTGAGCATTTCCCGGATCTAAAGAAGAAGATGAATGAGTTTGCCAGCAATTTGTCCGGGGGCCAGCAGCAGATGCTTGCAATAGCAAGGGCATTGATGCAGGACCCGCAGCTCTTGCTGCTTGATGAGCCGTCTCTTGGATTATCGCCAAAGGTCATGAAGGATATTTTCCAAAAAATTGTTGATATCAACAGGGAAGGAGCCGCTATTTTAATAGTCGAGCAGAATGCAAAGCAGGCTGTCAAGATAGCTGACAGGATCTATGTCCTTGAAGACGGCAAGATAGCAATGCATGGAGACAAGAAAATATTAAAGCATGAGAAGATAAAGCATATATACCTTGGAGGGCATTAAAATGAAATCCTACACAGAGCATTTATTGTTTGATACAAGCAAGAGAATAGAATTCATCAATATAACTGATAATGTCCAGGAGCTGATTAGCAAGTCAGGGATTAAGGAAGGTCTTGTTCTGGTTAATGCGATGCACATAACTGCTTCTGTTTACATCAATGATGCTGAATCGGGATTGATTAATGATTTTCAGAAATGGCTTAAGAAACTGGCTCCGACTGATGAAAGCCTTTACCAGCATAATCTTACCGGAGAGGATAATGCATACGCTCATTTATGGAGAACTATAATGGGCCGTGAAGTAACATGCGCTATAACTAAAGGCCAGCTGGATTTTGGTCCGTGGGAGCAGATATATTATGCTGAATTTGACGGAACTAGGAAAAAAAGAGTCATGGTAAAGATTATCGGGGAATGAAATTTTACTTTCTAACAGCCCCTGTTTCTATCGCTGTTTTTTTAACAGCTTCTGAGACTTTTTTAGCAACATTCTCATCGAACGGCTCAGGGAGTATTTTTTTTGGAGTTGGGTTTTTTTGGCAGACTGCCAGGGCATAGGCTGCCGCTATTTTCATCTCATGGTTAATTCTTACTGCACCTGCCTCTAATGCTCCCTTAAAGATACCGGGAAAAGCAAGCACGTTATTTATCTGATTTGGAAAATCGCTTCTTCCTGTTCCGACAATTGCTGCACCGGCTTCTTTTGCCTGATTGGGCATTATCTCAGGAATCGGGTTTGCCATTGCTAATATTATTGAGTCTTTGTTCATTGACTTTACCATCTCTTTTGTCAGGATGTTTGCTACTGAAACCCCGATAAAAACATCTGTTCCTGTTATTGCTTCCTTTAATCCTCCTTTTATGCAACTTTGGCATTTTTTATCTTTTGGATTATGTTTAGTATTATTGCACCGGGCATTTGTATTTACTGCCATCACTTTTTTTATCTCGTTTAGATTATCGCGGCAATGATGTATGACTCCCTGGCTGTCTAGGAGAATTATGTCTTTTACTCTTGTGCATATTTTTTTGTCTATCCCCATGCAAAGGAGCAGCTTTGCTACAGCTATTCCTGCAGCTCCTGCGCCGTTTATCACAATTTTTAAATCTTTCATCTTCTTGTTAACGATTTTTGCAGAATTTATTATTGCGGCTAAGGCAACTACTGCTGTGCCGTGCTGGTCATCATGAAATACAGGAATTCCAATATCCTGCAGCTTTTCTTCAATCTCAAAGCATCTTGGCGCAGATATGTCTTCCAGATTAATCCCTCCGAATACAGGGGCAATATTTTTCACTAATTCTATTATTTCATCTGATTTTTGGGTTTTGACACAAATTGGGAACGCATCTATACCTGCAAATTCCTTCATGAGAATGCACTTGCCCTCCATAACAGGAATAGAAGCTTCTGCCCCTATGTTTCCCAGGCCAAGAACTGCTGAGCCGTCGCTTACAACTGCTACTGTATTTTTTTTGATTGTATACTCATATACTTCTTTCGGATCATCTGCAATTTTCCTGCAGACCTCTGCAACTCCAGGAGTATAGGCAATACTTAAGTCAAGCTTATTTTTAACGTTAACTTTAGACTTAATAACTAATTTTCCTTTCTTTTTTTTATGCATCTCTAAAGATAGCTTGTTGAGGTCCATTTTTTTGTCTTAAATTTTATTATAGTTTATAAATCTTATTTTTTAGGGAGAGAATAACCTTTACTTAAATTTGCTTTTATATATTTATTCACCTTAATTAATATTTTAAATCAAAATATAAAATTACAAATATGATAAAGTTTTTATTTTGGCTTGGTGGGATACACGACTTCATCTGGACTATCATAATCCTGTGGTATATCCCTGAGTGCCTGTCTGTAGGTTGTCCATTCCTCTTTCTTTTCGGTAGTTATAGTAATATCTGAAACCATTATATAATCGCTATCCTTTAAGAGTTTATTTCTCTCTTTCCTTATCTTTCTCCAAGCCTCGTTGTTTTTATTTTCCAACCATTCAGCAGATTTGATTATAGTAACCACCCCACTTGATTCACTTGCATCACAATTATCTGCTAAATCATCGTATTGTTCTTCATTAATAGAGAACACCCTTACGCCATCTTTCTCTTTTATGGCTTTTATTTCAGCAAGGTTTTTTCTTAGGTTGCCGTACTGGAATAAACTGCCATCGCTTCTAAATGAAACATATTTTACCATTTTAATCTCCTATGAATAAACGAATACCCAACCATAAACTTCAACCGTATCATTAACCGTATCATTTGCATGACCGCCTTGTCGGTTAAATTCAAATCCAAGCACATGGTTTGCACCAAAAGTCAACCCATTTGCAGTTGCCGTACAATCTATAAATAAAGTTACTGAATCCTGTGCTGCATAAGTAGTTACTGCTATTGAATCTTGATCCTCGTTTACATATTCGCCTGATGATGTTGCTCCTCCTAAAAAATCAGCATAAATATTACCAGTTCCGTTTGGTCGCACTATACATGTAAGCGAAGTAAACGAAGTAAAATCATCTGGTACATACCAGTTGCCATGTACTTGCAGGGTAGAACCATCAGCACAAATAACACTTCCATAACTCAGTTCAGAATCTGCCGAAGTACCACCTTCAGCAAGGGGAGGTATAAATATAGTCTTGTTCCCACCTGCACTAACAACTCCAGTACCATCTGCCTTTGTGTAAGCAATACATTGTACTGTGTTTGCTCCAGTTGATTGAAATACGGCAACATCTCCAGCAGCAGTAGTTATATTAGCTTCACTTGGCAAGTCTAAGTTAGTAGCATGGTGAGTCATGGTTAAAGCACCGTCAAATTGTAATGTAAACTGTCTATCGGCTGCAACAGTCATCGCTGCGAAACCTGCCGTGCCAGTTACATTGAAATAAGAACCATCCGTGTCTATAACGAGAGGCGATGCCGATGCTATGTCTCCACCTTTTATAATATCTGCTGCTTGCCAAGAACAAGAAC
>Ga0187827_10002072_pt1 | contig 27909 bp, 21 predicted proteins | sample ETNtaG_39_FD_167969 | JGI IMG/M metagenome (GOLD analysis project Ga0187827, IMG submission 167969) | Marine microbial and viral communities from oxygen minimum zone, Eastern Pacific Ocean - ETNP2014_SV_150_PacBio MetaG (Illumina Assembly) | ecosystem: Environmental > Aquatic > Marine > Hypoxic...
GTGTCGGACTCTTCAGCGCCAACACCCACGTCGTTTATTTCCACTATTTCTACAGACTTCACATAGCGGTCTTCTGTCAGACCACTTGGAACGCTGGGAATCTCACCCCACCAATCGGGTCGACCTCTGGCCATGAAGAAATCTTCAGTTTCAACAATCAGGTCTGGCTCGCCCAGTTTCCACTTGGTATTGTCATCGAAAACCAGTGGTTCAGGTGCGTCGGCAGTATTTCCCTTTGGTGAGCCACTGGCCACCCAGGTGGAAATGGCGGCAACTTCGGCTTCGCTTAGGGAAGGGTCATCCTTGAACTGTTGAATGCCCACGTTCTTTTCGGTATACCACGGTGGCATGGCGCCAGGGCGGCTGCGCAGGCCAGTCTTGTACTCAATTAGCCCGGCAAAAGGGGCTACCTCTTCATAGGTAACCATGGGCATGGGAGCCACGCCACCGGTACGATGACAATTCTGGCAGCTACGCTGCAAAATTGGCTCGATATCCTTGTGGAAGGTAACTTCCTGGGCCAGGACTGCTGGTGAAAACACCATACCAGAGAAGGCTAACAACAAGCCTTTGTTAATTAATGTCGAAATTCGCATGTAAATCTCCTAAATGTCTAAACAGGGATTATTCCAGTAGTGCTAATAATGGGATGAAGTTGGAAACCTCAAGTAAGATCCAAGGGGCAATTAGACTCAAATCAGTAATTTAATTCTTCCAGAATATCCACAAACATTGATCCACATCTGATTTTGGGCAGATAAGTCGGGTTTGTGAAACACCATGGGCGCTAAATATCACAATTAAAGGACCTGCGCTTGTTATCGAGCGAGGGAATATCTGCCAGTTCATCAACGAAAATAGCACCGCGCCTGCGAAGCTGATTATTGTTGACGTAGGATAACTAACAGAATTTCTTCGCAGTCACTAACAGGGAGATATGTGGCGGGTGCACTGGTTGGGATTTCCACTACCCGTTTCGCCTTCGATTTTGATGGGGCAGGTGGAGGAACCTCGGTTTTTTCAAGCGACTTTGAGATCCGTGCTCGAGAGAAGTTCGTGAACCTCGATCTCGCTGGAACCCGCGAACATCTCTTCGGGCGCCGGATTTCGATGGGCTTCCGCAAAAGATTCACTCTTAGTCCAAGCCACGAAGTCGTCGAAGTCACGCCACCAGGTCTTGATTAAGTAATAGCCTTGCATATCATCATCGGGGACCAAGCCTCCGGCTGCCATATCCATTTTCATTGGGCGTGGCCGATGGATCTCGTTGCGCAGGAAGCCGGGTTCATTGTCGATCAACCCGGCACGATTACGGAAGCGTTCCTCGAAGGCATCTTCATAACCCTTGGTTACTGGAACCCGGTTGGTTGTAACACAAACATTCATGAGTTTCTCCTCGATGTCCTGCATGATTTATCTTGTGATGGCCAAATTGGTGGGACTACTGCCCATTCCGAGATTATTGGCCGATACGGACGTCCGGCCTGTGACACAGCGCAAATTTCCTGCATTCTGCTATTAATCTAACATTTTGGTACTAACAACGAAATGCGCAGCAGCGCCAGCGGCTATCAAACCCATAATCTGATAACCAGGCGCAACGGTTAATATCAAGTCAAGGTACTCATTAGCATCTGCATACATATATGTGCCAGCATATAACACACAGGCCAGGAAACCGGCAACAACACCTGCTATCGACCACGTTGGCTTGTCACTGGTTCCACGTAAATACCTGAATGAGGCATACAGTGGAATGATGAAAGGCAACAGGACGTAGCCCAGAGAAATAACATAGGCCACCCAATCCTCAGGATCAGACATGCCTATAAACATAAACAGGGCTGCAAGCAGCCATACACTATTTGTAAACAGATAGACGTATTTCACTTAGCCACCCAACGTCCCAGACTTTCATCCTCGTACCCATGCAAAAAAGCTCCTGCCCATTGAGCATATGCCTGATCATCTCTCGTTAATTCGTGCCAATTGCGGCGAATCCTTGTTATATACAGTATTACGCTGAAAATCAGCAAAACACAATCAATGGCCACTATTACTTGCTCAGAGTAACTCTTATATTCTAAATACACCAAACTGTATCTCTTCGATCGCCGTGCTTGGCGATACCGCCTTCTTCGAATACCTTGCTCACTATGAAGCCGACGCTGTTCTGCAGGAATAGCAGTGGGATTATTCCTTGTGCACATAATTCAATTTAAGGGATCTCGAGCCCAATTGCCCTAATTCCTGTATGATTGCGCCGTGCTGTATACAATCATCCGTCTGTCACACTTCCTGGCTATCTTCGTACTGGCTATTGCGCTTGTCATCAATAACATGGTGATCAGTCCTACAATAAGCGATGAAGATGCCAGCAACCTGGTCAAGGTGGACAACATCTTTAGGATAAGCGCTGCTCTGGTAGCTTTATTTGGCTTGGCTCTCTGGCTCTGGGTGGGAAAACCCAGGGTGTTCTACGGGATGAATCTGTTTTTTCAGTTAAAGTTAGGTCTGTTCGCGTTGGCTGCGCTGCTTTCTATCTATCCAACATTCTTTTTCTTCAAGGTCAGAAGAGATGCTACCAGGGAAAATGCCGTACCAGCTTCGGTGCGCCTGCTAATGAGACTGGAACTGCTGCTTCTGGTAATCATTCCCACGCTGGCTTATCTGATGGCTCGTGGAATCGGCTTGAGCATATAACAGTTAATATTAGGTGGCGAACAAAAGTCTTCACGATGTATGCAGTAAACAAATGGGCAGTCTTGAAAGCCATCTCCCAGGCTTGTATTTACTGTTCACTACGCTGCCAGTCGGAGCGCAGTTGGACACGGACCAAAAGGGGACGGAGGCATTAAGTTTCTTAATACTTTCGTCTCCTTTTGCAGCACTGAAACTGGTGGCAGTAGCCCAGGCAGCAGTGTAGTATTGGTGCATGTCATTTCGAATGCGGACGGAGAAAACATCGTGAACCGGACAAAAAACCACCTCAAAACATCACTCAGCATATCCTTTTTCATTGCTGGTTTTTTGGCTATGGCAAGCCTCAACGCGGCATCCATAAGCGGTGAAGTTTCCGGTAGTGGTGGTCCGGAGGCTGGAGTCTGGGTCATTGCCGAGACAGATGATCTCGCTACTAAATTCATAAAAATTGTAGTTACCGACAGTGATGGTAAATTTCTGCTGCCGGAACTGCCAGATGCCAGTTACAGCGTGTGGGTGCGCGGTTATGGCCTGCAGGATTCAACTGCAGTGCAGGCACGGCCAGGAGATAATCTTGCGCTTGAGGCAGACTACCCGATAGATGCGCAACAAGCGGCACAAGTTTATCCAGCGAGTTATTGGTATAGCCTGGTTGAACCACCGTCAGTCGATGAATTCACCAACCCTGGTTCGCAGATCGGGGGAGTCGGTGCTGCCATGCAAAGCCAGGAAGCCTTTGTCGATTCCATGAAACAGAATTGTGAGCTATGCCATCAATTGGGTAATAAATTAACCCGGGAAGTTGGGCACATCCGCTATCAATTCGAATCTACAGTCGAGGCCTGGAGTAACCGGGTGAACTTCGGTCAATATGGCGGCTGGATGAACCGCACCCTGTCTACAATGGGCCGCGAACGCACCATCGCCATGTATGCCGATTGGACCGATCGCATCGCCGGCGGAGAGGTCCCAGCATCGCCACCAAGACCACAGGGAGCAGAGCGTAATATTGTCTTAACCTTGTGGGACTGGGGTAATGACACCTCTTTCGTACACGACGAAATCGTGACAGATAAACGCAACCCCCGAGTGAATGCAAATGGGCCTTTTTATGGCGTATCCGAATCCGATGGCGTACTGGTGGTAGTAGATCCAAACACGCACGTTGCCCGGGAATTTGAAGTGCCAATGCGCACCCGCGGCGAGGCTATTCATGACTTTGTTTCCTCACCTTTTTTTGGCGATGAGGAGATCTTCCGCAGTCAGGCTGCCGCCGATACTCACAACCCGATGATGGATGGCAAGGGCCGGGTGTGGATGACATCACGCGTGCGGATCGAGGCCAACACAGATGCCTGCAAAGCTGGCTCCACAAATTCATCCGCTAATTACTTCCCCCTCAATTCCTCTAGCCGCCATGCTTCTTATTTTGACCCGGATACAGAAGAAATGACTTTGATAGACACCTGCTATTCCACCCATCACTTACAGTTCGCCAGCGATGCCGACGATACGCTCTGGTTCAGCGGTGACACGCAAGCCATTGGCTGGATCAATACCAGGCTCTGGGATGAAACCGGTAATGAGCTTGCTGCACAGGGCTGGTGTCCTACAGTTATCGACACCAATGGAGACGGTGAAATTACCAAGCCCTGGAACGAGCCCGGCCAGTCTCCCGTTGCCGGGCGAGATACTCGCCTCGTGGGTTTTGCCTACGGCATTATTCCCAATCCCCGTGATGGTTCTGTCTGGATTACTCGTACCCAGCCAACACCGGGACAGATACTTCGTCTCGATCCAGGTAGTAATCCCCCATTCACCTGCAAGACTGAAGTCTACGAACCACCATTCGATCTCGAGGATTTAGATCGCGATCAATGGGGTTTTGCACCGCGAGGAATCGACATCGACAGCGAAGGTGTTCTCTGGACAGCGTTGTCAGGTAGTGGTCATATGGCCAGCTTCGATAGAAGCAAATGCGAAGTACTCAGCGGTCCAACTGCTACCGGTCAGCATTGCCAGGAAGGCTGGACACTGTACCGCGCACCGGGTCCAAGAATGAAGGGTGCCGAGTCAGGGGCAGGTGCTGACCATCACTATTACAACTGGGTTGATCAATTCGATACCCTGGGACTGGGCAAAGATACCCCCATTGCCAATGGTACCGGTTCAGATTCCTTATTAGCACTCAATCCAGAGACGGCTGAATGGGTGGTAATGCGTGTACCTTACCCACTTGGTTTTTATTCTCGGGGTCTGGATGGTCGTATTGACGATCCAGATGGGGGCTGGAAAGGCTCCGCTGTGTACGCCGATTTCGGCTCGATTGCTAACTGGCACATGGAAGGCGGTAAGGGTTCTAAATCGAAAATCGTGAAGTTTCAGATGCGCCCAAGCCCGCTGGCTGAGTAAATAGTTGATAGCCGGGGACAAATAGAACAACGTGTGCTGGTGTTTTTTATCCACCAATGACCGACCGTGCTGACTAGTCCAACAGTGCTGAGGAAGAAAACATGAGACTATTCGCCCTGCGGCTTGCCCGCGACAGGTTTACTTCGATCCTAAGCCTGTTGCTGCTGCTTGGTACTCATGTGGAAGCAGCCGACGGCTGGGTGCTACCACGCACCGAGCAAGGCCAGCCAGATTTTCAGGGTGTGTGGCTCAATGCGACACTTTCGCCGATGGAAAGACCTGCCTCGCAGGCAGGGCAACAATTCCTCTCCGCCGATGAGATCATTGCGCTGGAGACCCGCACCGCGCAGCGCAGAGCCAGTGACGATGCAGCGGCAACGGTGGCAGCGGGGCGCGCTATCGTCAGTTACAATCAGTTCTGGCGGGACTCGGGAGACACCGTTCTCTCCACCGGTCAGACCTCACTGATAGTAGATCCGCCCACCGGATTGGCACCCATCAGGCCGGCAGCAGAACAAATCAGGGACTATAACTTCGCACGTGTGACGGAATCATACCAACACATGACGGTGTGGGACCGCTGTATCACCCGAGGCGTGCCGGGATCCATGCTGCCTGCCGGTTACAACAATGCCTACCGCATCGTACAGACTGAAGAGAACCTCGCCATACTCTATGAAATGATTCATGATGTGCGCATAATTTCTTTAGGTAAACAGCAACATATCGATGAAAAAATTAAACTATGGATGGGGGATTCCGTCGCTCATTGGGAGGGCGACACGCTGGTAGTTGAAACCACTAACTATAATGATCGCGGCATGATCGCTTCCAGTGCGGCAGGCGGAAGATTGAAAGGCGTACCGATCACCGAGGCGCTGCGAGCGGTTGAACGATTCACCCGAATCAGCGAGGACACCATCATCTGGGAAGTCACCGTTACCGATCCGGAAATTTATACGCAACCCTTCACCATCTCGATGCCACTAACCCGGGATGATGACTATGTCATGTATGAATATGCCTGCCACGAGGGTAATCATGCGGTGCCCAATATTTTGCGCGGTGGTCGGGTTGCCGATTAAGCGGGGGGACACTGATAACTTAACAACTTAATTTTTATTTGATTTAAGGTTAAAGACAATCATTCAGCTATTAAGTTGTTAAGTTATCAGTGTCCCCTTAGAGGCTCTGAATTTGCATCAGTTTCTCTTGCAAAGCGGACAGGGCGCCGGACATATCCTTTTCCTTGCTGCGTTCCTTGTCGACCACAGCATCGGGTGCGTTGGCGATAAATTTTTGGTTGCTTAATTTCTTGCTGACTGCAATGAGCCCGGTTTCCAGTTTGTTTATTTCTTTTTCCAGGCGGGTCTTCTCCGCTTCGGCATCGATCAGTCCAGCCAGGGGAACGAGAATCTCCAGTTTTCCATAAAGCTGGGTAGCTGCGGCAGGAGGTGTTTGCCCGGATTCCAGCCACTGGATCGAGTTTAATTTTGTCAGCTTCCGCAGGTATTGCTGATAATTATCCAGACAGCTTTTATCATTATCGATTCCCTTATGCAGAAAGACATCGATAGGTTTCGCGGGTGAGATATCCATCTCGCCACGAATGTTGCGAATTGCAATGACGACGCCTTTAATCCAGTCAATATCCATTTCGGCATCAGAGTCGATGTTTTCCTCAGCATAGGTCGGATAAGGCTGCAACATGATGCTGTCACCTGTTATATCAAGCAGCGGTGCGACTCGCTGCCAGATTTCTTCGCTGATGAACGGCATAAAGGGGTGCAGCAGTCGCAGGCTTTTTTCCAATACGCTAATCAGGACAAAGCGGCTGGCCTGTGCCTGTGCCGGATTGGACTCCTCATCCCATAACACGGGTTTTGATAATTCCACGTACCAGTCACAATACTCATTCCAGAAAAACTCATGCAGTGCCTGGGAGACCAGATCGAAACGGTAGTTCTCCATGTTGTGCTGCACAGTTTTTGTGGTTTGTTCGACGCGGGAAAGAATCCATTTGTCTGCAACGCTCAAATGCTGATTATCGGGATTGAATTCGATGTGTTTCTCTTCAGAATTCATTAACACATAACGGGCCGCATTCCATATCTTATTACAAAAGTTGCGATATCCTTCCGTCCTGCCAAGGTCGAACTTGATGTCCCGGCCGGTTGATGCAAGCGAATAGAAAGTAAAGCGCAGGGCATCCGTCCCGTAGCCGGTGATGCCTGTCGGGAATGAATCTCTGGTGTGTTTTTCAACCTTTTCCTTTAGCTGAGGCTGCATCATGTCAGCCGTGCGTTTTTCTATAAGTTCTTCCAGCGAGATGCCATCGATCAGGTCAATCGGGTCAAGTATATTGCCTTTCGATTTTGACATCTTCTGACCGTGTTCATCCCGCACCAGGCCGGTTATATAAACCTCCTTAAATGGGATCTCGCCAGTAAATTTCAGCGTCATCATGATCATGCGAGCGACCCAGAAAAAGATGATGTCAAATCCGGTTACTAATACATCCGTGGGATGGAAGCGATCAAAATATTCTGTGTCGTCCGGCCAGCCAAGTGTAGAGAAGGTCCATAGGGCTGAAGAGAACCAGGTATCCAGAACATCTTCATCTTGAACCAGCGCGAGGCTTTCTTCCAGTTGGTGTTTTTCCCGTATCTCGGCTTCGCTGCTCCCTACATAGATGTTTCCCTCATCGTCATACCAGGCAGGAATGCGGTGACCCCACCAGAGTTGGCGGCTGATACACCAATCCTGAATGTTACGCATCCAGGCAAAATAGGTGTTTTCCCAGTTTTTGGGTACGAACTTGATGTCACCGTTTTCTACTGCTTCGATTGCCGGCTCTGCTAGTGATTGCACTGCCACATACCACTGGTGGGTAAGATAGGGTTCGATAATTACACCGCTACGATCGCCGCGTGGGACCTTTAGCTTGTGCGGTTCTATCTCAGCCAACAAGCCGAGTGCTTCAATATCGACGATGACTTTTTCACGTGCATCAAATCGATCCAGCCCCTGATAGGGTGGCGGCGCATTCTCGTTGAGTTTGGCGTTTTCGGTGAGGATGTTAATGATTTCCAGATCGTGGCGCTGGCCAATCTCGTAGTCGTTGAAATCATGTGCGGGCGTAATCTTGACACAACCCGTACCAAATTCCTGGTCCACATAATCATCAGCGATAATTGGAATCTTGCGATCACAAAGTGGCAGATCCACGAATTTGCCAACCAGATTCCGGTATCTTGTATCGTCCGGATGGACGGCAACCGCCGAGTCCCCCAGCATTGTTTCAGGCCGGGTCGTGGCTATGATTATGTAGGTGTCACCCTCTGCCGTGGTTGCACCATCGGCAAGCGGGTAGCGAAAATGCCACAGCGAACCATTTTCCTCCTCGGAGACAACTTCCAGGTCCGATATGGCGGTGTGTAACTGGGGATCCCAGTTTACTAACCGGTTGCCACGATAGATCAGGCCCTCGTCATAAAGATCTATGAATACTTTTTCAACCACGGCAGATAATTGCTCATCCATGGTGAATCGTTCCCGCGACCAATCCAGCGAGGAGCCGAGTCGGCGCAGTTGCCGGGTAATGATGCCGCCGGATTCTTCCTTCCAGTCCCAGACTTTTCGGATAAAAGCGTCACGGCCAACTTCCAGGCGACTGGTCCCGGCCGCGTTCAATTGGCGCTCAACAACCATTTGGGTAGCGATGCCAGCATGGTCAGTCCCCACCTGCCACAGCGCCTGGTGGCCCAGCATGCGGTGGTAGCGGGTTAATGCATCCATGATGGCTTGCTGGAAGCCGTGTCCCATATGCAGGCGACCGGTGACATTGGGCGGCGGAATTACAATGCAATAGGGTAGGCCATCACCCTGTGGCGCAAAATAGCCCTGCGCCTCCCAGGTTTTGCACCATTGGTCTTCCAGTTGCTGAGGTTGATAGGTCTTGTCCATGAGCCTGTACTTGGGAATTTATTCAGGGTGCAATGCAAGCTGTTTAAGCAGCAGTTAAAAAGCTGAATTTTGAGAAGGCGCAAGTATACATGAAGCAGATGATTTTGTCGGTGCCTGCCCATGCAAAATAAGGGCGCTACTGGGGGTAGGAGGTAGTCTCGTAGCCTGCATTTTGAAAAAAACGGTAGTCCTTTCTGCCCTGTGTCAGACTTTCCCCATCGTTCAGTATTATCTCGTTAATATGTGAAAATCGATTGTGGAATTCATAGATGGTATCTGCCAGGTTTATCAATACATCACCCGATTTCACTTCGATTGAACCATAAGCAATAGTGATTTTCTCCGCAGGATCTTGCCCGGCCTCGAACAAGCAGTGGGGTAGAAAAGCCGTGGGTTTGTATTGCCACAGAAGCTCATCCATATGCTTCGCCTGTTGGGCTGACTCGGTGTTGATGTGCACGCGGTTGCCCAGAGAACAGGCTTTTTCAGTCAAACGGCAGGCAAACTGCTGACGGGCAGCACTGGTCGATTCTTGCAACGGGTAGAAGTTAGCTTTTGGCATTAACCCTGGTCGAGGTACTAGGCTTTCTGATTGAGCAGATGCTCCATCAGCAGGGAAACCGGTCTTCCAGTAGCGCCTTTTCTTACACCGGAATTCCACGCACTGCCGGCAATGTCCAGATGGGCCCAATGGTATTTTTCAGCAAATCGGGAAAGAAAACAGCCTGCTGTTATAGTGCCCGCTCTGGGACCACCGATATTGGCGATATCGGCGAAGTTACTTTTCAACATGCTTTGATACTCATCCCAAAGGGGTAATTGCCAGGCCGGGTCCAGGGTTTTTTCGCCGCATTGTCGCAGCGACTTGGCCAGCGCATCATTATTGCTAAGCAGCGCGGTAACATGCGAACCGAAGGTTGCTACAGCGGCGCCGGTGAGTGTTGCAATATCCACCACAGTTTTTGGTTTGAAGCGTTCCACATAACTCAGCGCATCGCATAAGACCAGGCGTCCTTCAGCATCGGTATTGAGTATTTCAATAGTCTTGCCAGACATGCTCGTTACAATATCGCCCGGTTTTGTTGCTTTGCTGCCCGGCATGTTTTCTGCAGCTGCAACCACACCAATTACATTGATGGGCAGTTTTAATTCTGCAACGGCACCCATGGTTGCTATGACGCTGGCGGCGCCACACATATCAAATTTCATTTCATCCATGGCACTGCCGGGCTTCAGACTGATTCCGCCCGTGTCGAAGGTGATGCCTTTGCCAACCAATACATGGGGTTTGCTCTGTGTGTTTGCACCTTTGTGCTGCATCACGATTAGCCTGGCCTCTTCGGCTGAGCCGGAGCTCACAGAGAGCAGGGAACCCATGCCCAGGCGCTGCATTTGTTTTTCAGTTAAAACTCTGGTTGTAATTGAGCGATGGCGCTTATCCAGATTTTGGGCTTGTTTTGCCAGATAGCTGGGTGTACAGATATTTCCAGGCAGATTGCCCAGCTGTTTGGCGCGATTGACTGCTCTGCCGACAGACTGGCCTCGTTTCAGAGCCGCTTCGGCACTCTTGCGCCGACTTCCTGAGGGAGGAGCGACACTGATGGCCTTGGTAGGTACGGGTTTATTCTTTTTACTTTTGGTTGTGTCGTAGCGATAACTCACATCTTCGCTATCCCGGGCAACGCGGCTGATTAGCCAGGCCGAATCACGATCGCTAACTTTCACACTGGCTAACGCAAAGTGTGCGTTAGAGGCATTACTTTTATATAAGGCCTTCGCTCCTGCCCGCAGTAATTTACTGGCGCTCTTGCCGTTAAATTTCTTTTTATCGCCACCACCGAGTAGCAGTACGCGCCTGGCATTTATTCCTGCAACACCATGCAGAAACAGACTTTCACCCAGCTTACCGGCGAAATCGCCGGAGCGCAGGAGCTTGCTAATGGCCTTACTACTCACGCCGTCGATGGCCCTGGCTTCTTCACTCGGCGTGGCTTTGTTCCAGACAATGACGGCCACACAATCGGTACTGATTTTTTCTGCAGAGCTGGATTTAATTGAAAACTTCATGATGCTAGTGTTCCTCGATATCGAGGGGATAATCCTAAAGATATTCAGACACTTAAGCAATAGCAGCTAAGTTTTCCGGGAACTTGGCTGCGCTTTGACAAACTCGCTGACGGGACTGTTTGGCTGCCAGGTGGAAAGTTCAGCCAATTTTGAACCAAATCCGGAAAATACTGTCACAGTCTATTAACTGGCTAAAATGATTCGCCGTTGGAGCCCACATGCCAAGAATTAAAATAAGTACCCCCGAACGATTTCTGTTCGGCATGGAGCGCACCGTGGGCATCAGTGACGTCAACTACGCCAAGCATCTGGATAGCGTGGCAATGGTGAATATCCTCCACGAAGCCAGGCTACAATTCCTCGCCAGTCTCGGTCTCACCGAGGCAAATATCTACGGTCTTGGCATGGTGGTGACAGATCTTGCTGTGGATTATCGGACTGAATCCTTTGCCAATGATTTGCTTATCATTGATGTCGGTGTAGGGAAATTTAACCGCTATGGTTTTGATATCGGATTTCAGGTAACCAACAGTGCCCTTGAAACAATAGTTTGCAACGCAAAAATGGGAGTCGTATTTTTTGACTTTGACAAGCGAGCTATTGCGCCAGTTCCAGAGGCGTTCAAATCCCACGTCGGTCTGCCCGAATCACGGGTTGCCTGATCATCACCAGTGGCTTAGTTGCTAACTTTCGCCAGAAACTTCAAGTAAACTGACGGTACAACATCGTAAGGTGCCTTAAGTTTTGATTATATTTCGTTATCTCAGCAAGCAAATACTTCAGGCAGTGACGGCAGTGACCCTGATTTTACTGGTGGTGGCACTCACCAGTCGCTTCATTCAATACCTTAGGCAGGCCGTGGCCGGAGAGCTCGCTTCGGATGTGCTGCTGTTGCTGATGCTCTATCGTCTGCCGGAATTTTTCCTGGTTATCCTACCACTGGCACTGTTTCTGGGCATTTTGCTGACTTATGGCCGTATGTATGCAGAAAACGAAATGGTCATATTGAGCTCCAGCGGTTTAAGTCAGATTCGTCTGTTAATGCTGACACTGGGCAGTTCGGCAATCGTAGTGTTACTGGTGGCCATTCTCAGTCTGCAGCTCGCGCCCTGGGGAATCAGAAATATCGAACAATTGAAGCTAAATCAGGAACAGTTAACAGAAATAGATCTAATCGTCGCCGGGCAGTTTCAGTCATTTGGAGGCGGCAACAGGATTACCTATGCTGAACGAATAGATACGGAGGGAAGTGGGGGGCGGCAACTGGGAAACGTCTTCGTTGCCGTTGGCGAGCAGGCAGTAGAAGGAGCGGGAGAAAAGATGAGAGTAATTGTTGCAGAGTCAGCCCATCCGGAAATCGATGCCGAAACAGGTGCCCGTTTTATGCGATTGGAGAACGTGTACCAATATGACGGCATACCTGGCGCGGCAGATTACACGATAGGGCAGTCCGATGTGCAGTCCATTCTGCTGCCTGAGCCAACCAGTTTTGCACCCATCATCGAAGAGAAGGCGCTGACAACGGCAGAATTAATTGGTTCCTCCGATCCAGCGCACCGGGCAGAATTGCAATGGCGAATTTCCATACTACTACTTATTCCTATTATTACTTTCATTGCTGTTCCCCTGAGCCGGGTCGAACTAAGGCAGGGTCGCTACAGTAAGTTGATGCCAGCGGCGCTACTTTATGCAAGCTACTACATCATGCTGCAATTTTCTGGCGATATGGTAGCGGATGAAAATCTGTCGCCAGCTATCGGCATGTGGTGGATTCATGGGCTATTTTTGGTCATCGGCGTAGCGATATACAGATCCTGGGGATTCGCTAATCTCTTGCCTGGAAGAGCTGTAACATGAAGATGCTGGATCGCTATATCATGAAATCTGTGCTGTTCTCCATGATCGTGGTGACTGTCATAATCATCTCGGTGGATCTGGTGTTGTCCCTGGCAGATGAATTACCTGGCAGCGATGGCAACTATTCAATGCTTAACGCCTTATGGTTTGTTGTCCAGACCACTCCAACCAGCATTTACGAATTGCTGCCCTTTTCAGCGTTAGGCGGCGCTCTAATCGGCCTGGGAGTGCTGGCCTCGAATAACGAACTGGTGGTCATGCAGGCCGCAGGTATACAGACCTGGCGTATCGTCTGGTCAGTCATGAAACCCACACTGGGGGTAATGATTCTCAGCCTGGTGCTTGGCGAGTACATAGCGCCCGGTTTGGAGCAGGTCGCGCAGAGTAACAAGGCCTTGCAGCAAAGTGGAGAGGATACTATTAATTCCGATCAGGGCAACTGGCGCAAGATCGGCAATGAGTTCATTCATATCAATGCCATCGCCCCCGGCGGTGAATCGCTCTTTGGCATTACTCGCTACGAAGTTGATGACAGCCGGCAAATAGTGGCTAGTAGTTTTGCCGAGTCAGCCCGCTATATATCCGCCACAGAACGTACGGCCAGTTATTGGCGATTAGGCAATGTCCGCAAGACTCGCATTGAGCCAGGGAACTTAACAGCAGAGAATTACCCGCAGGAAGACTGGCAGATTGATCTCTCTCCCGAATTACTGAGTGTATTGCTCGTCGACCCGGATCGACAATCAATTTCCGGTCTGTATCGCTTTGCACAATTTTTTGTTGCGGAAGGATTAGATGCGAGGGTTTATTTTCTGGCATTTTGGAAAAAACTGTTACAGCCTCTCTCAACCGCGGCGCTGGTTCTATTGGCGATTTCCTTCGTTTTCGGTCCTCTACGCGAGGCTACCATAGGTTTTCGAGTTTTTGTCGCAATAGGCATCGGTCTGGGTTTCACTATTGTGCAGCGAGTGATGGAACCGGCCAGCTTGATCTATGGTCTCAGCCCGCTGTTTGCGGTTATTTTGCCCATATTATTGTGTCTCGGTATGGGTGCCTACTTTATGCAGAAAGTTCGATAGCGCTACACGGTGAGTGGTTTGTTTTCAGCAACAAAAAACCAGCAAGTAATCCTACCTGCCTACTTGCTGTACTATTTCTGCAAACTGCTCATTTACTGGATAACGCCCTGCAGTCCAGCCCAGTCGGATAATCACCAGTTGCAGCGAAGGAATGACCATTAGATATTGCTGCCGGTTACCCTGGGCAGAAAATGCGTCTTCAGGAAGTGAGCGCCAGCGCAGGTTCTCGTTACCCCGATTCAGCCACCACTGATAACCGTAAGCTCGCTGATTCTCAGAATTATTAGGTCTTGTTGCTCTATCGATCCAATCTTCGCTCACCAGACGCTGACCATTGATTATTCCCCGGTTCAGCATTAACTGCCCGATGCGCGCCCAGTCCCGAGCCGAAGCATAGAAATAGGAACTGCCCACGAACACACCGCTGGCATCGACTTCGAAGATAGCGTTTTGAAATCCAAGCGGATCGAAGATGTTGGTCAGGTAATCGTCATAGGCATCCTGTGGACTGCCCAGCGTTTCCTGATATAGCCTCGATAGCAGGTTTGCGGTGCCGGAACTGTAATTAAAAAAAGTTCCGGGTGCATGTTGAGCCTGCTTTTCCATCACGTAAGACGATGTCGAGGGCACGGTAAAGAGCATGGCAGTCGCGTCATCACCGGGGTTGTATTCTTCGGAAAATGCCAAACCATCTGTCATTGTCAGCATATCGCTTATGCGAATTTGCGAACGAGCATCTTCTCCCCACGTGGGGAATCCGGGAACATTATTCAGATCCAGTTTGCCGCGTAATTCCAGATTTCCCAACATGATCGAGTTCAGGCTCTTCGCCATCGACCAGCCCAGCAGCGGTGTGGTTTCGTCCGTTCCCTGCGCATAAGCTTCTGCCAGGATTTTACTCTCATGAAGAACCAGCAAGGCGCGGGTATTCAATCCAAGTGTATTGTCTTGCTGAACCTGGGTCGCCAGCAGGGATTGCATACTCACATCCGGAGCACTGACTGTATCGCCAAGAGGCCAAGCCTGATTTCCGGTAGTGGGGATTCTCGTACCAACGGTATTCGTGTTAATAGCGGCACGTTGGCCGAATCCGGCATAGTCAATCGCACAACCCATGCCCGACAGGTAGGTAGCAGTCTTCTCGCTGAGCCCCAGCAATGATGTTGTTACAGCACCACCGGGCTCATCAAATTCGAAAGTGAGTAATTCCAGTATGGGGGAATACTGCACCAGGTCATCAAACGCCTGCTGCTGTGAGAAGCCGGTTACATAGCGCGCACTGCACAGCAGTTTCGCACCAATTCCGGACGCTACCGCAGGTGCGCTGTAGAGATAGGCAGGGGGAAATCCTGCCAATGAAGCGACGCCGATTAACACGGCTAGCGAGGCTACGAAACCAAGCAGAAACTTCTTCATCGGCCCAACTTACCCAAAAGCGGGGTCGGTGACAATTGATAATAATTCGCATTACGGGCTTGTTGTCAATGGACTTGGAGGTAGATAGCTCTTATTCTTGCCATGAAAAAGGAAATTCCGCCACAAATCCTCGTCATCTAGTGCTATTGGAAAAGCAGGATCGGTCAGCAAATTTGACTGAAACAGGGTCTACATGAGCGCAACAAGTTATCCCGAGAGCGAGCATACCCAGGTGGTAAAGCGTATTATCGATCAGCTGCAAGAGCTGCCTGGCGCATTACTGCCACTGCTGCATGCCGTGCAGAACGAACTCGGCTATATTCCCCCGGAAACTTTGCCTGCTATCGCAGATGGCTTGAATCTTTCCCGTGCCGAGGTGCATGGTGTAGTCAGTTTCTATCACTATTTTCGTTCCAGTCCGCCAGGCCGTAATTGCATTCAGATCTGTCGGGCCGAGTCCTGCCAGGCTACTGGCAGTCGCGCACTGGAAGCCCATGCCAAACAATCACTTAAGATCGATTTTCATCAAACTACAGCTGATGGTGAGCTGACTCTTTTGCCGGTTTATTGTTTGGGCAATTGTGCCTGTTCTCCGGCGATGCGTGTGGGGGACGATATCCATGGACATGTCGATCCAGTCAAGTTTGATGAAATTGTCTCCGCACTATCGACTGACAATTTGTCTGATGGAAATCCGGTAAATGAAGAAAATGGAGCGTCAGGCAGAGAGTAAAATGGCAGCGAAGCTGAATAAAATATATATTCCTCGTGATACCACTACCCGGTCCCTGGGCGCAGATACCATTGCCGATGTAATACAAAACACGATCATGGAGCAGCAGTTACCGCTGCAGATTGTGCGCAACGGTTCGCGTGGTGTGTACTGGCTGGAGCCGATGCTTGAGGTTGAAACCGACCAGGGTCGCATTGCCTATGGCCCGGTCACACTGGATAAAATCGACGAGTGGCTGGCAGAGAAATGTTGGCTGAAAAATGAGAGTCACCCACTCTATCTTGGCTTGACTGAAGAAATTGCCTATCTGAAAAACCAGCAACGGCTAACCTTTGCTCGAGTCGGGATTATTGACCCAACCTCTATGGAAGACTATTGCCAGCAGGGCGGATTTGCTGGATTAAAATTGGCTCTTGCCATGGATCCGCAAGCCATAGTCAGCAGCATCACAGATTCGGGTTTACGCGGCAGGGGAGGGGCAGCATTTCCCACGGGCACCAAATGGCAAACGGTTTTAGATGCTGTCTCTGAGCAGAAATTTATCGTGTGTAATGCGGATGAAGGCGATTCGGGTAATTATGCTGATCGCATGTTGATGGAATGTGATCCGTTTGCGTTGATTGAGGGGATGGTCATCGCCGGTCTGGCGGTTGGAGCGAATCTGGGGTTCATCTATTTACGCGAAGAATACCCGTTGGCTTGCGAGGTTTTAAATAAGGCGATCGAAGTGGCAGAAGAAAAGGGTTGGCTCGGCAATAATATCGCTGGCAGCGATAAGTCCTTTAATCTAAGTTTGCGATTGGGAGCAGGCGCCTATATCTGTGGCGAAGAAACAGCGATGTTGGAGAGCCTCGAAGGGAAACGCGGAGAGGTGAGACCCAAGCCGCCGTTACCTGCAGCAAAAGGTTTGTTTGGTCAGCCAACAGTGGTAAATAATGTTATCTCGCTGGCCACGGTGCCGGTGATTGTGGCGCAGGGATCGGGTCACTATCAAAAATACGGATCTGGCCATTCCCTCGGTACACTCCCATTTCAACTTGCGGGCAATATCAAACACGCTGGCCTGGTAGAGCTCGCTTTTGGTTCCACACTAAGAACCTTGTTAACAGATTTTGGTGGAGGAACCCGGACCGGTAAACCAATGAAAGCAGTTCAAGTAGGTGGTCCACTGGGTGCCTACCTGCCAGCGAGCCAATGGGATACACCGCTTGACTATGAGGCGTTTATTGAAATTGACGCGATGCTCGGTCATGGTGGCATAGTGACTTTCGACAATACGGTTGATATGGGTGAACAGGCACGTTTCGCCATGGAGTTTTGTGCGTTCGAATCCTGTGGAAAATGCACACCCTGTCGTATCGGCTCTGTGCGGGGTGTTGAGGTAATTAACAAAATGCGTGCCGGTGAAGATATTGAGCAGAACACGATACTCCTTAAAGATCTTTGCGATACCATGGTCGACGGTTCACTGTGTGGCATGGGAGGCATGACGCCCGTTCCCGTGCGCAGCGTACTGCGTAATTTTGCGGAAGATTTTGGTTCTTCCACTCAATCTTCTCCCGGATTTTAGGCGCAGCTCATGATTCAGTTTTTTGATCCCAGGCAGAGCGGGAATCCACATCAGCTTCTGGATGTTGAAAAAGATTATGGGACACCGCCAACTTGTGCTGAGGATGCCGCATCCACCAGTCTGGTCAGCTTGACCATTGACGGCCAGCCGGTCATGGTGCCGGCAGGCACATCAATTATGCGCGCTGCAGCGGCGCTGGATATTAATATTCCAAAATTGTGTGCAACCGATTCGTTGCAGGCTTTCGGCTCCTGTCGGATTTGTCTGGTGGAAATTGAAGGTCGTAAAGGTTTTCCTGCCTCTTGTACCGCTCTGGCAGAGGAAGGATTGGTGGTACGCACCCAAACTGAAAAAGTGGCCAGACTACGACGAAATGTGATGGAACTGACTATCTCCGATCACCCTCTGGACTGTTTGACTTGTCCGGCCAACGGTGATTGTGAGTTACAGAATGCCGCTGGCGAGGTAGGCCTTCGCGATGTCCGGTATGGATTCGACGGGGAGAACCACCTCAATGCGAAAAAGGATTGCAGCCATGCCTATTTCACTTTCGATCCAGGGAGGTGCATTGTCTGCTCGCGTTGCGTTCGGGCCTGTGCCGAGGTGCAGGGCACTTACGCATTGACAATAGATGGGCGCGGTTTTGATTCCAGGGTTGCAGCCGGGCAGGACGAAGACTTCATGGATTCAGAATGTGTGGCATGTGGCGCCTGTGTACAAGCCTGTCCCACTGCGACGCTGATGGAGAATTCTGTAATCGATCTGGGATTGCCGGAACACAGCGTGCTGACAACCTGTGCTTACTGTGGAGTGGGTTGTGCGTTCAAAGCAGAGCTCAAGGGTGACAGGATAGTGCGCATGGTGCCGTTTAAAGGGGGGCAGGCCAATAGAGGTCACTCCTGCGTCAAAGGTCGTTTTGCCTTTGGCTACACCACCCATCGTGATCGTGTGATCAGGCCAATGATCCGAGATACCATCGACGAGCCATGGCGGCAGGTAAGCTGGGATGAGGCTGTTAGTTTTGCCGCCAGTCGGATTCGTGCAATCCAGCAACAATATGGTAGAGAGAGTGTGGGTGGAATTACCTCTTCACGCTGCACTAATGAGGAAACCTATCTCGTACAAAAGCTGGTGCGTGCCGCTTTTGGCAATAATAATGTCGATACCTGTGCCCGGGTTTGTCACTCGCCCACCGGATACGGCTTAAAAACCACATTGGGTGAATCAGCCGGAACACAAACTTTTGACTCCGTAGAAAAAGCCGATGTCATAATGGTAATTGGCGCTAATCCCACCGATGCACACCCGGTGTTTGCTTCGCGGCTGAAGAGACGTCTAACACAGGGAGCCAGTCTCATTGTAGCCGACCCGCGCCGTATCGATTTAGTAAATAGTCCCCATGTCTCCAGCGACTACCATCTGAATTTACTGCCGGGTACCAACGTGGCTCTGATAAATGCACTGTCTCATGTGATTGTCACCGAAGGTCTCGAAGCCAAAGAATTTATCGCCAGCCGTTGTGAACAGGAAGCGTTTGAGCACTGGAGAAGTTTTATTTCCAAAGAGCACAATTCCCCAGATATCATGGCACCGGTAACGGGTATTTCTGCTGAGAAAATACGCGACGCGGCAAGACTCTTTGCTCAGGCAAAAAACGGCGCCATCTACTATGGATTGGGAGTAACGGAACATAACCAGGGTTCCAGCATGGTGATGGGAATCGCTAACCTGGCAATGCTGACGGGCAATATCGGCCGTGAAGGAGTCGGTGTAAATCCTCTGCGTGGTCAAAATAATGTGCAGGGCTCCTGCGATATGGGCTCGTTTCCTCATGAACTGCCGGGTTACCGGCATGTCTCGGACGAGAGTGTGCGCGGTTTGTTTGAACAGGCCTGGGGTGTGAAAATTGACCATGAGCCAGGGATGCGAATCCCGAATATGTTTGATGCCGCCATCACAGGAAGTTTTAAAGGCCTCTATTGCCAGGGTGAAGATATTGCGCAATCAGATCCTAACACACATCATGTGGAAGAGGCGTTACGCAGTTTGGAGTGTTTGATTGTGCAGGATATTTTTCTGAATGAAACCGCCAAGTATGCCCATGTTTTTTTACCCGGTGCTTCATTCCTGGAAAAAGACGGCACTTTCACGAATGCCGAACGAAGAATTTCTCCGGTGCGAAAAATAATGCCACCGCTTAGCGGAAAAGCCGATTGGGAGGGCACCATGGCCCTGTCTAATGCGCTGGGTTATGCAATGGACTATAGCCACCCTGCTGAAATTATGGATGAGATTGCCGAATTGACCCCTACTTTTAGTGGCGTTAGCTATCAGTTATTGCAGGAAACAGGATCATTACAATGGCCCTGTAACGAAGCCTCACCGCATGGTACGCCGATCATGCATGTCGATGAGTTTGTGCGTGGCAAAGGGTTTTTTGCCATTACCGAGTATGTAGCTACCGATGAAAAAGTGAATAAAAAGTACCCGCTGTTATTGACCACCGGGCGCATATTGTCCCAATACAATGCCGGTACCCAGACCCGGCGTACCGAGAATATTAGCTGGCATGCAGAAGATGTGCTGGAAATTCATCCCTTCGATGCAGAAGAGCGCGGCGTTAAAGATGGAGATCGAGTGCAAGTCTCCAGTCGTGCAGGCGCCACCGTATTACGCGCGGACATCACCGACCGTGTGCAAGCCGGCGTTATCTATACTACCTTCCATCACCCGGAAACCGGCGTCAATGTTATTACTACCGAGAATTCCGATTGGGCCACGAACTGCCCTGAATACAAAGTTACCGCAGTGCAGGTGAGTAAAGTAACTGGCGTTTCGGACTGGCAATCGAAGCGTGAGTTATTTTCCGAGCAACAAATAGCATTTATGGGCACGGCAGATTCCTGATATGAAAGCCGATGTGAAGAAAGTTCCAGTAGAGCAAAAGCGAGAGGATGCGGACATCGCAGATGCCATGGTAGAGCACCCTGTGCAGTTGTGGCCAGCGCAGGATGAAGCAAGTTCTATCGACTGCGTGGCGACTGAAACTGCCGTGGCGCTGGTCTATAACGGGGTTTCCCACGCTGTAATGATGGCCAGTCCACTGCAGCTCGAAGTCTTCGCATTGGGATTCAGTCTGACCGAGGGAATCGTGGAGCGTGCTGAGGATATTTACCAGATACAAGTCGATACTCTCGATGAGGGAATCGAAGTTTCACTGACGATCTCCAACCAGTGTTTCGCGAAATTGAAGAACAAGCGCCGCAGTCTGTCGGGTCGCACCGGCTGTGGTATTTGCGGTGCAGAGTCCTTGCAACAAATTCGTCCGCCAGTACCTGAGGTCGTAGCCGATTATTGTATATCTCACAAAGGGATCGATCGAGCGACTCGGGCTCTGAGCAATCATCAGCCATTACAATCTTTAACCGGAGCAATCCATGGTGCTGCCTGGTGTGATGTAGACGGCAAGCTATTACAGGTATGTGAAGATGTGGGGCGACACAATGCGCTGGATAAACTGATCGGTATGTTGTGGCGGCAGGAGTTACTGGGGAAGGCTGGTTTTCTATTAATATCCAGTCGTGCCAGCCATGAAATCCTGCAAAAATCGGCGATGGCAAATATTGGCATTGTAGTGGCGATATCTGCTCCCACTTCGCTGGCTATAGAGATAGCCAATAAGGCTGGCATAACACTGGTGGGATTCTCCCGTGAAAATCGCCACATCGCCTATACAAACCAACAACGTCTGGTGTCCTAGGTGTACCAGGTAGAAGCAGGAAGGGTGGTTGAAAATGTCGAGCACTGAGCTTGAACATCTGATTAAAATGATAAACCAGATTGCAGACAATATTGCAATTGGTGAGAGTGACGATGTCGCCACTGCCAAGCTTGCCGATCATCTGAAGCGCTTCTGGGCGCGGTCGATGAAAGAACAAATTTTTAACTATGCCAATAGTGACGGGGAGAAACTGCAACCCGTGGCAAAGAAAGCACTAACTCTTCTCCAAAGTGAGTAGGAGACGGAACCTGAGATATCCTCAAATTATATCGATTTAAATCAAGAGCTTAGAAAAATTAGGTGTGTAATGGACCCAATTTTTTTGTTGGTGCCATAATTGTAGGACGCAAGCTTGAAACAGGGGGTTGTTTTTTTGTTCCGGTGGGCCGTTATGTACATGGATGTACGGTATGCAGGTTTTGCAGGAGCAAAAACCTGCCCATGGCCCGTCCCGCGCTTCATCCCTGGCGCTAGTCACAAAAAAGCACCCCCCCTGTTCCAAACTCGCTCGAGTTCTTATCTACTTCCGAGGCATAACTGAGAGATAAGCAACTGGTAAATAGGGACGGAGAGATTAAATTTTAGTCCCTCCGTCCCTATTGTCCTCCAAAGAACGTTTTCGACGTGCTCTTTCGAAATAGAGAGAGAAAGAGGGTCACACCTATTTATTATTTGCTTAAGCAGGTTCAGAATTGAGCGTTCTACTTAAAGATTTGTCTTCATACATTCCTTGATCCTCAGGGGGTCTCAATGAAAAGAAATAACATCTGTGTGTCAACCATAGTCAGCTATCATTTCAGGCTGTTTTTCATCGCACTTTTGGTGCTCGGTATGAACCCGATAGTGCGGGCCCAGAATTTCGAGGCGTTGCTGGATGATTCCGGTGAAGTAAGAGAAGACGCCTATGACTATCTACGTAAAGCCACCTTCGGCAGCGATCAGGCCTACGAGAAGATTCAGGCTCCACATCTAAAAGATCTGATGAATCAGGTGGTTGGATTTTCGCGGCAGAGCCGCGATGACGGTAATCGCTATTGGGGTCGCATTTCGGGGACACCCTATGAAGCTATGACGGGGGAGTGGGTTGGGGAGAGGTTTACCGAGTTGGGTCTGGAAGACATCCACACCGTAGAGTTTGATCTGAGACCGCAGTGGTTTCCAATCGATTGGACGCTGACGGCTATCGGTGACGGTACGACCCTTAACTTCGCCTCAGCCAATCCCACTACTCGCACGCCAGGATTTTCGGGCGCGATGGATTTGGAAGCGGTGTGGGTTGGCCTGGGCACGGAGGCCGATTTCGTCGGCCGTGACGTGCAGGGTAAGGCCGTTATCATTCAGTCTATGCTGGCCCCCGGGCAGATGGGTAATTCTGCCTCCTGGGAGGGCGCTACATTGCGTGCTCGGGACAGGGGAGCGGCGATGATCATCGGCATCTGGGGCTATGCAGGCAACCTGGCCGTGTGGCAGAGTCTCAATGCGTTTGAGATGGTGCGAAATGACGACGGCACCTCGCGCTATGTCAATCAATCGCTGGTGATGCCGGGATTCTTCATGGGTTGGGAGGACGGTCAGCGGTTGCGGGATCTGGTGGCAACCGGCGGCTCGGTGAGAATCTCTGCGACTCTGGAAACTGAAACCCGCGAAGGACTGGTCAGTCCCAGTACCTTTGGCACCTTACCCGGCACCACCGATGAGAAGATCTACGTCATGGCACACATGGACGGCTACTATGATGCGGCCTTGGACAATGCTTCCGGTGTGGCGGTGATGCTTGGCCTGGCGGAATATTTCGCCAGCATTCCTGCCGCACAGCGGCGCCGCGACATCGTCTTTATTGGTACGGCGGGTCATCATGTGGGCTCTCCCAATGCCACCTATTTACGGGATGAGGGCATGCTGGAAAATGCTGCGCTGATGATTAATTGCGAGCACATCGCCCCCACACAGTTTGTCAATTTTAATACCGAGATGCGCCGCAGCAACACTATTACGCCCCGGCGCTGGTGGGTACACGGCAGCCAGAGCTTGCTCGATATCACTCTCGACGCTTACCGAACCTTTGGTGTCAGTCTCATCGGACCCATGGACGGCAGAGCTACTGGCGAGATGATGGCCATTGATAAAGAAGCACCGTCGGTGCAACTCATACGCTCACCGGAGCATAAGCACACCGATGGCGATATTCTGGAACTGGTACCGGGTGTGGGAGTAGAAGCGGTGGCACGTGCCTATGCGAAGATTATCGATGAAGTGAACAAACTGGATATCAATCAATTAAGGTAAGTTTCCTTAATTAGTGGCGGATTTTGTATTTGATTATGCATATACTTGTACAGAGGGTTCCTAATGTTTCTGTAGTGGATAAAATTATCCCAGATGCTGCGCTACTTAAAGAGGTCGGTGATCCCTTGGCAGGAGGATAACTATCGTTTGGGACACCTTATCGTGTACTGCGTCTCCATTCTTGTCGATGACTAACCACAAATAACCCAGGCCCAGCAGGAAAAAAGCGGGCCATGCTGCCAGGTACCTGATTAGCCCCTGGCCCGGTGAAATCAGCTCGCCGCCTGTGGTTTCAAGTTTGATGCGCCAGGCAATCATCCCCAGGGTCTGACCGCTTCTGGTCCAGAAACCGATATAGAAACCGGCACTGCTGGCCACCATTAACAGGAACAGGATGTTATCCAGCAAGGGATTAGTCTCTACCCGTCCGTCCACCAATTGATTGGTATCGGGACCAACGATCAGCTGTAGAACAAAGCCAATCAGCATCCAGATGGAGCCAACCAAGAATGCATCGTAGAGCAGGGCAGCCAGGCGCCGGAGTAGTCCGGCGCGGGGCAGGTTCTGGGAGTGTTCTTGGTCTGTGGGATCAGTCAACAGAAGCTCGATATTCAGTGTTCGAAACTGCGCGCAGTATATACCGATCCGTTTAAAGTTAAAATTTGCTATTTACGATCTTTCAAATAGCTGTTTAGTGGTTTATTCGGAGAGCATTTTTGGTAGAATCTGCGCCCCTGCCTTGAGTGATGAACTCGCCTGCAGTCAAAAATAGGAAAACCACATGAGCGCACCGATCGAGTCTCGCCAAATCAGCTTGCTGGATACAACGCTGCGTGACGGCGAACAAACCCAGGGAGTTTCTTTCTCAGTGAATGAGAAAGTGAATATTGCCCGTGCGCTTTTGCAATCCCTGAAGGTAGATCGCATTGAAGTGGCATCTGCCTGTGTGTCTGAGGGAGAGAAGCAGGCCGTCTCGCAAATAACGACCTGGGCAGCCGCGGAGGGTCTGGCTGATCGGGTAGAGGTGCTTGGCTTTGTTGACTACAAACGCAGTGCTGATTGGATTCTCCAGGCGGGAGGTAAGGTAATCAACCTGCTGGCAAAAGGCAGTGAAAAACACTGTCGTGAACAACTCGGGAAAAACCTGGAATCCCATGTTGAAGATATCTCCAGAACCGTATCCTATGCGAGAGAGCAGGGGCTACGAGTGAATATGTATCTGGAGGACTGGTCCAATGGCTATCATGACAGCAGGGACTATGTGCTGGGTCTGGTAAACGCGACCAGTCAGTTCGGCATAGAACATTATATGTTGCCCGATACGCTGGGCGTTCTTGCGCCAGATGAAACCCATGATGCGCTCATTGCAATGCTCGAGCAGTTTCCAGAATTACTATTCGACTTCCATCCCCATAACGATTACGGCCTGGCCACAGCCAATGTCTTAACTGCCGTCAGAGCCGGTATTGATAATATTCATTGCACTATCAACTGTCTGGGCGAACGTGCCGGCAATGCATCCCTGGCAGAAGTCGCTGTCGCCCTGAAAGACAAACTGGGTATGGCACATTCCATCGATGAATCTCAAATAGGTTTACTGAGTCGCATGGTGGAAAATTTTTCCGGTAAGTGGATTTCCGCCAATGCCCCTGTGGTGGGTACCGACGTGTTCACGCAGACAGCAGGTATTCATGCCGATGGCGATCTTAAGGGAAATCTCTACGTGACGGCATTGACACCGGAGCGTTTCGCCCGCAAGCGAACCTATGCACTCGGAAAAATGAGTGGCAAGGCATCGCTGATAAATAATCTGGAAGATTTGGGGATCAGTCTATCTGCGGAAGATCAGGCCAAGGTACTGGATAGGATCGTCAAATTAGGCGATACCAAACAATCGATTACGCCTGAGGACCTGCCGTTCATCATAGCGGATGTAATGGAGAGTAAGGAATACCATCACATTGAACTGTTGAATTGTTATATTAGCAGTGGTCTGGATGTTGAGAGCACGGCCAGCATTCGTGTTGCAGTCAACGGAAAAGAATTCCAGGGGTCGGGTTCAGGTAATGGTGGCTTTGCTGCATTTTTTAATGCAGTAGAGAAGATTCTTGTCGCGAAGGACTTTACCATGCCTGCCCTGGTTGATTACGAAGTACACATCCCGCGTGGTGGAAAAACCAACGCACTTACAGAATGTATTATTACCTGGCAGGCAAAGGGAGATGAATTCAAAACACGGGGCGTCGATTCCAACCAGGTGCTCGCTGGAGTGAAGGCGACTTTGAGAATGATCAACGTTCGCCTACACGCCGAGAATGCTTCAGATGCTCGCCAGTATGCCGAGAATGGTTCAGATGCTCGCTAGCATGCCAACTGTGCCAGTTCGCTGACTACCAGATCTCCGAAGCTCTGGGTATCTATCATTTTTACCTCTGCTCCGGGTTGGGACAGATCGGGCGTGGAGTAACCCTGAGAGAAAACGCTCTGCATGGCATGCCAGCAATTTTTTGCTTCTTTTTCCATTGAAAAACTCATTTCAAGCATCATGGCGACCGAGCCAATCATGGAGTATGGATTGGCAATGCTCTGTCCGGCTATATCCGGTGCTGAACCGTGGGAAGGTTCATAATAGGCCTTTTCCGGGCCGATACAGGCCGAAGGCATAAGTCCAAGTGAGCCTAAAATTCCCCCAGCCTGATCACTCAGAATATCACCAAACATGTTTTCCATGACCATGACATCGAACTGACCGGGATTGAGGCAGAGATACGTCGCTGCCGCGTCGACCAAAATGTGTCTGACCTCGACCTCGGGAAATTCCTGGCTAATTTCACCCAGTACCTCGTTCCAGAGCACACTGGACTGTAAAACGTTACTTTTATGAATATTGTGAAGCACCTTCTTGCGCTTCATCGATGTTTCGAAGGCCACCCGGGCGATTCTTGCTATCTGCTCTTCATCATACTCCAGGCTTTCGTTTACGAAGCGCTTCCCCTGTTCATTGACGCCGGTATGTTTAGCGCCAAAGTACAGACCGCCCACCAATTCCCGAATGATGATGAAGTCGATGCCTGCGCCAATGATCGACGGTTTGAGCGGTGAGAAATGAGCAAGCCCCTTGGGCAGGAATACCGGTCTGAAGTTGGCAAAGGTGTTGTAACGCCGCCTTAGCGGAAGTAATGCGCCGCGCTCCGGTTGCATGTCCAAAGGTATCTTCTTCGATTCTTCGTGACTTAGCCCTATTGGACCCTTCAAGATAGCATCGGCTTCATCGCATAGCGCTTTGGTCTGTTCAGGAAAAGCATGACCTTGCTCAAAATAGGCATTGGCACCAAAGCTGCCGTGAATCAGTTCGAAATTGATTTCATTCCGCTCGCCCACCAGTTCCAGGACCTTAACCGCCTCAGTCATTATTTCCGGACCGATGCCGTCGCCATCGAGTAACGCAATTTTGTAGGAGGTCATATCTTGCCCTTGAGGTTTCGCACCTGTTTACACGGATTTTCAGCGTAATTCGATTCTTTCAACAAAGAGTCGAGCTGGTGGAGTAGAAAAATGAGCCGCGTAATTTAACACGCCAGGGATTTCAGGGACAGGACCGCTGCCAGATTTTGCTGGTAGTAATAGATCGCAGCCAACTGCAGACGATCACTGTGGATCAGCAGGCACTAATCTTTTCAATTCTTCATCGAAGTTATCTACCAACACTGTACGTCGTCAAACCATCCTAGACTGTCAATTGGCATGCAAAACTGACCCACTTTGGTGGGTCAATTTTAAGTGCCAATTACCCACCAAAGTGGGTCAGTTTTACATGCTCATTAACACAAGACAAGCCGAGACAAGAATAGACTATAAAACAGGGGGAATTGCTGTGTTTATGGGAAGGGAGAGACAACCTCGGACTATATTACACAGAGGTTTGGTACCAGCGGACGGACTTGAACACTTCATTTAACTTACTGATAACTATAATTTTGATTGATTTTGATACTCAGGATGTTACGTTGGGTGTTGCATAAGCCCAAATCCACTAGCG
>Ga0187827_10002073_pt1 | contig 27897 bp, 22 predicted proteins | sample ETNtaG_39_FD_167969 | JGI IMG/M metagenome (GOLD analysis project Ga0187827, IMG submission 167969) | Marine microbial and viral communities from oxygen minimum zone, Eastern Pacific Ocean - ETNP2014_SV_150_PacBio MetaG (Illumina Assembly) | ecosystem: Environmental > Aquatic > Marine > Hypoxic...
GGTCCTTGAGGCGGTCCTTGAGGTGGTCCTTGAGGTGGCCCTTGAGGTGGCCCTTGAGGTGGTCCTTGAGGTGGTCCTTGAGGTGGTTCTTGTGGTGGTGGCCCTTGTGGTGGTCCTTGAGGTGGTGGCCCTTGTGGTGACTGTGGTCCCTGCGGCGCTCCAGCGGGCATCATTGGCTGGCCTTGCGGCATTCCTCTTGGTGGCATCATTCCCGGTGGCATCCCTCCCGGCGGCATCATTCCCGGTGGCATTCCTCCCGGCGGCATCATTCCCGGTGGCATCATTCCCGGTGGCATACCCCTTGGTGGCATCATTCCCGGTGGCATACCTCCGGGTGGCATTCCTCCCTGTGGCATACCTCCGGGTGGCATCATCATTGGTTGACCTTGTGGCATACCTTGTGGTGCTGCCTGAGGTGCGGCTTGTGGTGCGGTCAGTAAGGGTTCACTCGCTGTTTGGGTTTGCTCAGCGGGGGGCGCCGATGGAATTGCTGTTGGTGTTTCTACGGATTGAGGTGTAGGTGTGGATATGGGTGCATGTGCTGGTGCTAGTAGATTTGCAGCAGGCGTTGTACTTTCTATTTCAACAGTGGCTACTGGTATGTCGGTTGAGAAAGCAGATGCCAATGGGTCTGTTTCAACGGGCGCAGCAACAACTGCGATGGGATCACTTTCATCTCCAAACTCAGTCAATGCGGTGTCAAATGCAGCCTCAAAGATGCTACCGCCGACGGCACTTCCTTTCCCATTTACATCCATTGGCTTGCGGAATGTTTCAGCAATTCGAATTTCACAAGAATGTGGTCCGAGTTCTGCTTTCTGTATGGTGTCTCCGGAATTGTGTTCTATTTTGAACAACCAAGCTCCAGAATCTGCAGAAACAAAGTAAGAATAATCCTGTCTCAGACCAGTTGGAATATCAGTCGCAGACTCAAAAGCCTCAACCTTACCGCCATCCATGGTTCGCATTTTAGCATCGACTCCGGTAACGTCGCTAACACCTTCATTCGTAACTTCGATGACTACTCTCAAAGCGTCCCTATCATCTTCATCGATATCATCGATAATGCAGTGAACATTAATCTTGAGAGCGCCGCTTTGAATTGAAATGTCGTCACTCATCTCCCCACCAACCATTCCGACTACTACACCATTACTTGAAGCGCGCCCTATTAAGGGCGATGCCATTTTTCTCAATCATTTCATTAATGAAGTGATTTTTTCCCAATTATTTCAGATGTTTGCGAAATGTTGGGGGTAATGAATTTCCATCAGCGACAATGGAGCCAACGGTCAAATCAATTGAACTCTGGTGTGTATGACGCTTTTGAATAAGCAATGAATCTCTGATTCCAAACCAAAGCAAGCCGATGACAGGGATTGCATAGCGTATCTTCCGTAAAGCACGCCTATCCCAATCAAGCCGTGTTAACGCAGAGCCATCTTCACGAACAACTGCAAGCCCCAACCAACGTTGAGCAAGTGTTCGACCGAAACGAATTCCTGTGTACTTATGATAGAGGTAATTAGCTCCGAAAATTAAGAACCAATTTACAAGGAACAGAGCAGTTCCACGACCACCAGCGAGTAGCAATCCAAGATTGTAAGCTTGAACAATGCTGGCGGCTTGCCCACCGAGAATCGATGTTAGAAGGTAGAGTACTCCCATTACAAAAATAGTATCCATGATGTATGCAAAAGCGCGAGTGGTGGCGCGAGCAAGGATGGTACCCTCTGGGATAGGCCAATGTCCAAGAGTCTCTTCGTCGGTCTCTTTTTCCAATTCTTCATCGCTACCCATACTATCACCCTCAACCGCTTTGGAGAACATGCCACGCCTCAAGTTTCCTCTCACATACCCACTCAAGCCAACCATCCCAATCTCCGTCATGACGCAGAGTATTTGGAGACCCTACAACAATTAATCCTCTTTTTGGTCTAGTAAGTGCGACATTGAGTCGTCTGTGATCTGAGAGAAACCCTACTTCTCCATTATCGTTGGCTCTAACAGTGGACAGTACAATGACCTCTTTTTCTCGACCTTGATAACCGTCAATACTGCGTATCTCCAAGCCTTCAGCTTCATCAGTATTCTCACCAGCAAGAATACCTCGTCCATCTAACAGGTCGGTTAGTAATCGAACTTGACCATTGTATGGAGATACAACTCCTATATCTGACGGCTCTAAATCACCCGGTTCAAGGAGCCCCTCAATAATTTTGACAACCCAACCAGCCTCATCTCGATTAAGCCGTGATTTACCATCAATTGCCAGTTCTTCAGCGCCATCTACTGGGACAAATGCAACAGGTGCATCCCAATTAGGCCAAAGAAATCCTGCAGGTGCTGGTCGTTCTTGAGCGGTGACGCCATTCTCAAGTTGATTGTCGTAGTATCTTGCAGATGAGTATTCAGATATCACAGGATGCATTCGGTATTGGGTTTTCAACATATGAGGATGAAGGCCAATCTCAACCAAGCGCTCAAACATACTGAGTCGTAATCCATCATCTTCTGCTCTGCGGGAAATTACTGTTGGAGGTAGTTGGCGATGGTCACCCACTAATACTAATCTTCGACAACCACGCATGATTGGCACCCAAGTTGCGGGTTCAATCGCTTGCGTCGCTTCATCTATCAGAATATTTGAGAATTTTTTATTTCCAAGAATCATATGACCCGCGCCGATACAGGTGCAACAGACGACTTCAGCACTATTGAGAACATCCTCAGCCATTGCTTCTTCAAGTGAGCGAATATCTTTCCATCCCATTTTGAGGTCGCGATGAGCAAGTCCCCTCTCTTTTCCTTTTAGTGCTGGGAGCCTCCTTTGCAAGTTCTCTTGAAGGCCAATTAACTCTCTCACCTCTTCTTGTAATGGATGTTCCTCAACTCTTGCTCTGACAGTCGCTCCTCTCAATTGCGCACGTACTTTCACAGGTTGTCCAACACGTACAGCTTTGACACCGAGGTCGAGTAACCCCTCTAGCAGATTGTCGACAGCCACATTGCTATCAGCAGTTGCTAGAATTGGTCCAGTGCCTTGCTCGGCCCATCCTTTGAGAATCCTAACAGCGGTGTGGGTCTTTCCAGTTCCGGGCGGACCTTGAATGAGACTAAGGCGGTTGTTCATAGTAGCGTAAAAAGCGGTGGTTTGACTTTTATTCAAATCGGCGGGAGCAAATACTTCACGGGTTTTGATTCCACGGAATTGTGGTCTACTTTCAGCTGATTCATTGACATCCCTCGGCCGTCCTAGCAATAGGTCTGCGAGTGGCGTGGGCGGGTCATCTCTGAGAATCTCACGTAGCGCATCTTGCATTCTATCATGGGCTACTCTATTTGCGCCACGATCTATGCGCCAAGTACCAGAACGAATCTTATCTAAATTTTCAGAAACAACAACGGATAGTGAATTTCTCTTCCTCATTAGAACGATTCCTTCAATCGGTATTTCTTTCACAGGGTCTGCCCGACAAATTGTGACAATGTCTCCTTGAGAAAAGCGGTGGCTTCCAAGGCTTTCTCCTTTCCCAGCGTGAAATTTGACGATACGTTCTCCAAATAGCCAGCCACTGTTTCTTGCTTGAAGTCCAAGTAGAGCATAGCCATGAGCCAATAATTTATGTTTTGACCAACTGCGCAACCGCTCATTTACCTGTGCCATTTCATCTTCCAATTCCCATTTAATTAGTCGAGAAAAGCGATTGTGAAAATCTTGGGCTCTAATGAAACGTATGGTTGGCTCATCAGAATCTTTCCGACTCGAAGCAGACCCAGAATTTGGCTTGAGCCGCCGCACCCCCCCTATTTTTTCATCTGCCACGATTGGCTCGGTGCGCCAATCGCCCTTCAACCTTCCAATTACAGGAAACTACCGAGGTGTTACGAATGTGCGCTCATTGAGTGGTGAGTATTATAGCATAATCATGCACGGATATTGAATGGGACTTATGTTTGGGCGATGGCGTAAGGGTAAGGATGAGTCGGGTTTAACTTGTCCCCTATGCGGAGAGGTTTCTCCCGAAGACACTGCTGAATGCCCTAAATGCTATCACCAACTTGGTAAGACTAATCTTGAACAGAAAGTAGCCGTTTCAGAAGAGGCTAGCGGCACCCTGTTTGATGAACTTCTTTCAGAGGAGGAAGATGATGAAGAAGGTGAGGTTGTTGATTGGTCTCGTCATACTTTTGAAATCGATGATGTAGCAATTGATGTTAGTCAGTATGAAGAGGATTCTGATGATGTAACACTTTCACAATCCCCAAATTTTGCGGCAATAGAGGCAGATAAACCCAAACCAATTAGGGAAGTTACAGAAGAGTTAGAGGAAGGGGAATATGAGTTAACTTCCAAAGATGCTCCCAAGGATGTCGAAAAATTCGTGGTACCCACTTCTAATGAGGATATATCTCCCATTGAAGAGCCTGAGCATCGCGTTGATTTGGTTGTACCACTTCTTCCCTCTGGTGTGGGAGAATCATCTTCAGATGATGATGAAGGTCCTTTGTTTGACCCTTCATCCGTACCTGAGGATGACGAACAACCTGTTGAATCCGCCAACGTGGCTCAAGAAGAAAGTCCAGCATCCGAGCCGGAACCTGAGCCTGCTCCAACCACCACAGCATCAGATACCTTAGTTGCCAAGCCGGTGATTCCAAAATTGCCAAAAGAATCTGCTGCAAACATAAATGGGGTAACAGCACCGAAATTGCCAGCAACACCAACCAGCGATACCTCGGCTAAAACCCCAGTGCCAATACCAAATATTCCCCAAACGCCCTCAACTGATTCAGATACAACATCAACAAAGAATGTCACAACTCCAGTGCTTCCAATTACCCCAGGAAATAGGCCAGCCTCTGATGCATTCAAACAAGATCTCGATCTCGATGAAGAGGGCTCTCAAATCTCAGCACCAAATCGAGATGGTGAAATGTGGCCATGGCCTCAGCAAGAAGCCCACGATGATTTGACAGTCAAACGTGAATTAAGAGAGGTGATGGAATTGGTTAAGGCGGGCAATCTCGATGAGGCGTCGCGTAATCTCGATAAGTTAGGTCCTCATTTGGGTGAGCGCAAGGAAATTCTCTTTCATGTGGGTGTGGTGCTCAAGAAACTAGGACGAGACGAAGCCCTTCGCCGAATGTTGGAATCTGCACGAACCCTTCACCCTGAAGATCAACATGTTGCAACGGCACTAACCAGTCTTGGAATGTGAAAATAATTTGATGGGTTCATAAAGGATGGAAACATCTTGTATTTTATGTGCGATTTATTTGGTATGAGTTGTAATCAGGAAGACAGAGCTACACGGAGTTTACCACGTTTCGCTGGCTTTGCCTCACGAAATCCTCACGGATGGGGTGTTGGTTGGTATGAAGGAGGGACCGCTCGTATAGAGCGCGCGCCTGGGCGAGCGGATTATTCTGGACAATTTCTCGAATCAATTGAAGAAGCCCGCAGTACAAACCTCATAGCGCATGTCCGTTACGCTACGCAGGGTAGCCATATTACTTGCAATTGCCACCCATTTATTCGACAATATCATGGTCGAGATTGGATTTTTGCCCACAATGGTTGGGTCACCGGTGCTGAAGACCATCCTATGGCTGAAGGGGACACTGATTCAGAACAAATATTCAATCACATCATGGATGAGATTGAGTGCTATCAATCACGCGGGAAAATACGTGGTACAATTCCCGCTTTGAAACATGCAATTGCAACGGTGTTTGAGCGCTATGGAGAAGATATCAATCTTAATTTGCTGATTAGCGATGGTAGTATGATGTACGCTTTCCACCACTATCCAGGTAAGCCAATTTATCTTATCTGCCGATCCAAAGAGTATGGTGGGGCGGCCCTAGTCTCTACACGGGAACTCACTGGAGAAGATTGGGTTGAACTCGAACCAGATCGTTTACTTGTTCTTGACCGTGGTGAGGTTTTGCAGTACAACCAACCGCTAATTTGATACTTTTCAGGTATTTACTGTTTGGCAAAATCATAACATCACATAACCATTCGAGCAACATGATGCGAACGATTCCAACACTCATCGTTGACGATGAATTGGTACTTAGGCCAGTAGGTCCAATGCATCTTGAGGTGTTAGTCGAGGCCTTTGAGGAATCTAAACCAGAAGTGATTCACGGCCTTCCTTGGTACAATATTGAGGAAGAGATGTTGGTGCAATTGCAAGATTACCTCATCGATGTAAATCAAATGGGAAAAACTGCCAGAGCATACCATTGGGCAATCATAGATAGTAGTGATGAAACATTCCTCGGTCTTCTTGCTCTTGACCGTTTCACTCGCACGCAAAGGGCGCACTGGAATATTGGTTATTGGGTTCGTCGAAGTGCTTGCCGCCGCGGCATTGCCAAACGATCTTCAATGAAAGCACTTGATTGGTTATCCACCACTCAGGGTGGCCCTACTGCAGTAGAGATTACTGTTGACCCCAATAATGAGGCTGGCCTTGCAACATGTAATTCATTGGTTAAAGCTTGGAATGGGGTCCGGGCACCTGAGGCTGATGGAGAAGTAGAAGTTGCTGGAAAACTGCGTCCGCACATCACTTTTATTTTACCTCGGCTTCCTCTCAATAATTCCGTTGCCTCAAGTGATGCTGTGGTGTGGCTCTCTCTTGATACCGATGACACATGCCATCATCCCAAGCGATATGGCCATCCAACTCGCACAAAGAAGGGGAGTACTAACCTACCCTACCGGATGAGTGATTCTCTTGAAGTAGGTTGGGATGGTTTCATGAAATGGAGAAATAGTGCTGGTAAGGGATTACCAGTCACACTTTTCGTTATAGCAGAACAACTTGATGATGAGCGTTTTGCCACACGCTTGCGTACACTATTGCAAAATGATGATTTGGTAACAATTGGCACACATGGAAACATACATCGTTGTTGGTCCGCATGGCCTGAAGATAGAGCAGCATTTCATCACGATTTATCAATTTCAATATCGCGCTTGCTCACCTTTGCAGGAGATCAATTTAGACCTTGGTTCAGAGCACCAGGCGGATATATTGCGCCATGGATGGTCGATGTGTTGAGCCGCGAAGGAATTATTCTAGATTCTTCAGTAAACCATTCTTTTCTTACGCGCAAAAAAGCAGGCCGACAGAAGGATTGGGGGGAAGTTAAAATCATGTTATTCCGTAAGGGAATAGTCGAACGGCAATGGAAAATTTGGGCTGGCATACCCATAACAGGGCCTGCTCTCAGAATCCCGATTCTTCGCATAATTGCAGCGCGAAGATGGAGAAAAATAACGCAAAACACTTCCTGTGCACCTGAGCGGGTAATTCTAGATCAAAACTACCAAATTGATTCACTTTACTGGCACCTGCTGGACCACGAGAGGGATAGTGGGAAATGGGTACCTCCTCTACACAAATCTCTCTCATAAAATTAGTTTGTTACCTACAAACCGTAATATGACCCCCCCAAGTCGTAGCATCGACCCTATGGGTCGTGTAGCCCATATTGATGATACAAAAGAGGGGTGGTGGAGTGGCTGACGTGAAATATCCGGGTATCTCAACAACTACTGATGGTGCAGGCAATGTCGTATGGGTCGAGAGCCATATTACTGATGGTTCCTGCGCTTATCCAATTACTTCTTCAACCACTATGGGTGTTGGATATAATTTAGAAGTTGCAAATGGTAAAGAGAATTTATGGGGAACACGACTTGCTTTCTTAGAGCCAGAATCTGAACATTCATCCGCTTCAGCAGCTGAAGGTTTTGCACTTGCAGGTGGTAGAGTCACCAACTTCACCAGTGGTCAAGGTTTAATTTTGATGAAGGAAGTGCTGTATGTGATTAGTGGAAAGCGGCTTCCCATTGTTTTTCATATTGGTTCAAGAGCAATGACTAGCCACTCGCTCAATGTCCATGCAGGTCACGATGACATAATGGGTGTGTCGGATACGGGGTGGGGGATTTTGTTCGCCCGTAACGCCCAGGAATCTGGAGATATGGCTCTCATCTCCCGTCGTGCAGCAGAGAATAGCCAAACACCTTTCTTCAATGTCCAAGACGGATTCCTAACCACTCACACAATTGAAAATGTACTCTTACTCGAACCTGAGATGATGCGAGATTTTGTCGGCGACCCTAGAACGAAACTCCGAAACCTATTCGATCCGTACAATCCGATTATGACTGGAGTTGTCCAAAATCAGGATTCTTATATGAAGGGAAAGATAGCACAGCGATACTTCACTGACGAAGTCAAGCCAGCAGTCATCGAGTCGATGCGTGAGTTTGGGGACTTGACCGGCCGTCATTATGATCTTGTTGAAGGTTATCAGATGGATGACGCCGAATATGCAATCGTTGGAATTGGTTCAATGATAGAAACTGCTACGGCAGTTGTGGATAGGCTTCGAGAGGAGGGTCGTAAAGTTGGATGTATCCATGTCACTTGTTTCCGTCCATTCCCCGGCGAGGAACTCGCCCGACTCATCGGTGGCTGTAAGTCAGTTGCCATTCTTGAGAGAATGGATGATCCTTTGGCGTCTGACAATCCATTGACAGCAGAGACAAAGGCGGCACTATACGACCAAGGTTTCTATCCCAAACTACACTCTGGTTCGTACGGTCTTGGTTCTAGAGATGTTACTTCAGCGGATATCATTGCGGTCTATGATTTGCTTGAGTCTGACGCCAACCCACGTTTTTTCACACTTGGCATAGATCACCCAACTGCTCTTGAGAGGACACAATCAGTAGATGGAAGGCCCGAGGGTTCGTTCTCCATGAGGGGGCACAGTGTTGGTGGCTTTGGTAGTGTTACTACGAACAAGGTGATTGCAACAATCTCTGCAGATTTGTTCGGCAAGTACGTACAGGCTTATCCTAAGTACGGGAGTGAAAAAAAGGGCCTTCCAACTAATTTCTATCTATCAATCTCAGAAGAGCATATTCGTATCCATCACGAACTTGATATCCTTGATTTTATCGCTGTACAAGATGAGAATGCATTCTCAACAGGTAACCCACTCAAAGGCCTCAAAGATAACGGAATGGTGTTCATACAATCGACTGCAGAAAGTTCTGACGAGGTCATTGCCAAGTTGCCCGGGTGGGCTCAGAAGGAGATTCAAGACAGAGATATACGTGTATTGTATCTAGACACGGCCAAGATTGCTCGTGAGGTTAGTAGTTCTGCAGACCTCATCGTAAGGATGCAGGGCATCGTCCTGCTCGGAATCTTTCTACAGGCCACACCCTTTGCTGAAGTGGTCGATGACGAGAAGATGTATATTTCTATTGAGAAATCTCTACGTAAGTATTTCGGCAAGCGTGGGGAGCAGGTAGTTCAGGACAATTTAACTTGTGTTCGTCGTGGTTACACCGAGGTGCAAGTCATCACCGCTGAAGAAATTGATTCTATGGAGGTAAGTTCATGACAATTAAATTACCAACGGCACACGACAAAGAATTCTTTGATAAAGAAGACTTTGAAGAGCGTATCATTGGTGCATATAATGAAGGATCTGCATCTGATTCCCTTCCCGCTGACGAGATTCACGCTCGTTCTATTATAGGGCCAGGATCAGGAAAGTTTCGCGACTTTTCGTATATTGCACCAGAAATTCCTGAATTCATTGCTGAGGCTTGTGTTGGCTGCATGGATTGTGTTACGATGTGCCCTGACACCGCAATTCTTGGTAAGGTGGTTGATGAGGAAACCTTGAATCACCATTTGCACCAACTCGATGAAGATGAACGCGCCCCGATTGAAGAACTATGGCCCAAGACACGAAAATATTGGGAGAACCGCGAAAAGAAGGGTAAGAAACCAGGCCGCTTTGGCATCTTCATTGACCCCTCAAAATGCAAGGGATGTGCTGAATGTGTAACTGTTTGTGGCGATAAGGACGCTCTAGCAATGGTTGGCAAGGAAAAGTATGGCATGAGTCATCACAGAAAATTGTGGGAATTTTATCAAGCACTTGGGCCAACAGACCACGATTTCATCAATGAAAGGTCATTGATGGACATGATGCTCGCTGAGGAATCTCTCCTCTATGTTGGTGGGGCCGGTTCTTGTGCCGGTTGTGGAGAAGCAACTGCTTTACGAATGATGGCTGCGGCAACCGGATTTGTATACGGTAGAGAGAACTTTGGCGTAGTTAATTCGACAGGATGTTCCACTGTATACGGTTCAACCTATCCGTTTAACCCATGGGATATTCCTTGGACCAACTCTCTGTTTGAGAACGGACCTACAGATGCTATGGGTGTTCGTGCTCGTTGGGATCAAATGGGATGGGGGGACAAGAAAATATGGGTAGTCGGGGGTGATGGGGCCATGCTCGACATTGGATTTGGAGCACTATCCCGAATGCTTGCTTCAGGTATGGATATCAAAGTATTAATCCTCGATACCCAAGTTTATTCCAACACAGGTGGCCAAGCATCAACAGCATCGTTCACTGGACAAGATGCAAAATTTGCGGCTCACGGAAAGGACATACATGGTAAAACTGAGCGCCGTAAGGAAATTGGAACACTCGCTGCAATGCACCCCCATGTGTATGTGGCACAAACAGTAACTGCTCTTCCAAATCATTTCTACAAGTGCATTATGGAAGCTAACGAGTTTGATGGCCCCGCCGTCATCAGCGTTTATACAACTTGCCAGCCAGAGCACGGAGTTGCTGACGATGTTGCTACAAAACAAGCAAGATTGGCTGTTGACACTCGTGCTTTCCCAATCTATGTATTTGACCCTCGTAAAGGGCCTCGTATGCAGGATAGATGGAGCCTGCGCGGTAATCCTAGTCCAAACAAAGATTGGCACCGAAAGAAGATTGATAATGGTGATTTTGTTGAAGTAAAGTTCCGTGATTTTGCTATTTCCGAAGGTCGATTCAGAAAGCAGTTCAAAGATGGTAAACCGAGTGAGATGATTTTCATCGCAGAAGAAGATAGGCTCGCCTTTTGGAATCGTTTGCAGGACTTAGCCGGCGTTGAGAGGACTATTTTGGAGTAATTGTTTTCTAAGTCTCTGTAAGTGAGTGAGAAACGTAGGACTGAACGGCAACTATTATTCAATTATTTACTTATTTATGCTCTTGAATAACCTTAGTCTACCAATCCATCCCCCCACTTTACTTAATATCAAGTTAACCTTCAGCCATAGATATGGTAAGGCATAGCGTAGCCCCATTGATTTTGACTGCACTAATGGTATTGATGAGCTGGGGAGCTCTAATTGATGCGGTGCAAGAGGCTGAAAATGAGACCGAAGGGCAAGAATTTAACACATTTGAACCGATTCTATCTCTTGAAGAAGAACCAGTGATTGAATATGCTTCATCAGCAACAAGTCCAGGGCATGTTGTTTTTGGACAATATATTTCATCTGATAATTGCGGACACTGCTCCAAAACTGGAGGCGGTTCCGACACACATCATTTGTTGAAAAATAATTTCCCAAATGAATATGTGTACGTAACATACATGTCAGCATCATATAGTGATACAGATACTGCACGTGCTGGAAACGTTGCCCCATACAATTGGGCGTGGTCCACTGGCGGAGCGCCTGATGCTTATTTCGCTGACCGTACAGATAAGAATCAAGGTGGCGCAACAGCAAATTATGATACATATGATGCTTTGTTTTCATCAGGTGGAGGAATGGCTTCCACCACTAACGATTACACAATGGGTGCAATGATTAGCCAAAATGGCGGAACTTATGACATTGGAATCTCATATGGTTATACTGGTTCAGGAAGTCCAGCTAGTAACATGAAATTATACGCGGCCCTTGTTGACAAGGACTGTACTGGATACAGTTACACAAGCGGTATTCCACACGGATGGAATTGTTGGATGGGTTGGTTGACATCAGGAGATACATACAAGTCTAAGACTGGAGGTACCGGTACCTCATTTGCAAGCGTTACACCATCGGCAACGTCTCAATCAGTCACATGGTCTTCAGTTCCTACATCGGTAGTTCCTGGTGGATTATCAAAGGCAGTAGTAATAGGAGTATTGATGTCTGGTAGCAGTGTCTCTGTGGGTGGCTCAAGTGCTCACGTATACCATGCAGTTGACAGCACAATGAATCCATTAGATTTGTCAATTACAGATTTCACTTATTCTAATCTTGATGCACAGACCACAGGCTTTTTGCCAGGTGACACACTGAAGTTTGACGCTACTGTTGGCAATACTGGTACCGAGGATTATTCCTCTGGAGGGCAGATCCAAATTTATCAGGTTTCAAGCACCGGTAGTGAATCGCCACTTGGTTCAGCAGTTCAACTCAATTCATTGAATGTAGGACAAACCCAGTCAATTTCAGAACAGTTGGATACTAGCAGTATTGTTATGGATCCAAATGACTCACAAACAGTATTCCGTGCTAAATTGTCAGGCACTCAAGGTGAGTCCGACCCAGTGGGAAATAACGTACGTGTCGTCTATGCAGCACATGATATGTTCCCAACTACCTCTAAGCCAATTGCCAATGGTAATACTGCTATCGACAGAGGAGAAACACTTGATTTCGAGGTCACAGGCCTTCCAAATGATAACGTTGATGATTTAGGTTCGATGACTGCTGAGATACAGAGCAGTGCCAATGGTGCTAATCAATGGGGCAGTGATTGGTTTACTGGTGGCGCCCTCATGGGTGTAGGGACTGGCAATGAGCGCTATGTCTTCACAGTAACACCTCCTAACAGTGCAGGTAGTGGGGATTACGATGTCCGTGCGCGCATGACTGACGCACGTGGCCAAGTTGGTGATTGGTCACCAATTAATAGTAATGCATACGCATTGATGAATGGTCTGCCAATGGTGGTCACTTCAGATAATATTGATGAGGCACCAGGGAATTGTCCAGCCTATCCGGGACAGCCTACTGTGAAGGTGGAGACAATTGAGAGAATTGATGTCTCTGGAATAATTTGTGATGCTGAAACGCCTCTTGACCAATTAGTAATTTCAAGTAATAATCCAGCATTCCGTGCTTGGGATGCCGCAACTGGTGAGATTGAGGTTAAATTTGATGTAGTTCAAACAAATCTTCAGAATGAAGTTGTGACACAACCAATTCAATTTACTATCAATGACGGTGAAGATAACAATACAGGCACGCTTCACATCATGGTTATTGAGAACGGCGCTCCACGTTGGTCATCGTTGCCAACTCAAGCGTTTGATGAAGGCGGCGATTCTTCTATTGTATTGACAACATATCTTACAGATACTGACAGTATGGGCATATCTTCTAGCCCAAGTGACTTGATTCTTTCAGTACAATATATCTCAAACAGTTCACTCTTGGCCGCAGATTTCACGGGCCCTAATGGACATCGACTTAACATCGAAGGTGCTAATGATGATGCCTTTGGAACTGGAATGGTAGTTGTGCGAGCGACTGACGTAGAGGGTCAGTATGCTGACACTGAGTTGACAGTGATTGTTGCTAACGTCAATGATGCCCCAACGCTCGATGTCTCAACCTTTGATAACTTGAAAATCAAAGTTTCTGATGAATTCAACTTTGATGTACTTGCTAATATGTATGATGTCGATGACCCTGTTGAACCACTCTATGTTTCAGTATCGTGCGATACTTGGAAGGCAGGCTCTCGTTACAATCCATTAGATGGTGCTATTAAAGCGTGGTTTGAGGATGAAGGAATACACACAATTGCTATTGTGGTGTCTGATGTTCATGATGATGTTAATGCATACTATGTCACGGTTGAAGTGATTGACAGTTTGCCATTAGTTTGGTCTGAAAATGCTGAATCTGGGGATTTGATGGCTCATGCTGATGGTCTTTATATTAATGAAAACCCTACTTTTAATGTGTCACATCACAGCGGCCTTGGATTGACCAATGTTGCAATTGAGTGGCAAATTTGTAATAAAGACAGTGGAGTATGTACTGATTTAGGAATTGAGAACACAGATAACCTCGATGGCGTATACTCATTTTCGGTGTCAAAGAGCCAAGGAAAAATGCTCTTCCATGACCAAGTGAAGCTCACGGTTACGGCAATTGATTCTGATGGCTTCGATCGTGAAACATCGGTAGCAGCAGAGTTTGATGTAACTGAAGAACGACCTTTCAATAATGTGGTAGACGATTCAACAGATGATTCCACAACTGACGATTCAACCAGCACCGCTTCGGCAATTCCAAGCCTAGCAATCATAGGCGTGGTTGGTACCTTAATCGTTCTTCTAATCATTGCCTTGGCTCTAGGAGTAATGATGATACGTGGTGGTGGTAAGAATGATGATCTAGGTATGGGATACGGGGCAGCACCCCCATCATTAGGAATCCCATCAATGCCTATGGGTATGGCACCAGATTACTCACAACTGCCTGCCGGTGGTAACTATGTGACTAACGATGCTGGGCAGACAGTCTATCTTTCACCAGATAATACCGACTGGACCATGCAACCAGACAATTCATTCATCCGCACTCGCTGATTGAATAGAGACAACACCCTTACATTGCGATACAGTTCAATGTAGATATTTGCGGGTTGATTTACAGCCTATCACTGAGTGATATTTGTTTCTACAAAGTTGCGCATGGTTAAATTGCCTTGCACATCAGGCTATTTTGATGAGCAAAGGTCCGCGTGCAGATGGTGCCGCTACACGTAAGCGCATCTTGGCTTTCATTGAGTCTAACCAAGGAACTCACCTTTCAGCGATTATTCGTGCCCTACAACTTGGTAACCATCAAGCTACACTTCACCTCAAGACATTGGTGGATCAGACTAATATTTGGGGCAATAAAGAGGGGAACTTTTTGCGTTATTACACCAGTGCAATTTCCCCCCTCACTCCGACTGAACAATTACCTAATCCTCCTCAAATTTTTTCACCGGATATGATGCAGTTCAAAATCATCGATCGTTTAGCGAGAAATCCTAATCCCAGCGGCGTGAAAGGCCCCCTAACACAAGGTATTCTGGCAGAAGAACTTGATTGTAGTCAACAACTTGTGAGCCACCACCTCGTTGCATTAGAGAAGAGTAATTGCATCAAGTCGAAAAAATCCGGTTTTCGGAAAAAATGGAGAGTACTTGCACCCGGCCTACAGGCAATTACTGGTGGTTTGAAATCACTCTCAACGGTTGACCAACATGATTTAACGGCGTTAATCACACATTATGACCAATATCAGACGTGATAATTACAAGTTTTTCATCATTTTCTGCCATTTTGGCCTTTGAAGATAGTTTATTCACATATATTATAGCATTGGAAAAAAGACCGAAACAATATAGGGCGGTCGTTTGAGCCGATGATGGTATGGCATCTGTAAGCAGTGACCTACAAGACATGATAGATACCCTAATGGGAGCAATGAAAGACGCAGAGAAACACGAGCGCGGCACAGATGCCGCCTCCCGCCGCCTACGTGGCGTTCTCTCACAAACTGCAAAGGCCTGCAAGGCTCTACGTAGTAAGATTCAGAGTGAGCGCTGAGTACAAACTCAGTCTCTTTGAACTTTCAAAGTAATTCGAACACGGCCCATCTTGGGGGGATTCGTTTCCTTCAAGGTGGGCTATTTTTTGTTTCACTATTTTCATCTCTCGATGGGTTCATCAGTTAACACATATTGGGCCAATTGTGTCCGAGATTCCTTCCAAACCCCCAGGAAAAAAAAGGGGAAAGATTCGCAGAGTGTTTGGCGCAGTTCCATGGGCTGCTAGAGGCGCCTACAAGGTTGCAAAGAAACTTCCGAAAGAGAAGCGTCACGAAATCGTAGAAGTTGCTCGTGATCCGGATGCTTGGGGGGAAGCAATCACCAAAGGTTGGGATATTGCTAAAGTCGAGGCGGTTGAAGCTAAAGATGCATTTGGGACACTTGGCAAAATAGTCATTGGCAAAAAAACCGACAGAAAAGAGCGAAGAAATGCTGCTGACCAACTTGGCCTTGTAGGGGTGGTGGTCCCTCCATTGAGGATATTTATCCTGCCCGGCTCAGAGATACTTCTTGGCATTGTTGCATTTGCAATTCCTTGGAGGTTTGTCCCCAAAAAGTGGATTCCTTTCAAATCTCTGCGCGAGAATCCCGAGGGAGAGATAGAGAAGCAGAAGAAGAAGCACCTCAAGCTTTTCCGCAAAGATAGGCAGAATATCATCGATAAACTCGATTGATTAGTGCACTAACATCTCGTCATGGGTAGTCCAGATTTCCCATTCGCCGCCACCGTTCATGAAGTCAATATTTCCGGATTCTCCTTTATGCCAGCCGTTAGGTGCATCCCAAGTAATGCCCTGTGACAGAACAATCCATTCGACATTAGATAGGTTCCCACGATTAGGAAACTCTCCCCCTATCACTAGTTCATCTTTCCAGTCAGTGGTATCGGCGCGCCAATGTCCCGTGATCTCTCTCTCATTGTGTGGGTCAACCTCTAGATGAAAGGTGTACAACCAATGCATTCCCATAGTGGCATCCGATACAAACAGAAAATCTTCTCCATCTTCGATGTTGCGTGAAAGAAGTTCAGCAGGCTCTTCCGTCCAAATTGTCTGCCCATGTAATGCAACAAGCATGGATATGGGTAACACCAGCATGATTCCTACCATCAGTGCCTTTGCTCGAGGCCTAGGTGATTCCAGTGATGCTAAATCCCCTCCGTTCACTTGACGTAAGCGCATAATCAGCCAGAAGGCAGGAACCATCAACATTGATGCATAGCGTCCATTGTTTCCCATTATCCAGGTACTCCAAGGCCATGGTGCATCCCATGCTAAGGAATAGTTGGTCCACTGACCTGCTACGTATAGGACGATTCCTGCAGCAGATAATCCAATCATTCCAGCAAGAAGTGTCGCCTCTTTGTCTGGTTTTTCACTATCATCACGTCTGAAAAATGGCCATAATACCATACCAAATAGAGAGTAAATAATGACAACATCAAGTGTTGCAATCAGTATTGCTGATAGAAAGCGTACCGGCGCTGATTTTGCTGCTAATATACTGCCACCAGTGGAAGTAATGATACTGAGCAGGCAGAGAACGGTGGCAATTCCAACCCCTATGCTGAAAGCCCGCTTCATACGCATTGGCTGAATTGTCAAAGCCACCGCACTGATAATCAATATTCCAATAACGAGTGATGTAGGGAGCCCTTTAGTTGACACACCAACAAAGGCAGAAAGAATCAGTAATGGAATTGCAGGCATCATTTTCTTCCTTGCTAGCATGATGATGCTGTAGGTGAACCCCACCATCACCAGCAGCATCAGAGTTTCTGCATTTGCTCGCCCAGTAGCGAATAGGAAGGTAGGATGAATAGAGACAAGAGCAGTCAAGCAAAGTGCAGCATGCTCGTCAAATAAATCACGTGTGGTCCACCAAACCGCTGCTAAAGCCAATATGGATAGAACAAAGGCACCTAGATGAAGTGCAGTTTGAGTTGTGCCAAATAACAAGAAACAGAATGCAAACCAAGTGTGCAGAGCAGCATAGCGCCCATCAATGTCTTCTCCCGATGCAGCATCTGATGCTCCAGAGTCAACGAGTGTGGTTTGCCCCCAATCAAGTTGATTCACTCCAGTGCCGTCTTCGACTGTAATGTAGGTGGCGTGGATGTGGGCATCGAGTCCTAAGTCACTGGTGATAGATACAAGCAGATGTAAGAATATACCTAGAATGAGAAGACCTTTCCAAAATCTTTGAGTTTCAACCAATGACCACCAATTTTCAGTAGAATCAGTGGCGCTATCGAGTGACTCAGTAGTCTCCACACCCACCTGTGAACTTATCTTACCCTTGAGCATGAGGGTTATTCAGAAGTCAAATAGCGAGGTCTGCCCAGTTGAGCGTAGGCGCCCGACATTATGCATCCTATCCATTGCGCGGGTAATCCTCCGCTCTGAAAAGTTGTGGCCATCCACAAGCATCTCCCGAAGACTTTTTTCATCACACATTCCAGAATTAGGTAAAGGCAAATCAGAGGCTGGGTGATTAAGGAAAAGCCCCCGAATTTCATCGAGTTTTTCCGGTACTTCACATTTTTTTACAGCACACACCTCTTCAATAGTTCCATGTTCACGGATGAGTTTGAGCCCTGTTTTAGGACCTATTCCTTTGATTCCTGGGTGGAAATCGGTTCCCACCATTATTCCCAAGTCGACCAACTGTTCTTGGGTAATACCATGCTCATCAAGCAGTTCTTTCAGATAGACACGTTCTGCCCTAACTACCCTTCCAAACTTCTTGGTTCCATGACTGACGAGATTCCGCACCATAACAGGTGCTCCGTAAAGCAAGGTATCCCAATCTTGACTTGCCACAGCAGCAACTTCACCTCTAGCACATCGGACTGCAGCAGCCCCTTCCGCTTCCATCGGTGCCTCAATATTGGCGACTCCAAGCAGGTCGAGCATCTTTCTTGTTTCAGCAACCATGTCAGGGGTGAACGAAGCGATTTGTGAGCCTAACTTTTGTGCAGTCTCCCAATCTTCAGATTCTACTGCGGCATCCCATTTTGCTTTCGCCTTGACTTTTTTCTGTTTACGCCCGGCTAGCGTATCGCTCTTGAGATCATGTGGGCGACCATCGAAGACGAAAACCGGGTCGATACCAGCTCCAACCATGGCAGTTGCTCGGTCTAGAAAACCCATTAGATGAGAGACAGGATGTCCATTCGCATCTCGCAAAGGACCACCATCCTGTCCACTTCCCCTCGCTCGTAGCGAAGTGATGAACTGGTAGGCAATCAGAAAGGCATCAACTGCCACACGTTCGCCATTAAAATCACTCAACTCAACATCGTGAGGTGTAGTCAAATCCCTCAGGTTACAGCCCAAGGTACATCACCTCACAAGTCATCATCATCGAAGTCAAAGTCGTCATCATTAAAGTCTTCGTCGAAATCTTCGTCATCATCATCGAAGTCAAAATCATCATCGTAATCTTCCACCTCTCTTCTCACAGGACGTCTTGCAGGCCGACGTGTTCTTGTCCACTGCCAGATTCCAACACCGGCCAAGATAATTCCAATCAGCGATAGAATCAAAGGATAATATTGCCATGTGTATTTTACCCCAACTAATTCAACTATTGTGTCACCATTGATATCCTCTTCTGGAATTACCCAACGTCCCCCAATAGTTTCATCTTTTACCCAAAATTGGTATATTTCTTCACCAGGTACTGCCCATTGAGGAACAACTTTTGATGCACCTTCACTTGTTGTGATGTTTACCAATTTGACATTGAGGATTACAGCAGAACCAGGGGTTAGATCCACGTTGGTCAATGAGAAGTATAGTTGCACATACTCTCGTCCTCTTGAAGAACTCTCCACAGAATCACTCAATGTTTCCGCTGAGGACTCAAAACCAAGTCCGTAATGCCAGTCTCCATGGCCATTAATATCCTTGGCTTTGTAAACAACATCGTATTCAATGTAAACTTTGAATTCAGTACCTGCAGTCATTTCGCCAAGGAAAGTACCCTCTCTTTCTTGCAGGGCAGCCAACTCATCGATTGTCCACACATCGGGATCATTTTCATCAACAGCAGTCATCATTGAAAGAGGTCCAGAAATTACAGGGATGATTGTAAATGCTGAAATCATTCCAAGGCCAACAAAGACAACAGTGAGAACCTTGTATATTCCACTTGGAGGCATAAAGAACATGATGGCCGCAACAATTCCAATGCTCACAAATAGAATGAAAATAGGGCCGCCTAATCCATTTGATTCGCCACTTTCTTCAACGAATCCAGAAGTTCCCAAGGAATAAGGTGAAACATAATCCTCACCTTCATTCAACTCAAGACCAGGCACTTCTTCTTCATAAGGTGGAATAACAGGCACATTCATCTCAAAATTGTCACGACCAAGATAGAGTGTGTATCCTCCATTTGGAACATCACTAGGCTTGTTGAATGCTATTCTAAGACCAAATACATCTCCAGCCTCAACCTCATCAATTTGATGACCTGGGAATTCATAGGTGTAGATATTACCATCCACTTCATCAGGTTCTATGTTAAGAGTAGACACATCTGTCAATCCGTCTACAGGACCAATTCTCAAGGTGAGTTCGATTTGTTCTTGGGCAGAAGTGCAAGTGCCATTACAGAAGAATGAAAGTACCACTTTTCCAGTTATTGGTAATTCTTTATCTAAGCCAATGGTTTCATTATTTGAATCGGTTCCATCAAAGGTAAATTCCCTTCTTCCTCCACCTGAATTACCGCCAACTCCAAAATTACTTTCTGAGAAACTTTCATCTGATTGTGCATCGTTTTGTTCTGCGTGATTCCAAGTTTCCCAAGATATATGTGATTCAGTATTTGAAATACCATACATATAGAGGGTACTTTGTTCGTAAGTCAGAATTCTATCAGGGTCAGATTCGTCCTGCATTGTCGAAGCACCGGGTTCTGTTGAAGCACCGGCCAAAGAGGCGAGAATCAAGATGGAAAATGGCATTAACACCGCCCATAGGGCGGTGCCGCGAAGAGGCTTGTCGCTGGCCGCCATCGTGCAGCCGACACCACCGGATGATATAGAATTGAAGGCCGACAGCATACCCGATAAGAGAGGCGAGGTGACCCAAGATGTCTGAGATTTCAGCCAAAATCAATGATGCCATAGTCATCGCTAGCGGCTGGCAACCAAACATCGCTAAAATTGAGAATGCCACCTTAATAGCCCGGGATTGTCAACCTCAAACAATCCACGAGAGAGTCACCATATGCGACAAAGATTCGGCGACCAACATTGGCGCTAGATCTTCACTGGTCGCAGAGATACTCCAACCAGCCAGCTATTCGGCGTATAGCGACCTAGATACTCATATAGAATCAGTCCTCAAGTGGTGTGAATCTAATCTATCAAATGAAGGCCAAACCCTTGCCGTAAGGGGTAGCAGAATCGGAGTTAGAGTTGAGGGATGGTCAGGACGCACAATCGAGCAGGAGATTGGCGGCGCGATGTTTGAGGTAGGTTGGAAAATTGACTTGACAAAACCAGACATTACTCTGAGAGTGATAGCAGTCAGTCCGGAGGATTCACACACAAGCACCCTGCGCGGGGGTGAGCCTGCCTTGATATGGGGGGTGAAGAGCGGTGGCACTTCGACATGGGATGACAGGACAGCACCAAAACGACCCTTCTTCAAACCAATCAGCCTTGACCCAAGATTAGCACGCTCTATGGCCAATATTGCATGCCCAGTTGGAGGGAACCTCCTCGACCCGTTCTGTGGTACTGGGGGAATAATTCTTGAGGCCGCTGAAGTGGGGTTGCAAGCCTATGGTAGTGATGCTGACTCAAGAATGGTTGACGGCAGTAGAGATAATCTTGCATGGGCAGCAGAGAGCCAAAACATGTCATCGAATGCCGAGGTCAGGCGCTGTAGTGCAACAACTTTGCAAGATAGTTGGGGGGATGAGGCTCCCTTCAATGGATTTGCATTCGATCCCCCTTACGGCCTTAATTCATGGAAGAGTGATGATGGGTGGCAACTCTTTGCTGATGCATTAGCAAGTTGTGCAGAAGTAGCGGCAAATGATGCTAGGCTTACTGCCTTGCTTCCATGGCCACCTATCGCTTTAGGGGTAGATTTAGTGAGAGATGCAAGCAACCCTGATTGTGTGACTTTTGGGAAGCAGTGGGTTGAGGTAATTGAGATGATTAACAATGTTGGATGGCAGATTGAGGACACAGCAACGATACAAGTTCACAAGTCACTAGCAAGACTTCTTCTTGTTTGCCAAAGAAATTCACTCCAGTGAAATCACCCGCTCGTCTGAACAAAAGTTGGTTTCAACATTAGACTAAATTGGATTTGCCACCATTTATTATAGAGTTAGTTCGTATCAAAGAACATGACAAAAGTGACCGCCCCTGTTTCACTTCAGGCTGCGAACCTAGTCGCAGCATGGAAAGAGATGTGCCGCCATATCTTGAGAGATGGTTCCCCCGCCCAACCGATACTTACAGGTGACAGTGGTACCATACCTGGCCTGACACGCGAGGCGGTAAATGTGGTACTGACTATCGAGGATACTGTTGCCACACCAAGTACTCTAGAAGTCATGAACTCCACTCATCCAGCAAATGTAATCGAGTGGATGAAAGATCTCTGGGCTAGAGGTAAAACTCCTGAGGGGATTGATCGCACTTATGCTGTCAGGGTGTATGATTACGACGAAAAGGGGTTAGACCAAGTTGCGCGGGTTTGCGACTTGCTATCCCGAGACCAAGAGTCGCGTCGTGCTGTAATTGCCATGAGTGACCCTCGCATAGACAACCCCTCTACACCCGCATCGATACCATGCCTTTCCACTATTCATTTTCTTATCAGAGATGGAGAAATCAAGACTAACATCTACTTTCGGTCGTGGGATGCAGGCAAGAAACTTCTTCCAGACTTAGTAGGTATTGCCGATGTGAGAGATGAGGTGTCGCAAAACATAGGGGTACCATTGGGTGAACTCACAGTCTTTGTCGGTTCGGTCCACATCTATGACGATGATGTGGACTGGGTCACAGACGCGGTTTCAGACTGAGACATAGGCACGAGAAATCATTCCTACACCATGGTGAAGGTCAATTCCTTGTGTGTGCGGCTGAACTAGAGGGTACGGTTGTACACGCATACGAGCATAAGGGGACCCGTTGTATTCATTTACTTCATGAGGCGTGGAACCTCTATGAAGAAATTGCAAACTGTTCTTTTTGCTTTGATGATGTTAACCGTTTCACTCGCTGGATGCACCGATATATCAAATCAAGTCGATCTAGATGGCGATACCGTTGTTGACGCAGATGACCTATGTCCAGATACTGATGTTGGAGCGACCGTGGATTTAGACGGATGTGCTGACAATCAATTGGATGATGATGGCGACCTTGTGATGAACGATGTTGACCTTTGCCCGAATACCCCTGCAGGCGCAGTTGTCGATGCCACAGGCTGTGAATTGCCTGATGCAGATGAAGATGGAATTACCGATGCTGATGACCTATGCCCCGATACTGACGTTGGAACTACAGTTGACGCTAACGGTTGTGCCGACTATCAATTGGACGACGATGGCGACGGAGTGATGAACGACGTTGACCTCTGCCCGAACACACCAGCCGGTGAAAATGTTCATGCTGACGGTTGTTCCTCTTCTCAAGTTGATTCAGATGGCGATGGCGTCATGGATTCGGACGACCTCTGTCCAAACACCCCTGCTGGTGAAACTGTAGATGCAACTGGTTGTTCATCTTCTCAACTTGATTCTGATGGTGATGGTGTTATGGATTCCGATGACATCTGTCCAAACACCCCTGCTGGTGAAACTGTAGATGCAACTGGTTGCTCATCTTCTCAACTTGATTCTGATGGAGATGGCGTCATGGATTCTGATGACATCTGTCCAAACACCCCTGCTGGTGAAACCGTAGATGCAACTGGTTGCTCATCTTCTCAACTTGATTCTGATGGAGACGGCGTTATGGATTCAGATGACCTCTGCCCGAATACGCCGGCAGGCGAAACAGTTGATCTAACTGGCTGTCACGGAGGTTCGGTCGTTACATGGGGGGATTCGAGCTATGGAGGGGACAGCAGTTCTGTAAGTTCCGACTTGAGTTCCGGTGTTATTCAAATTTATTCTGCAGCATCTGCTTTTGCAGCCTTAAAGTCTGATGGTTCAGTGGTCACATGGGGAAGTCAAGGTGGCGACAGCAGTTCTGTAAGTTCCGACTTGAGTTCCGATGTTATTGCGATATATTCCACAGCATCTGCTTTTGCAGCCTTAAAGTCTGATGGTTCAGTGGTCACATGGGGAAGTCAAGGTGGCGACAGCAGTTCTGTAAGTTCTGATTTGAGTTCTAACGTTATCGATATTTTTTCGGGAAGTGCAACATTTGCTGCCTTGAAGTCTGACGGTTCTGTCGTAACATGGGGTCATTCAACTAAAGGTGGAGATAGTAGTTCAGTGAGTTCTGAATTATCTTCTGGAGTTGTCAAGGTGTTCTCAAATTATCATGCAATGGCAGCCCTCAAGTCCGATGGTTCAGTTGTTACATGGGGTAGTTATGGTGGCGACAGCAGTTGCGTAAGTTCTGAATTGGGTTCTGATGTTACAGAGATATTTTCTACAGATGAGTCTTTTGCAGCGTTAAAGTCAGATGGCTCAGTTGTCACATGGACCGGTTCCGGATATTGTGATGGTTCAGTAAGCGTTACATCTGGAGTTGTAAACATATATGCCGCATATAATTCATTTGCAGCGTTAAAATCAGATGGTTCGGTTGTTACATGGGGTAGCGGAGATGGGAGCGATAGTAGTTCAGTAAGTTCAGATTTGGCTTCAGGCGTAGTAGACATATGCTCCACGCTAGCCGCATATTCCGGGGCATATGCGGCACTCAAGTCAGATGGTTCTGTTGTAACTTGGGGCCAATCCGATCATGGCGGAGATAGTGATTCTGTGAGTTCAAGTTTGAGTTCGGGTGTCATTAGTATCTATTCTACGGATAGCGCATTTGCAGCAATCATTGAGATTTGAATAACGATTGTTTCCTTACGCATCAAAATGAATTGAACTAGTGAAGTCGATAAACGAATAGCATATGTTAACGAGGGTTTATCCTAAACACCCTTGTACGCGATTAACCTGTATCCATCGGTTTGCAGTGGGCCGTGTTGAACGCTACCCTCTGACTCGTATACGGTCGCAAGGGTCCCCCTCGCGTTCATCGTTAATCTCGTCAAATTAAATAAGGGCAAACATGACGTGAAAATATGGGAGGAAGATGCTACATCTGGATGTCAAAATCTGATGGAACACTCGGCCGGATTGTGGGCCCGAGTTGCACGGACAACTTTCAGATTGTATCTCCGAGATTCAGATATTCTGAACTGGAATGGTATAGCGTAGAGCAAGCTTTCCAGGCACTCAAATTCCCTTCGGGTTCTACTGCACGAGTAGAGATTCATACTACAAGTCCCAACATTGGTGAGTCCGATGATGAATATGGCCTGAGAGTATGGCGACTTGGGCGATTTGCAGAAGGAATGCGCGAGGACTGGGGTCAGAAGAAGGTGAAAATCATGCTTCTTCTGAACCTAGCTAAATATGCCTCAGATTCATCTTTTCAGGAGGATTTGATTGCAACAGGTAATCAACGGATAGAAGGTCGGGAAAGTACTTGGGAATGGAAATACTGGAATTCGTGCACGCAAATGCTAATCAGAAAACTTCTCCACTCACAAGAAGATCTAAATTCTGTAATTACGGATGTCGAAAATATGACTGATGATGAAGTTGAAATCATGTTGGAAACTGCTAATGTTTCAGATTCATGAGAAATTTCGCTCCAACCACTTCTCCTGATGTTCCTGAATCAATAGATCATCATCCGACCTATCCTTTCCCCTCACCTCTCGGAACTTGGAGATTGCTTTGTCAATTGGCAATCCGAGTCCGTTGAGTATTATTGCCGACAGTGCCCCGGTTCGTGACAAACCTCCTTTGCAGTGAATTAGGACATTGTCTCCTTCTTTGATTGTCTGGAGTATTCTGTCCTTGATTTCGCCCCAATCGTGCAAGAATTTAGGTTCTGGAACCGTTGCGTCTGGCCAAGATTCGACTCCTATCCATTCAAATCCTTCATCTTCAGGAATTCCTTCTTTCAATCCTTCGATTTCTAACTGCTGTAACTCCTTTATTGTGAGTACGGAAATTATTGTGGTAATGGGGTTTCTATTCCATGAATCCCCTCTTAGATCAACCGTTTTACCTGCACTAGAAATGTATTTATCTAAAAGTTTGATTTGTGTTAAATCATCTTTCAAATTGCGGCACCAAGGAGAATCGCTGAACATGGGGTCATCTTGTTTCTTGCCGATAGCAAGAGTTGTAGCAATCTGCCCTTTCTCACCCGTATCGATGAACCATATCCGAAGTGGGACATTTGCACTATCCATACAAGCCATGTCTAGCCGATTGCAAATGCATATTTGTAATGTAAGGATAAATCGAAGGGCGTCTCCATAACACCCACGAGCTCACAATTGCTGAATGCATGGGCCCGCAGTGGGCTGCCCGCCTCGCTACCGATACGCTCAATATGAGTCAGAGGGGGTCCCTTGCGATTGAAATATATTATTTAGATAAAACTTCCAACAACATTTCGGTCATAGTATATCCCCAACGTGACCAATTAAGAAATTCTAGGATTATCATCAATGTAATAAAACCAAAAATTAACCATTTCCATTCCTTTATTTCAGTTCCACCCCAGTGGGTTAGTGGTGTAATTTCATGTGCCCAAGGTTCTTCTCGAGATAGAGCATCAATTTCTTTCTCACTTTCATCCTCCGTACTAAGAGAATAGAAAGGTCTCTGCCAGTGTTTAATTGAGAATATTAATCCGCGATTTCCTATCATTTCAATCATCCAGCCGCCTTTGAAGTGCTGATGAGAAGGATTTTTAATACTGCGAACATACCAATAATCATGAATAAAGTAGTGATTATCCTCATTTTAGCCATCATCGCCCCATCTTTGGCTGGTTGTGTCAGCGAAGTTCCTAACGTAAAAGGTTGCACAGACGCTGATGCAACCAATTACGATGTTAACGCCACCATCAATGACAAATCTTGTGAGTTCGCTGATTCGGACGGTGACGGCGTGTTCAACCACATAGAGGTGGCCGGTTGCACCGACGAGAATGCGACTAACTACAATCCTAAGGCTACAGATGATGACGGTTCGTGTGAGTTCGCTGATTCGGACGGTGACGGCGTGTTTGACCACTTAGAGGTGTCCGGTTGCACCGATGTCAATGCGACAAATTACAATCCCAATGCCACCGATTCCGACAGATCGTGCATCTACGAAGAGGAATGTGACGAACAGCAGTACTGGCACCAAATATCAGCGGACTACCCTTATCCGGGCTTGGCCTGCCAAATTCCAGGGCCTACTAAGATGGCCGCAATCACTTTCATCGTCTACAAGGACAATGATGGAGTTGAGTACATTTCCAACGAATCGTCCATTTTGATTGGTCTTGAACTAATTAACAGCTTGTACAATCCATTTGGAATCAACTTAGTAATCGGTGAAATCGTCTACGTCGATGAAGCGTTTCCAGAAGCTGGGCCAAATGAGGATGGCGAATACGATAATACCGTTTCAATCAGCGAACTTGGTTCTGGGTTTACGGATAACTACAACAACACCAATGTGAATATCGTCATGACTACTGATGGGTGGGGAGCATACGCTTTGTTCCCCTGGCACAACCTGAATTACTATGCTGCCTTCGTAAAGGCGAGCTCTTTCGAATCTAGTTATATCCCTGCACATGAACTGGGTCACTTTTTCGGGCTCTACCACACACACGCATACAGCCTTGACCCAAATGCTGATTCAAACTTGGAAAACGCTACTCAATGGAGTGATGATTGGGTCATCCCTACAGAGCAATGTTATCGGACTGGAGACTTCATCTGCGGCACGCCATACGACTGCTACGACGATTGTGAGCAAGCCATTGGATGTAGTGCTGCCTTTCTCTATATGGAGTACAAACCAGGGCAAGCGAGTGAATACGAAAACTGCACTGCTGAAGAGCATTCACCCTCGCTTGACAACCTAATGAGCCGCTATAGTAACCGTAGCGTGCTAACTCATGACCAAGGCGCACGGATGAGGTACTTCTTGCAATACATGTTTGACATAGGTCGTCTCCTTCCGGTCGAAGCGGGGCATTCAAGAAATCCAATGTGATTAGTTCCGAAGGTACGGCCCAACCTGTGTGGCTAAATCGACGGAGGGGTTCGAATCCTACGGGAGTAGTGTAGTCTCCTAGCAAGGCCC
>Ga0187827_10002074_pt1 | contig 27896 bp, 18 predicted proteins | sample ETNtaG_39_FD_167969 | JGI IMG/M metagenome (GOLD analysis project Ga0187827, IMG submission 167969) | Marine microbial and viral communities from oxygen minimum zone, Eastern Pacific Ocean - ETNP2014_SV_150_PacBio MetaG (Illumina Assembly) | ecosystem: Environmental > Aquatic > Marine > Hypoxic...
ACCCTTTTTCCTTTAAAAATAGCTGGTCTTTTTAATAACCCTCCCAATGTTATGGCGCTAGATGGTTCCACTATTATTTTCATGCGTTCCCATATCATTCGCATGGCAGAAATTATTTCTTCTTCAGTCACCGTAATAATTCCATCCACGAACTCTTGAATAATCGGAAAGGGTACTGTGCCCAATTGGGCGCGGAGCCCATCACAAATGGTGTCGATGGATTTATTCGTTTCTATCTTGCCCGATTTCAATGATCGATACGCATCATCTGCTTCTGAGGGTTCAGCCCCATAAACAATTATTTTGGAATTTATTCCCTTTGCGGCAAGCAATGTACCGCCTAATAAACCCCCACCACTCACGGGACAAACAATCATATCCAGATTGGGCTCGTCTTCCATTAACTCCTTGGCGCATGTTCCCTGCCCGGCCACAATGCGCTCATCATTGTACGGATGAACAACAATGGCACCAGTTTGTTCAACAAGGTCTGCCAACACACTTTCACGGGAGGATTGTTCCGGTTCACACCATACGACGATTCCCCCATTCCGCTCAACATTGTTAACTTTAATCTTCGGTGTATTGTTTGGCATTACCACTTTGGTTTTTCCCCCTCTTCTTGTCACGGCCATAGATAATGCTGCACCATGATTCCCGGAGGATGTGGTTGCCACACCTTTCTCTATTTCTGTTTGAGAAAGCTGTTCCACCGTATTGGTGGCACCCCGAATTTTAAATGCGCCTACTTTTTGGAAATTTTCACATTTGAAATAAAGTTTGGCACCACTCAATTCATTCAGACTCTTATTGGTCAAAATAGGCGTCCGATGAATCAAATGCCGAATGCGTTTATGGGCTAATTCAATTTCTTTCAGTGTAACCATGGTTGAATATAAATTTGACCTGAATAAAAAACATATTCTTTAAGGAATAAAATGAGTAAGCATTCAAACCAACACATGAGCACCGATGAATTTCGGAAACAAGGCAAAAAAGTTATCGACTGGATTGCCGATTATTATGATCAAATTGAGCAATACCCTGTCCTTTCCCAGGTAAAGCCGGGAGAAATTCGTTCCAACCTTCCCGAATCTGCACCTCTAAAAGGACGTGATTACGGAGATATTTTATCTGACATGGATAAAATGATGCCCGGTATTACCCATTGGCAATCACCCAATTTTCATGCTTTTTTCCCCTGTGCCACCAGTGGGCCCGCAATTCTTGGAGACCTCATATCAACTGGTTTGGGTATTCAGGGTATGATTTGGGCGTCCAGTCCAGCTTGCACTGAGGTTGAAACCCATGTATTAGATTGGCTCGTGGATATGATGGATTTACCCAAAAAGTTTAAATCCACTGCTACCGGTGGAGGTGTTCTCCAGGATGCAGCATCCAGTTCCAGCTTGGTCGCCCTAATTGCCGCTCGAGAACGCACGTCTCATGGGGATACAAATTTAAATGGCTCAAATAGGCAGTTAACAGTCTATACCTCACAACAGGCGCACTCTTCAATAGAAAAGGCCGTCAAGATTGCAGGAATGGGTAAAAACAACCTTCGATTAGTGAATGTAGATAGTACTTTTGCTATGGATCCAAAACATCTGAAAGAATTAATTGAAAATGATTCGGCGCAAGGATTGATACCTACATTTGTGTGTGCTACAGTGGGTACCACGTCCAGCACAGCGATGGATCCACTGAAGGAAATCGGGAATATTTGCACGGAATATGGTATTTGGCTACACGTGGATGCAGCCATGGCAGGACCTGCGGCGCTATGCCCAGAATTTAGATTTATTAATGATGGGTTGAATTTTGCCGACAGTTACACTTTTAATCCACATAAATGGATGTTAACCAATTTTGACTGCAATGTCTTTTATGTAGCCAATAGAAAAGTATTAATTGATTCTTTATCCATTTTACCGGAATACTTGAAGAACAAAGATACTGATTCTAAAACGGTGATTGACTATCGTGATTGGGGAATTCCTCTCGGTCGACGGTTTCGTGCCCTCAAATTGTGGCATGTGATTAATTATTATGGTGTGGAAGGATTGCAGGCGTTCATTAGAGGACATGTAGAAAACACACAGAAATTAAAATCATGGATCGAAGCCGATGAACGATTTGAGATTGTAGCACCTGTGCCACTTAACCTCATTTGTTTCCGTCATAAAAACGGAAATGAATTCAACGAAAATCTGGTCAATTCACTTAATGAAAGTGGAAAAATATATCTCACCCACACCAAATTAAATGGCCAATATATCATTCGATTTTCTGTGGGGCAAACTTCTACCACCTTGGACCATTTAAAGAAAAGTTGGGATTATATTTTAGAAACGGTGAAAAAGATTGAAAAAGATTAAGGCTTTTCAGCCAACTCAACCAATACGCCACCGGTGCTCTTCGGGTGGATAAACACTACTTTATAGCCTTCGGCTCCTATAGTTGGTTCATCAGATATAATTTGTATATTTAATTCTTTAAGTTCTTTTATTGCTTTTGTTACATCTTCTACTTCAAAACATACATGATGTATCCCTGGCCCCCGGTTTTCCAAAAATTTTCCAATGGGAGTATCTCCACCCATAGATTCTAATAATTCAATTTTACCTTTACCTGTATCGTAAATATCAGTTGTGACCCCCTGGTCTTCCACCATTTCTGTTCCGCTATGAGATATTTTAAGGATATGCTTCCAAAACGGTGCATCCTTATCTATGCTATTCACCGCAATTCCAATATGTTCTATGCCCAGTATTTTCATATTATATTAAATTATTATGATTGGAATTTATAGATACTCCCAAACCATTCCCTTGAGGCAATACCAATTTTCCATTTTCTACAGTTACTCCCAGATATGGATCATTATTAATGAGCAGGTGCCCATCTAAATCGGCATAATCGACTAAAGGGGATAAATGGGCCGCCGCAGTGATTCCCACTGAAGACTCAATCATACATCCCAGCATGATGCTCATATCCCTTTCACGTGCCATTTTTACCATCTTCATGGCTTCAAATAGATTCCCACACTTCATCAGTTTAATATTGATTCCATCAAATATACCATGTATCCCGGGTATATCGCTGGAATTCAGACTGTTTTCATCCGCAACCAGTGGTAGTGGCGATTGCGTCCTTAAAGTGGCCGTATCCTTTAAATTTGTTGATTTAAATGGCTGCTCAACAAACTCCACATTTCGTTCGGATAGCCAACGGCACATCTTTATCCCGGTTTCCAAATCCCACCCTTCATTGGCATCGACACGGATTAATGTATCTGTTTCTGCCCGAATCGCATTCATGATTTCCTTATCCTGTTTCTCACCCATACCCAGTTTTATTTTTAGAATATGGTAAGGTGCTGCTTCAGCAACTTTCTCAGGTATAAGATCCATATCTCCAATAGAAATTGTAAAAGATGTCTTTGGCATCTTTTCAGGATTCGCACCAAAATATTCACATAGAGAAATACCTTCTCTTTGACACCACCAATCTAAGATGGCCATAGACAAAGCCACTTCTAATGATTTAATTCCTTTGGATTGGGGCAAAACATGATTTGAAAATTCAACCGGTTCAGTCATGGAATCCGGTAAAGAGATTCCGCATTCGAGTATATTTATTATATCTTTCGAAAATTCATTATACCGAGCAGAAGGCGCTGCTTCTCCACGACCCACAATCCCCTCTCCTTCAAGATACACATAAACAATATCATAATAATCGTGCGAACTTCTGGAAATCCCAAATGGATGGGTACAATTAACTCTAAATGTGGTAAAAGATAATTTCATCATTTAATTTGGTGCGCCCGCACTGCCCTCCCAATCGGGGTCAGCCACGCCAATCCACTCTCCCGTTTTACTATTTTTTTGCACAGCATGCACACGACCAAATCTTCCTTTCCCTCTTTGAATCGATACGACATGCCCCATATTAATAAAATATGTACTATCGGCCTTTGACCATGCATCTGTACCCGTCCATTCCAAATCAATACCCTCTTTTTGTGGATAGACTCTCGGGAGTGCCATGGCTTTATCCAAAGAATGATTCTGATCAATAACCCGACTAATTACGGCTACAATTGCAGATGGAATTTTGGCACCACCCGCCGCCCCTAATGCTAAAATGGGTGAACCATCTTTTGATACAATTATGGGTGAAATATGAGATGCTGCTCTTTGACCGGGTTTTACTTCCCCCAAATACCCCCCCAATGTTTGAGCATAAACAAATCCCAATCCCGGTGTAACAACTTTAGATCCCATGATCGTACCTACCGTTTGAGTAAGGGAAACAACCATTCCATTTTTATCCACCACAGTTAAGTGTGTTGTATGCCCCATGGGTGCTGTAAAAGATTCAGGTAAATCATCCCAATCTTCAAATGCTTGTTCATTGTGTATTTCAGCCGCTCGCTTCTCTGCCCATTTTTTAGAAGTAAGTTTTTCGGCATCCAATAATGATTTTTGATTTTTTCGATCTAAATAAGCGGATTCAACGGCGTGATAAACCGCCTCTCCCCAATCCAAATTATTTGTTAAATCATCAGATAAGGACTCAAGTATATGTAAAGCCTCAATGGTTATGGCACCAAAGGAAGGCATCCAAAGTGCCGAAAGATCATACCCTCTATATGAGCCTGTTACAATATGAGAAACTTCAGCCTCGTAATCGGCCAGCGCTTTCATACTAAGCACACCGCCATTAGCGTGATTATCTGCCACAATTTTTTCTGCAATCCATCCAGAATAAAAGACATCAGGACCATTATCTGCAATTGCTTGCAATACATTCGCCAAGTCTTTTTGTACAAACCATTGCCCTGGTACCATGGGAGAACCATCCGTTTGGAGAAAATGTTGCCGCGTCCCTTCGAATTCGTTTAATTGTTTATTTACTATGGATTGACGAATCGCTTCTCCTGCAATAAGCGCATGGCCTTTATCTGCAATCTTAATAGCTGGATTCATAATGGATTTCAGCGCTAATGAACCAAAATCTGCTTGTGCTTTTGTTAATCCTTTTACCACGCCCGGAATACCAATACTGGGATACCCATAGCGTTTTTTGGGTGCATTTTCAAAATCGTAATCCTGGGGGGCTGCCGTGGTACCATCAATCCCATGGTACCCTGTTTCTGGAGAATAAATTAATATTTGGTTTCGGCCGCCAATACCATTCATGGATGGTTCAACAACGGCCAATGTAAAGGCTGCAGCCACTGCTGCATCAACAGCATTCCCTCCCTTGGCCAAAATATCCACACCTGCTTTTGTCGCCAAAGGATGGCCCGTAACTACCATTCCATTTTTAGAATGATGCACTTTTTGGGATGATTCAAAATAAACACCACCATTAGATGGACCCGATGATGAGCATCCAACAAAGGTTAGTACAAATATGGCACAATATTTTTTCATCATATCAACTCCTTTTCAATTGCATCCATAAAATTCATATCCCCAAATCGCACCAAATCCGTCGTAGCAATGCCATATTCTTTTTCTGCTTTCTCAATCTCGGACATCGCTTCTTCATCAGAAAATTTAAATGTCAGTAGATTAATACCCAAGAATTTTGAATCTCTAAAATTCTTCATTAAATCCACATGAAGTTCCATGACCAGCTTCATCGAAGAAATAGGTAAATCAGTCACATCTTCGGGGCGACCGGGATCGTGAGTCATAATCATATAGTCGGGCATAGCGCCATGGAGTAATCCCAATGTAACGCCAGCATAATATTGATTAGTCAAAGACCCTTGGCCTTCTACAATCACCAATTCAGTGTCATCTGGACATTGATCAATAACATGCTCTATTTCCCCTGCCATAAAATCAGCCGTAACCGCATCAATGGGTACGCCGGAACCACTGAGCAATATTCCAGTTTGGCCTGTTCCAATAAATTCTACTTTTCGTCCACGCTCTTTTAACCGTTGCGTAATTTCCCAGCCTGTCGTCATTTTTCCTGTATCGCAATCGGTACCCACAATGAGCAACACAGGAATGGTTCGATTCTGCCATGACCCCTTTGGGAAATTCGGCGGTTTTGGTGGCCGTCTCAAATCAGTTAAGGTTACATTATATTTTTTCGCCAAATTGGCTAATTCAGGGTCATCTTGAAGAAATTGATGCATACCACTAATAATGTTACACCCAGACATAATGGCATTTTTGATTTCGTTTCGATATTCATCACTAATAAATCCACCCTGAGATGCATTCCCAAGCACCAATGTATCCGGTTTAAATATTTTACATGCTTCAAAATTTTCAACTACTGGAATATTGCCACCATATCCTAATTCTGATTCTACAAAGATTCCTGACTTTTCTTTATCTATAACGGCCACAACATCTTTAGGACGATAGCGAATAAGCATATTCCCTGTTTTATTCAACATATAGTTAAATGCGCGGTGGCATAAAATGACAATTCTTTTTTCTGTGTTATTCATATAATTATTTATTCGGTAATTTGATTGTATTATTTGGCAATGTCTTCTCAATTTTGCCATAATAATTTAGCAATAAATTAACAAAATGATAAATATTTTACACTTTATTTCTTTTTCAAGATTAATACCGTTATGGTGCTTAACCATAATGATATCATGTACAGAGTCACTTACGGAACCTGAAGAGGAAATTGTAAAAACGACGGCCCTGGTTCCCCAAGGGGTTGGAAAATTCACATTTGATAAATACGCACCCCTATCGGATATGCCAATCACTGTCCATACATATCTCCCAGATTCAACAATTAAAGATATTACTATTATATTTGTGATGCATGGCGCCAGTCGAAATGGCTCAAATTATTGCATCGATTGGGTTGAACCGGCACGGGAGTACAATTTTTTAGTTGTATGTCCTGAATTTGATGAAACTAAATTTCCTGGATCAGCTGGATATAACTTAGGTGGCATGTACGACGATGGTGTTCTCGTGGATTCGGCGAAGTGGACCTTTGCTATCATTGAACCTATATTTACATATTTGAAATCCGAAAAGGTTACTACTTTCGAAACATATGGAATTTATGGCCATTCCGCCGGCTCGCAATTTGTTCACCGATATGCCTTATTTACCCATCCGACAAATGCAAAAATATTTGTTGCCGCCAATGCGGGGTGGTACACCATGACAGATTTTACCGAGGCATTTCCATACGGATTTCAAAATTCACCCATGACAGAAGAAATTATTAAAGGAAAATTTGGACTGGATTTAGTAATTCTTTTAGGAGAAAATGATACTGATCCAAATGCTTCTTCTCTCAGAAAAACCGAAGAAGCTATGCGCCAGGGAGAACACCGTTTTGAAAGGGGAAATACTTTTTACGCCAAGGCCAAATCAATGGCAAATTCCTTGGAAACAGAATTTAACTGGACTAAAGTTACAGTACCGGAAGTGGGCCACTCTAACTTTGAGATGGCACCTGCCGCGGCTAAATTATTTTATGATACATTGAAAAATTAATTAATCAAGTTACGCTTTAAGTGTCTTGTGTAATATATATATATTGTTGACACAAACGCTGATGAATATTTTGACCATGTAGTTTGATTCTCCCGTATCCCTGGTTTAGGGGCCTCCACCTGAATTGCACTGATCATTCCTCCGTTCTTCGATCCGTGGCGGACCGTATTATATCCACCAGAAAAATAGCGCATACCGTCAGGCCCGGGATCATTCACACTTGGGACACTTTTAAACCCTAGGCTATCTAATATTGCCCCGAAGCTGTTTGCCCCTCTTAGTACCTCAATAAATGAAGAGGAGGAGGAATCCACGAGGGCCCGGATGCTGGTTTCATTCTTAAAGCTATTGGTATTCAAAACCGCATCTGATAAATCTAATTCACTTCCAGATAGTAAATATCCCAACCAATTTCTGAGATCATAGAATCCATCGGGATTCCTTCCATGGCCGTGCATATCAAAGAATAGGCCACTCCCATAATCCGTCTCAATCTTCTTTTTTGCTATACCAATATAATGATGATACTCCTGCCAAGCCCGCAGGGCATACTTATCATCCTGAGCCGCTTCTACACTGTCGCGGTTTGCATCCAATTTTGTCCGTTTCAATCGACAGAGGATCACGTGAGGCCGACCGCCAAACCTTGCGACCATTGTATCCATAACGGTCTTGGTTAATTCGTATGTATTATCATCTGTTACGGTTGTGCCATAAGTCCGGTCAGGAATTTCATCAGGTGTAAGTCTGCCACCGTGGGGCGCTGATAGAATTATAGGTAAATCTCCTGCGTAGTATTCAACATATTTCTCCCTGCCATAATAAACGGAATCGGGATAATAAGGTCCGTCGTACCCGAGGGATGGGAAAGTATCCTGTTTGGTTGTGGTGTCTTGGGGAACAACGGTCTCGTCAGGTGTCTTTTCTGAATCCTCACATCCAATGATGACCGTAACGGGCAAAATTATAATGAGAAAAAGCCACCTTTGTCTTGAAAATGTCATCACGTTATGCAAATAAGCTCACGGTTGTAAATACAATAAATATCCCAATGATATTCAGCAGAAGCCCAGCACGGAGCATTTGCTTCTGTTTAATATATCCAGTACCGTAAACCAATGCATTCGGCGGGGTAGCTACGGGCAACATGAAGGCACAAGTAGCCGCAACACCAATGCCAAATACAAGGGCATAGGTCATGGCAGGACTAAATTGATCCGCCAATGCCATCATGACCGGAATCAAGATCGCTGCTGATCCCGTATTGGATGCTAATTCTGTCAAGAAAATCATAAAACCAATACAGACCATGATGATCAACCATTCCGGCGCACCTGCAATGGAATCAAGAATGGCAGTGGCCAACCATTTTGTTGTGCCTGTTTTCGTCAGGATAACAGATAAACAAAGGCCGCCACCGAATAAGAGCAGTATACCCCATTGAATTTTATCTTCCAATTCTTTCCATGATATTAAACCAAGGGCCGGTGCCAAAGCGGTAATCAGAATTGCGATCATGCGATCGAACTGAATTACCCCAACCCATTGATTAAATTTACTGGAGAATATCCAGCATATCACCGTAAATAAAAATAATACCACACTGCCCTTTGCTTGAGGAGACCAATTCATTTTTTCATCGGAATTTTGCAATCGATTTAATTGGGCATCTGGTTCGGGATGAATGACCAACCGAAGGGCAATAATGACAAAGGGAAACATCATTACTGTAGAAGGGAATCCCACTTTGAACCATGTGAAAAAGTCAATATCCAATGCAGCCACAGCTATCCCGTTTGGAGGCGATCCTACAGCTGTAGCTAATCCGCCGATATTGGCAGCATATGCTGTCCCCAATACAATAAACGTTCGCATTCTAGGAAATCGGTCATCGACCAATGCTAAAGCAATAGGCAACATCATGGCCGTCGTTGCTGTATTACTCATCCACATGGATAAAAAACTGACCACAGCAAAAAATCCTATGGTAGATAGCCACAGTCTACCCTGCCCTAAGTTGATCACATATTGGGCCAACCATTTATCGATCCGGTATTTATTCAATAATGCGGCAAGGGTAAAACCACCCATGAAAAGGAAAATGATCGTGTTTGAAAATGGCGCCATAGCTGCTTTTGGTTCTAGGATTCCGAAAAAATATGCTAAGACCGGTACCAGCAAGGCCGTCACCGGTAAAGGGACAATCTCCGTCATCCATAAACCGGCACAAATCAACAATATCACAATCCCCTTCTGTGTTATGGATGCGTCAACAATATTATTTCCGACCAGGAAGCTCACGGTACCCCATGCGAGAATGATCATCAGTTTTTTAACCAAAGAAAGATCAGACATTCGTATTTCTACTCGCCTTTCATTTCATTCCAGGATCGCTGGAGCCGAGCGAATCGATCGCGGTGGGTTTTGGTTGGAAGAAAAAATGATCCCTGGCGGACACCCCCACCTTGGAGATCTGCTCCCAAGCGCATGGCACTTGACCGTACCCCATTCACTTTTTTCTGTTTTGCCTGCACCGCTTTCAGTTTTTCATCTTCTTCATCCAAAGATTTTTTCAATGTATCAATTTCCGATTGTAAGTTTTCATTTAATGCATAAGCGGCTTCATGCATCGCCATCACCTTTAGAAGGAATTTCTCCCTTTGCCGATAATCCCCCAATTTTATGTTCAGCAGAGGATCTGGGTTCACCCGAATGCTCTGTTCTGAATAATGATCACCAGCTATCACTGAAACGGTGTAAACGCCGGGAGAAACGGACGGACCTTCAGGATCGAGGCTTTGGGCGGGCCGGGGAAAAATATCTTCCGGCTTTGGCTTAACCAAACCTTCTGTCATCTTATCATTTTTTTTGAATGAAGGCGGTGAATGTTTCAAATCCCAAACCATACGCTGGATCACACCTTTTTCCACAGCAACATTATACCTGCGGATAATTTCATCCTTCCTACGTTTAACGGTAACCATGACTGAATCAGTATTTGCATTCACCACGAAACTGATTATGGCCCCATAGTGACGATTCTCCCCAGCCCATTCTTCCTGTGCGCGGTAAGACGTATCTTTCCAATATTCAAACAAAGATGTAGGACTAACCGAAAAAACATGGACCGGTTTGCCGGTTGCATGACGCCATTCAGCCAAAGGAGTTGTATCATCCAGTATCCAGAAACTTCTGCCGTGGGTCCCCAGAACAAGATCCTTCTCACGGGGATGGATGAGCATATCATCATATAAGGTCGTTGGCAGATTGGATTTAAAATTGACCCAATTCTCTCCTGAGTTGAATGAAACAAAAACTGCATGCTCAGTTCCTAATATTAGAACTGAAGGATCATCGGGATGTTCAATGATCACATTTACCGATCCCAATGGAAGACCATTGGTGAGCTTTATCCAAGATTTCCCATAGTCTTCTGTCCGGTAAACATAGGGCTTCCAATCTCCTTCACGGTGGCGGTCAAAGGTTGCATAGGCTAAACTTCTTTTTCTCCCGGACGCCAATACCCTGCTCACATAGGATCCCGTTGGAAGATCGCTGATATTCTTACTTACTTCATTCCATTTTCTACCCCCGTCCCTTGAAACCTGCACATTGCCGTCATCTGTGCCAACCCAGAGCACGTTGTGCCATAATGGTGATTCAGAAATGGTAGTGATTTCACCATAGGATGAGGTGCCATCATTTTTGGAAATTTTAATATCCTCGCCGAGGACATCCATGATCTTTAGTGAATCTCGGTTCGTATTTGTTGAAAGGTCTTTTGACTGTTCCCATGAAAGTCCCCGGTCATCACTAATGAACAGTCTATTCCCGCCTAAGAATACTTTTTTGGAACTGTGTTTGGATATGGCCAGGGGGGTGACCCAATCGAAACGGTACTTTTCATCAGGATCTTCCGGGAATGGTTTAAGGCCTAACATATTCCCAGTTTTCCTATCGATTCGAATTATATTCCCGTTTTGGGAAGCATTATAAAGAATGTCCGAATTGGGATCTGGCTGCTGATACATACCATCCCCGAATCCGACCTGCTTCCAATCATCAGCCAGGATGCCCAGCCAATGGCGGGTTGTGCTGGGACCCATCCAGGAATGGTTATCCTGCATACCACCGTAAATATTGTAAGGAACATCCATATCCACTCCAATTCCATAAAATTGACCAATGGGTATATTGTTCAGGCGATTATAGGTCTTACCCCTATCCCAGCTTTCATGGAGTCCCGCATCTCCGGCCAGGAAGAAATGGTTTGAATTCTTAGGATTGATCCACATGGTATGATGGTCACTGTGGACACCTACATCATAAGTGGGACGCGTGGGCATTTGGTGGAATGTTTTGCCCTTATCCTCCGTACGGTAAAATTCTGTGGCCAGCATATAGACAATATCATCATTCCGGGGATCCACGTGGATGTGGCTGTAATACATGGGGCGGGGATTCAGTTTGTTCATCTTTTCCCATGATACACCTCCGTCCCCACTACGGTAAAACCCACTTGAATCAGCATGTTCCACAGTAGCATAGATCACATTAGATCGGGTTTGGGAGGCGGCCAGACCGATTCGCCCCAAATCACCGGGGGGCAATCCTTTTGTCAATTCTTTCCATGTTTTTCCCCCGTCTGTTGTTTTATAGATCCCACTTCCCGGTCCACCCCCGTTAAAGCCCCATACAGTTCGCATTCTCTGGTAAGCGGCGGCATATAGAACATTGGGATTGTTTTTATCTATAGCCAAATCCACCACCCCTGTCATACCATCAATAGACAGGACCTTCTGCCAACTTTTCCCCCCATTCGACGTTTTATACACACCCCGTTCTTCAGACTCCTTCCAAAGGTTGCCCAAGGCCGCTACAAAAAGGATATTGGAATTTTTCGGATGGACGATCACTTTCCCGATATGGTAGGTCTTTTCTAGCCCGATTGATGTCCATGTTTCCCCCATATCCGTTGATTTATACATCCCATTCCCCCAGGATGTACTCTGGCGGTTTTGCTGCTCTCCGGTTCCGGCATAAATTATATTAGGATTAGATGGTGAAATTGCCAAATCGCCAAAGGTGGAAACAGCCTGATCATCAAAGACCGGTTTCCAGGTAGTTCCTTTATTGCTTGATTTCCAGATCCCACCGGAAGCGGATGCAATAAAAACAACCGTAGGATTATCAGATAACGTTTCAACATCATGAATTCGCCCCCCCGTGACGGAGGGTCCAATATTGCGGAACACCAATTGACTCAGTTGATCAGTCGTAATTGATTGGCTCGTTAAACCAACGACAAGAACAAAGTGAATTACATATTTTTTCATAGTAGGCCTTTGTTATTTTAAGGTTATATAAAGCAAAAAGCCTCCAAATAAATGAAGGCTTTTTACTTTTAACGATCTACAACTATTGGAGAGCAGAGGTCGCTATTTATTTACGGCCGTCTTGGCATATAAACCTGGATCGGTAGGTGCATTCGAATTAGATAATAGTTCAACTTCAGCCCATTGTATACGCTCAACGTGCTGAGAGGCTGCTGCCGTATTTAATGGGAAAGGAGGGATTAGTGCTGTTTCACCTGCACCGCGGAGACGTCGATGGTCATTGAACGGCATAAAGGAACCGAAACCGGACACGTAGCGTTCTTCAATGATTTCACGAAGCAGTGCATTTTCTTTGGACACACCATCTGCATTTTCCATTCCACCTGAAGCAAAATCAGCTTCAACATATGCATCATACATATAATTCGCATCATCATCAAAATTAGCATTGAGACGTCCACCACCGGCAAGCCAAGCCCTGTATGTATTCAATGCCGATAGCCCTGATGCAAATCCGGATCTTGCTGAAGCTTCAGCTTTAATTAATTGATTTTCGCTATAGGTTGCAATGGGTTGTGGCTCATATTGTTCAATTACACCTTTATTCCCACTGCCAGTACTTTCATCAATTGTATAGTATCCATGTCTCGCTGTTTCATTGGTTTTAGTATTGCCGCGATATTTGGCATTTGAAGGATCTAGTATTTCCAATAGGAAACTTCCATCATTTCCAAGATCGCCTGTACGGGAGCCTTCCAAGATGGTATAAAACAGGTTTTTATCACCTTGACTGATTGCACCATCACCACGCGGTATATACATCATATCACCCGCTGAAGAAGAGATCCCATTCCCCGCTGCAGCTAAAGCACCAGCATAATCCTTCTGGGCCAGAGCATACCGTGCTTTAAGTGTGTAGGCAGCGGCAATCCACTTATCTTTATCTCCATTGAAATAAATATCGAAAGATTCTTTCCGAGTTGTTGCTGCACTTAAATCAGAGATTGCACCATCCAGCAAGGTTGACAATGCAGCCAATACTTCTTTTTGGCCATCAAATTTGGGGTCCGATACATCATCTTTGCCAATTTCTGAATATGGTACATCACCCGTCAATAATGCCAGAGTCCCAATCGCATTGGCTTCTACAACTTTTGATATTCCTACCAATAGTTTATCATCAGCCGCAGCCTCCTGAATATGCCTTGCGTTTGTTACTACACCAATATAAGCACTATTCCATTCTCCATTGGTTTCAACCGTTGAGAGCGCATATCCATAAATATTGGAATACAACGATGTAAATCCAATCAACTGCCCAGAATACATTCCACATATGCGATTTATGTGAGATACCTGAACAATGGCATTCGCAAGCTGTGCACCATTCAAAAATAGTTTTGGATCAACATCAGCCAGTGTGATTTCATTGGGATTATCATTGATTGTTTTATCCACATCACACCCAGTAACAACCAGTGCGAATAAAGTGAAAGAAGCGATAATTCGTTTCATGATACTAAACCTTTTAATTTGCGTTTTCATTATTATACCCTCCGCTTAGAAGTTAGCCGAAACGGAGAACAACCATGACTTCGTGACCGGATTAGAAAAATATTCTAATCCAGATCCAGTCTGAATACCACCCACATTCACTCCGGGATCAACACCCACTAAGTCCTTATACCAGGCGAATAAGTTTCGACCAGTAACCATTACTGTAAGATTACTTAAGCCCGTCATATCCGTCAGCGCATCTGATGAGTGAAAATAAGAAAGTGACAACTCTCTTATACGTGAGTATGTGGCATCTTTAATTGAAAAGTTGTAAGCCTGGTTATCTCCAAATCCGCCACCTATTCCATGACGAAACCATGCTTCATCAAGTAGCACATCGCCGCCGCCAAAGTCTTCGATAAATCCTCTTACTGTGGTACCTGCAGGAATAGTGTTTCCATCCACATTTTTAAGATCTTTTGTAAGGGTCACTTCATTGTCCGTATCCTTAGTGGTACCAAAGCGTCTGAGTACCCATAAAGTACGGGGTGAGTATTCACCGCCCTCAGAATGCTCAAAGAGCATATTAACAGTGAAGTCATTCCAGCGAGCAGTCATGCCCAAAGTTCCCCGCCAGTCTGGATTGGGATTACCCAAAATTATCTTTCCTGATGTGATTTGAGGAAATCCATTATCATCTAATTTGAATGTACCATCCTCATTAGTTTGTGAGCCGATTCCCCAGAGAGAACCAATCGGGTAGCCTACTCTAGCTATTGATTGCACAGAACCTGAACCAAGGTTCAATACATCAGTACCAGCCAGGTCAAGAACCTTATTTTCATTTTTTGCCCAATTGAATGTAAAGTCAAGGGCACTACTTCCCATATCCATAACATTCCAAGACCCATCAATCTCAAGGCCTTTATTCTCCATGCTAGCAGCATTGGCATATTGAGTATCATAGCCGTATGTTGGAGTAAGCGCAACACTAATCAGCATGTCATCAACTGTATTCGAATATGAAGTAAAACCGAGTGAAAACTTGTCATCCAAGAAACGGAAATCCGCGCCGATCTCAGTTTCAGTTTTTACTTCCGGTTTTAATTGATCGTTACCCTTATCATCATCCACACGATAGCCACCGCCCCATTGACCGACTGAAACAGGATCACTGTAAGAACTGTAACCGAATCCACTTTCGGCTAAGGTCTCAAAACGATGAGCCCCTGGCCTTACACCAACCTTACCCCACGCAACACGTATTTTTGCAAAACTGATAGCCCCCACACCACCGAGTAAATCTGTCAGCTGATAAGCCACATCAAATGCAGGATACGTGTAAGAATCACTGATTGTCGAATGGGTTTCATTCGCCATTGATACATTAACAAAAATTTGATCCAATGCATCAAGCGATAGGACACCATAGGCGCGCGTGGAGCGAATGAATAATCTATAATTAGATACTGCAGAGGCTTCTGCAGCCGTATTTACATTGGTCGTCCATTTATCGGTATTCACAAGAAACCCATCAATGAATGATGATGATCGGCTATAGGTACGATCGTTTAAATTCCAACCAGCAGTCGCCACCATGGACATGCTTGACCCTAATTCTACATTCTGGCGTGCAATTACGTCATAATTCGTTTCTCGGTTAGTAATACGAGCCATGTCAAAAGAACCAGCATTTCTAGCAGAACCAGCAGTTCCAGGGGGATAAAAACTTTCTCGGTTATCAGTAAATTGATCAAGACCGCCACGCAGTACAACTTCTGTTCCCGCAAAAGGTGTCAGATTCATTTCATTTGACATTATCAAGCGATTAACCCGTGTTTCATTTTTTTGCTCGTTAACAGTCCAATTTGGATTATTATAAATTGGATTTGTACTGGATCCACCTATATAGCGTCTATAAGCCCGATGACGATTAGTATATTCAGTACCACCACTAATGTATGTTCCTTTGTAATGCGTATTGTCAAAGTCAGGAGCGGTTCTTAATAGTCCCAACATTAGACCTGAAACGTTAGAACCCCTCTGAATACGGTTGGAACTACTATATGTATATCCAACTTTGGATGTCATTGAAATGTTGTTTGAAAGATTAAATTTTGTATTTAGTCTTACATTGTCTCGATCGTAAAAGGAATTTTTAATCATTCCGTCTTGACGTAAACGACTGTAACTAAAAAGATACGTTTTACTTAGATCACCACCAGAAATTTGGAAATCATCTTGAAGAAGTTTCCCTACACCAAAAATCGCGTTAAAGTTATTGTCAACAAAAAGATCTTTTGAGTTTTTCTGAGTGATCGTATACTGAGTAAAATCACCAACGTCAGATACGAAATAAGCTTTATTCTTATCGACCGCATCTTCACCACCGGCACGATCGGCAATTTTATCGCCCCAGGATTCAGCATGGGTAGTCCATACACCGTTACGTCCTTGGCCATAGGTAGTTTGCATTGGTATTCTTTCATGAATCTCATCAAATGACGACGTATGCTTATAGTTCATTTTCATTTTACCTGCAGCACCCTCTTTGGTTTGAATCACGATCACACCGTTTGCCGCCTTTGAACCCCATAGAGCAGCGGCTGATGCACCTTTAAGAACTTCGACTGATTTTATATCATTGGCATTAAGGTCATTCATTCTTGACTGTTGTGTCACGCCACCAAACCTAGATGAGTTTCCATAAATTTGGGAGTTATTTATTGGCATACCATCAACAACTACAAGCGGCTGACTGGTACCCGAAATTGTATTATTGCCACGTATTCTAATGGAAGATCCAGAGCCTGGATCGCCACTTACAGCATTAACAATCACATTTGATGCCTTAGATGATAAAGAATTCATTATCAAAGCCTCACCTGAACGCGTCATATCAGCCGGTGTTACAGAAACACTTGTGGACCCCTGCTTATCGCGATTCGTTTCAAAACCCAACGCCGTTACGCTGACCGTTTTCAGTCCGATTGCATCCACAGCCAATGAGAAATTTTGAGTAACAGAACCACTTGTAGGAACATCAACACTTACTGACTGGCTTGTATGCCCAATATAAGAGGCCGTTAAGGTTACGGTATTCCCTCCCATGGTTCCACTTGATACGTCGATCCGATAGGTTCCATCTGTAACCGCTGCTGAACCAACTGAAGTACCGTCAATAAGAACATTTGCACCTACCAGCGCATTGCCGTTATTATCTGTTACCGTACCTTCGATGGATGACTGAGCGCTTGCTACCCCCATAATTACTGAAAATAGTAGTGATATTTTGATATGTCTATTCATTAGAATTACTCTCCTGTGATTTATTTAAATCTATACTCTTAAAATTTGGTTACGTCATTCATAATTATTTTGATGATAAAATGAAAGAACAACACTTCTGATTGAACCAATTATAATTATAATTATAGATAGTATGCAAACCTATTTTTATAATGTAAAATTATTTACAATATATAAAATTAAAGGCTTATTCTTTATTTTGAATTTGTTTAATATATTTATACACAGTGGGCCGTGTTACCGAAAGGGCCTCTCCAATAATCGCCACTGCTCCCCTTTTATTTAAATGTCCTCCCTTTACTAGATAGGCAATAACATTCACTTTATCTATTCGCGAGAATATTTTATTGGTTAGACCATGGCTCACCCGAAAATGATTAATGGCAATGTGGATATCTTCTTTTGTACTACCATAAAAAAACGCTTCTTTTTCTTTTATTGAGGTACTATCATCTGTCTGGGTGAAGAATGACAATACTTCTGAAAATTGATTAAAAACAGAAATATCATAGTTCAAACCCAGTGAACCGATAATCTCTTTATCGGAATTCCTAATGGTTAATGAGGAAGATTTCAATGGCTTACCATCAGGACTTTCATTTTTATAATTAATTACCTTTTCCGGAATTTTTCCTTTTATTTTTTTATAACCAATATCGGAAGTACCGCTCCCCACCGTTCTTCCTGTAATATGATTATTAAAAATAGCAATTATTGAATGTTCTGGGAATCGTAAATCATGGATAATCACTTCCAAATGGGGTTTAAACATTTCAGAAATAACTTCCCCCATTTTTACATAGTGTGATAGAATTTCACTATCTGTTAATATGTCTTTTTGAGCCATAAGAACTATTTTAATTACCCAATATCCACTAACTCTACATGGGATTCGTCGAGCTTTTCTATTTTGATATTCAATAAACCGTATATAATCGCTACAACAGGATTGATTAGATTAAAAAAGCAAAAAGGCAAATAGGCAAATGTAGCTACACCTAAAGAAGCTGACATATATGCTCCACATGTATTCCATGGAATCAGCGGAGAAGTAATTGTTCCCGCATCTTCTAATGTCCTGGATAAATTTCTTGGGTCTAAACGTCGACGGGCAAATTCAGCTCGGTACATGCGACCAGGAATAACAATGGCAATATATTGATCCGCAGCAATAATATTAATTCCAATGCAGGTGGTTACCGTGGCAACGATTAATGACCCTGTGGTTTTAACATAAGTCAAAATAGATTCTACAATTTTATCCAATAATCCAATTGTTTCTAATACGGCACCAAATGTTAAGGCACAAATGACCAACCAAATTGTATTTAACATGCTTATCATACCACCTCGGCTTAAAAGGTCATCCACCATGGGAACGCCACTCTCAAGGATAAAGCCAGAATGTAATGCTGTCCACACACCAGAAATCATGGTTAATGGCCCAGACAATTCCGGTTGATTCACAAAATTTCGTACCACATCTGGTTGCAAGATAACAGCGAAAATCCCACCCAATAATGCTCCTATCATAATGGTAGGAAAAGCAGGCATTTTTTTAAATGCCAAAACAAATACAACAATCAATGGAATAAAAGAGAAAATGCTTACATTAAAGGTAGAATCAATTGTATTCTGAAGTAATTCAAATCCGCCTGCTTCACCCGTCACTTCTCCTCTTAATCCCATAATTAAAAACAATAACAGTGCAATACCTAGACTAGGGCCGGTTGTCCAAACCATATGGCGAATGTGGGTAAATAAATCCGTACCGGCTATGGCAGGAGCCAGATTGGTAGAATCAGATAATGGTGACATTTTATCTCCAAAATAAGCACCAGAGATCACCGCCCCTGCGGTGACAGGTCCCGATAACCCTAGACCGGCTGCAATTCCAATTAATGCCACACCCAGCGTTCCCGCTACTGTCCACGAGCTTCCAATGCTCAATGCAGACAGGGCACAAATCACGCAGGCTGCAAAATAAAAAATAGACGGCGATAATATTTCCAAACCATAGTAAATCATCGAAGGAACTGTCCCCGATATAATCCAGGTACCAATTAATGATCCCACAGCCAACAAAATCATGATAGCACCCATTCCCATGGAGATTCCTTTTACAATCCCTTTTTCTATTTCTCTCCAAACATATCCATTTTTTATGCCAACAATCGCTGCAATACATGCCCCAAGAAGCAATGCAATCTGGTTGGCACCAGAGGAGGATGCATCGCCGTACAGATAAACGGATAAAGCCAACATAATGATCAAAGAAATAATCGGAATTAAGGCATCGACCATCGAGGGAGTTTTATGCTTTGATGTCATTTAGTTCCTCTAAAATTGGGTTTTCGTTTTTCTACAAATGCACTGAGTCCTTCATTGGCTTCATCCGTGCCGAATAAATTACTGAATTTATTCACTTCAATTTTCAATCCCGCTTCGATTGTAGTCCCGATACCTCTACGAATACATTCCAGAGAGTGGGCGATGGCATTTGGACCATTTTTAAGAATCTGATCCCCAATTTCTGTACATTTATTCATCAATTCGTTCGGCGGAACGACATGATTCACTAAACCGATTGATTTCGCCTCTGATGCATTTATCATTCGACCCGTTGTAATAATTTCATTGGCAATACCAGTCCCAACCAATCGGGGTAATCGCTGTGTCCCACCCCAGCCGGGAAGAATCCCCAACAATACCTCTGGTTGTCCAAAGACTGCCGTTTCACTGGCAACGCGGATATGACACGCCATGCTAATTTCACATCCTCCGCCAAGGGCAAACCCATTCACAGCAGCAATAATCGGTTTTGGTGAATTTTCGATCAGTACTGTCATTTGCTGACCCGTTTTGCCAAATTCGTAGGCATCCTTTGGGCCAAGGGCTTGCATTCTTTTAATATCTGCACCAGCCACAAATGCTTTATCCCCAGATCCAGTTAGAATTATTACACCAACATTATTATTATCAATACATGATTTAATCGCTGTAGATAAATCTTTTATTACCTCATTATTTATTGCATTTAGGGCATCAGGTCGATTAATGGTTAATACAGCTATTTGTTTAGATATATCAGTTAATATATAGGACATAAATTCCCTTTGCTATTTCCAAAAAGTACGACTGAATAAAACCATAATCGTAAATATTTCCAACCGACCCAAAAGCATACAAAACGTAAGCATCCATTTACCAATCGGGTGAAGTAATGCATAATTATCTGTGGGGCCAAATTCACCTAACCCAGGACCAATATTTCCGATGGCAGAGGCAGCGGCGCCGATGGCCGATTCAAAATCTAAATTCAATGTGGTTAATACCAATGCTGTAAGCCCAAATATGGACATGTAAAATAAAAAGAACCCCAATGTATTTCTCACAACATCCTCACCAATATAGCGATCACCAATTCGTATGGGTATGATAGCACGAGAATGCAACATTCGCCTTGTTTCCGTAGCGGCATATTTAACCAATAAGATTATTCGAGCCACTTTCATACCGCCACCTGTGGACCCGCCCATTCCACCTATAAACATGAGTATCAAAATTAAATACTGACTAAAATATGGCCAAATCTCATAATCAGCAGAACCGTATCCCGTGGTGGTTAAAATTGAAACACTATTGAATAACGATGCTAAAAAATTATCATGGTTCCATTCTCCCTGTGCAGATGCAACATTTAAGAATATAAATAAGGTAGCCATGACAATAATCCCAAGATAGGCTAAAAATTCTGGATCTTTTAAACAGAACTTCAGATTTCCTGTGAGAGATCGAAAATGAAGGGTAAAATTCACACCAGCAATAAACATAAATAATATAATAATATATTGAATAGCAGGGTTTCCATATGCTGCGATACTGGCATTTTGTGTACTGAAACCTCCCGTGGGCATGGTGGTAAAGGCATGACAGATCGCATCAAACCCAGACATGCCACTAATACTTAATAATATGGCTTCTACTGCCGTTAAGCCTACATATACCATCCACAATATTTTGGCAGTCTCTTTTACGCGAGGACGAATTTTATCTGCGACGGGTCCGGGAACTTCCGCTTTGAATAACTGAACACCCCCCACCCCGAGTAAGGGTAAAATGGCAATGGTAAACACAATTATTCCCATGCCACCAATCCATTGGATAAAGGATCGCCAATACAAAATACCGTGTGGCAAACTTTCTATACCATTGGGAAGGTTCGGGAGTGTTTGAGGGTTTCCAATAATTGACGCGCCTGTGGTCGTAACACCAGACATAGATTCAAACCAAGCATCAGTAAAGTTTGGAATGGCACCGGAAAGGTAAAATGGCAATGCACCGGCCAGTGCAACCAATATCCAAGCTAAAGTAACAATAGCAAATCCATCTTTACTATTTAGAGATCGATTTTTTCGTGTAAATACCCAAACCGGCAACCCAATAAATATACAAATCACCATTGATCGTAAATGCCCAACCAAATCGGGTTCATTATACCCCCAAGCAATGAGTGCTGGGACAACCATAGTTAACCCAGTCAGTACGAGCATGGCTGCCAGTATATTTAAAATTGTTTTAGAGTTCATTAGGCCTCAAAAAGCTTTCTTAATTTTGGTATTACCTTTGATTTTGCGAACACCAAAACCGTATCTTCCTCTGTTAACTGGGAAGATCCTCGTGCAATGGATAGGTGACCATGATGGTTAATGACACCCACAATACTATCTATGGGAAATTTTAAATCTTCTAAGGGCGCCTTTGTTACCTTACTTCCAGGTTCAGGATTAAATTCGATAACATCTACATCAATTTCATCGAATGTAGTAACGGATGTCTCTGTTTGATCACTAGTAATAAATCGTAAAATCGAATTTACAGTTGACATATTTTTGCTTAAAACAGCACCCACGCCAATTTCTTGAACAATGGGCATATACTCCGTTGTACTTACATGAATTACAGTTTGTTTAACGCCTAAATGGTGGGCCAGCATTCCAGAAAGTAAATTTGTTTGCTCACTTTCAGTCACAGCAATAAAACTGTCAGCATCTTGGATATTTTCTGCTTTTAAGATTTCCACATCCGTCCCATCGCCATAAAGTACCATTGTGTTTTTTAAATTAGCTGCAAGCCATTCAGCCTTATCTCTACGCTCTTCAATCATTCTAACACTTATCTCATTTTCTAGCTCTTCAGCTACACTTCTACCAATTTTACTACCACCTAATATTATTATTGAATTGGTTTGCGTCGCTTCCTTTCCAACCAATTTCATGAGCGATTCAAGTCTTTCTGTCTTCACGATAAAATAAACAGTATCACATTCTTTGAATTCAAAATCAGCCCATGGTACATGGGAATCGGAATCTCTCAAAACAGTTATTATTCCAAATTTGTAATCCTTTTCTGACTCACAAAACGCCTTGACGGTGTTTCCGATAATTGGACTATTATTTTCCAATCGAATGCCGATCATCTGCATACGTCCACCTTCAAAATCCATAGCTTGGGTTGCATAAGAATGGCGAACCAATCGCACTATTTCTCGGCAAGCTTCTTTTTCTGGGTGTATAACAAGATCAATTCCAAATTTTTCCGGTTTTATTATTGAATCTCGAGTAGTGTATTGCTGATTTCTTAAACGGGCTATAATCTTTTTTGCGCCCAGTTCATGAGCTTGTTGAGATGCAATTAAATTGACTTCATCCACCCGTGTTAAGCATAAAACGTAATCAGCCTCCTGAACATTGGCTTCAGATAAATTTCGAGGGCTGGCACCATTTCCTTCTACGACAATGACATCGAGATTTTCTGCAGCGCGTTTACATTTTACAGGATCCACATCCACCGCAGTTATATCGTGATCTTCTTGACTCAATGCTTTGGCTACGTGAAAACCAACTTCACCCACGCCGATAATGACTATGCGCATAATTTTTCCTTTCCGGTAAAAGCTTGAATTTTAAGTATAATATTCAAAGGATTCCCATTCTTTCTTTAATTACTTTCACGCCGAATATCAGCACCTAGGGCTCTAAATTTTTCTTCAATTTTTTCATAACCCCTGTCAATGTGATAAACACGACTAATGACAGATTGACCATCGGCCATTAACGCAGCAATCACCAATGAAGCACTCGCTCGAATATCTGTAGACATAACTTGTGCTCCCTTTAATTTATCAACACCACGAACAATGGCCACGTTATTTTCCATAGATATATTTGCGCCAAGCCGGTTTAACTCTGGCACATGGGAGAATCGATCATGATAAATGGTATCCGTAATAATACTTGAACCTGTCGCAGTAGACATGAGTGCAATCCACTGTGCCTGTAGATCGGTTGGGAATCCGGGATGCACATCAGTCATCATATCAACGGCTTTTAAACGATCGGTTTTTTCAATTGAAATCGTCTCGTCCCCCGAATGAATTGTACATCCTGCCTGTTCCAGCTTTTGCAACACGATAGATAAATGATCTGGGAAAACATTGGTTAAGGTAATTCTTCCTAAAGTTGCACCGGCCATTAGAAATGTGCCAGCCTCAATCATGTCGGGAATTATCTTGATTTCAACAGGCAATAAGGAATCTACACCATGTATGGTCAACTCATGCGTTCCAACACCTTCGATGTCGGCACCCATTTTATTTAATACATTACATAACTGCACAATATGAGGTTCCTGTGCTGCATTGGTGATTTGGGTTATTCCACTGGCTAAAACAGCTGCCATAACAATATTGCCAGTAGCGCCTACAGATGGTATCTCAAAATGGATTTTCGCGCCTATTAATTTTTTCGCCCGGGCAATTATGTACCCTTCTTCCAAAATGATTTCTGCCCCAAGTTTTTCAAATCCTTTTAAATGGTAATCAACCGGTCGAGGTCCCCATGCACAACCACCTGGGAGCGAAACACGTGCCTCACCAAATCGGGCTAATAATGGACCCATAACGTAAAAAGAAGCACGCATGGTTTTTACTAAATCATATGGGGCTTCAAATGAATTTATTTTTGATGCATCAATTGTTAATAATTCTTCATGAAAATCCGTTTCTGCCCCAATTATATTTAATAACCGGATCATCGTTCGTGTATCTGATAAATCGGGTACGTGGCTGAGTGTAGATTTTCCATTGGCCAATAGTGCAGCCGCCATTAGTGGTAAAACTGCATTTTTAGCACCGCCTATTTCAATGGTACCATTGAGACTATTCCCGCCATTTATAATGAATTTATCCACGTGCTTGATCCATAAATTGTTGAGCGGAAGTTATTCCTTCTTTTGTCACAGTATCACCACTAAATAACTTTGCAATTGCTGTTAATTTTTCTTCATGGTTTAGGTATCTGGCATTCACTGACGTTTTATCTTCCTTCATTGTTTTATCTATGTATAAATGATGATCTGCTCTGGAAGCGATTTGCGGTAAATGGGTAATACAGATAACCTGTTTATCCGTACTTAATTTTTCTAATGCTTCGCTCACTTTCTCCGCTGCTTGTCCAGAGATTCCTGAATCGATTTCATCAAATATTAACGTCTCAACTGGATCATATTTCTTCAAAACAGATTTAATTCCCAACATGATTCTGGAGACTTCACCGCCAGATGCAATTTTTGTTATTGGTTTTGGTACTTCCCCAGGATTGGCGCTGAGAAAAAACTCAACCTGATCATAACCTTTTGATCCATACCTTACTGGATTACCATCAAATATAATGGCGCTACTTTTTTCAAATTTCTGATCCATTCTAACTTCAAATTTTGCACCCGGCATATTGAGTTGAACCATTTCATCTTCAATTTCAGTTGCGATTTTTGTTGAATATTTATCTCGAACAGAATTGAGTTCATCCGCAAGTTTTTGATAACGATTAATTAAATGGGTTTTCTCTGAGTCCAAATTCGAAATAGCAACATCAATACCAGACAATTCCTCTAATTCTATTTTCGATTCCTGAATATAATTTTGAACCCGTTCAATTGATCCACCATATTTCCGTTTTAAACTTTCAATGGCTTGCAATCGTTCTTCCACTTCTTGTAACTGACTTGGGTCCAGTTCTAATGAATCAATATGTTGGATTAAATCACTGGATGCATCCTGGATAGTTACCGAAGCTTGTTGAATGGATTCCATATACGGATTCAAAGTATCGTCATATTTTGATAATCGATTTAATTCATCAACTGCTGACGCAAGTTGGCGATAAATAGAATGATCATTCTCTGTTAATGATTGATTTAATCTTTGAACAGTGGATACCAATTCTTCAACATGATTTAATCGTTTAAATTCTTTTCCCAGATTTATATCTTCATCAATTTGTGGATCAATTGACTGGATTTCCTGAATTTGAAATTGAAGCAACTCTTTTTGGTTCTCCGCTCCTTTTTGTCTCTCAATCAACAGATCTAACTCTTTCATTGTTTGAACCAAATCCAAATAGGTGGCCTGAATTGTTTGAACTAAATTATCTGAATCACAAAACCTATCTAAAAAATCAATATGTGTCGCCGCATTCATAATGTATTGTTGTTCATGCTGTCCATGGAAATCTGCTAACGTTGAAACAGTATCTCGATAAATTTGCTCAGCGATTGGTTCGTCATCGATAAATGATCGAATTCGACCTCCTTTACTGATTAATCTTCTCATTATTGTCTCTTGACCATCTATTGTTAATTCAACTTCAACAATAGCTTTTTCTTCACCGCTTCTGACATCCATTTTATCTCCATTGGCACCTAAGGTAATCCCCAGAGATTTAAGAATAATTGATTTCCCTGCTCCCGTCTCTCCAGTAATAACTGTCAGTCCATTTTTCAATGGTAGAGATAACTCATTAATGATTGCAAAGTTTTTGATAAATAGGCGTTGAATCATTCTTTATTTCCTAACACAAGTAATGAACCAATACTCACCCCAATCGTATCGGCTAACACATCCCATCCACTTGAGAATCGACCTGAAATAAATGATTGAAGATATTCATCCAAACCACCAAATACAATTCCAAGAGGAATCACAACCAATAGGGTCCGATAAGAAATAGAATTCATACTTTTCATGGCTAAAATGCCTAAAATAAAATATTCAACAAGGTGAATCAATTTATCCCAATTAAGCAACCATGTCTTTGGCATACTCTGGGCAGGCACACTAGATACACTCAATATGAGGATCATATATGCCACCATTAATATTCGAAATGTTTTATGATTCATAATCTCGAAAAGTCGATCCTATTTGACTCAATAAGTCACTGGCAATCATTCCACGCTGACTATTCATTTCTGTCCATTTGTCTGCGGCCCTACCATGTATAAATATTCCCAATTTTGCTGCTTCGATAGTACCAAACCCCTGAGCCATAAATGAAGCAATTATTCCAGTTAACACATCGCCGGTTCCAGCTGTAGCTAGGCCCGGATTCCCGGTAGAATTAACAGCACCTTGACCTTGCCATGCAACCAAAGAAGGTGCAAATTTTGCCACCAAAATACCAGGTAGTTTTGCCATAATTTTTTCAATCGTACCCGGAAGGTCTTTTTGAATGAATTCAGTAGGAATATCCATCAATTGACTTAGTTCTCCAATATGAGGTGTAATAACGAAATCTGATTTAATATTCTGAAATAACTCTATATTTCTATAGAATGGTCTTAAACCATCTGCATCAATTACCATAGGCTTTTCAATTGTTTTTATCAATGACTCAACCAATTCATGGGTACGATTATCCTGTCCCAATCCAGGTCCAATCGCAACCACATCACACCAATCAACACAATTCATAATTGTGTCATAATTCAGTTGAGTGAAAATACCTGATCCCTCGTCAGGGCAAGGTATCGTCATCCCTTCAGTAATCTTTGCTTCATAAATAGAATTCAATGAAGCGGGAGCACAGGTAATCGTTAAACCGGCACCGCATCTCAATGCCGCCATTGTCGTCATATATGCAGCGCCTGTCATTCCAATTGATCCTGCCACAAATAAAACCTTCCCTTGGACGTGCTTATGGGTAGTTTTCGCTAATGGCTTTAAAATCGCTCGAATTTCTTTCTCTGAAATCACAGACCATAATCGACCATCTAATTCATTAATAATATCTGGAAAACCAATATCTACTGAATGAATGTGACCCGAAAAACTTTTACCCGGTTCAATGGACATACCCAATTTTGAATATCCCATTGATACGGTATCATCGGCATTTACAGCATG
>Ga0187827_10002075_pt1 | contig 27884 bp, 27 predicted proteins | sample ETNtaG_39_FD_167969 | JGI IMG/M metagenome (GOLD analysis project Ga0187827, IMG submission 167969) | Marine microbial and viral communities from oxygen minimum zone, Eastern Pacific Ocean - ETNP2014_SV_150_PacBio MetaG (Illumina Assembly) | ecosystem: Environmental > Aquatic > Marine > Hypoxic...
TCCTTTCTGGAAGTAATGTACCTTCATTCCAGGAGCTCACGCCACTTCCACTTTCTCGGGTTTTCTTACACCCCAATGTGTCCCATTATCGCTGACGGTCTGCATACTCCAGCCTCAGCGGCCCGTGATGGGGAGAGCCGTCGGCCGATCCGTCATGCTCCGGAGCCATTTACATTACCCACACCCTGCCCGGCTGTGGAGAAACAAACGCTTTTGAGCACCCGAAACTGCCGGGGTTCAGTATACCGGAATTCCCAATGTTGTAAACCTAGGCAAACCGCCGGTTTTCGGTGCTTTCCAGCGCATGCTGGAGGCCGCCGCGGGATGCACGCGTTCCGCGGCGGCGATAGAATCAGGATCGCACTCGCGGCGAACCGGGCGATCAACGCGGTTTTGGGACCGGTCGACGCCGAGGGGTTTTCGGCGCTATAGCGTGAGGGGACAAAGGTTATGAAGCGTGCGCTTATCATCCGCCATGCGGAACCGGAATCGCTGGCCGCCAACTACCGGCCGGTGCTGGAGAAGCAGGGGTTTCAGCTGGTTGGGCTGAACGTCTTCGAATCCGCGCCGGCCTACGACAGTTTCTCGCCACCGGACCCGTCTGAGATTAGCCTGATACTGGTGCTGGGCGGGCCCCTGTCCGCCAACGACGACTATCCCGCTCTCCACAGGGAACGCGCCTATCTCAAGTTGGCGATGGACCAGGGCAAGCCGGTGTTCGGCGTGTGTTTGGGGGCTCAGTTGATGGCCAGGGCTCTCGGCGGCGCCGTGGAGCCCACCGGCGGCTACCAGTTCGGCCTGCGCCGGATATCCGTCACCGCCGAAGGAGACGCGGACCCCGTGTTCAGCAAGATCGCGGTCCCGCTGGTGCCAACGCTGCACGGCGACTGCTTCACCATTCCCTCCGGCGCGGTCAAGCTGGCCGAGGGCTTCATGCTTTGCCGGGACGGCCTCTACCGCCGGATCAACATGGCGTTTCGCCACGGCAACTCCTACGCCTTCCAGTTCGAGCCGCAGCTAACCCTGGAAGAACTCCGAGTATGGGACCGGGAGTTGGGCGACGACTACCAGCTGATGGGCGCCGAATTCGACCCCGGCGAGGAGGCGGCCCGGCACCTCAGGGAGTTCGCCAAATTCGCTCCCCGCCACGAGGCGCAGATGCGGGAGATGCTGCTGGCCTTCTTGCGCAACGCGGGATTGGAAAACGCTTAGGGCGCCTCAATGGCGAAGCAGGCCCAGTTGGGAGCCGCACCGGTGTGGGCCTGCTCCTGGTAGGCGATTTCCGCGCAGTCGGGCGATATGCCGGGTCGATGTTGAGGGCGTCAGGGATTCGTCGACCAGGGTAAGAAGATGGACCGGCTTTCCGGTTGAGGCGTCAAAAACGGCGAAGATGCACCAAGGGTTTTCAGTCTAATGGGAAGCCGGCAGTCGTGGGTCTGGTCCGTATTTGTTAGGGCCGGGGTTGCCCTCTTTGGTCCAGAAAACTATCAAAACCATCGACGAGATCATGCCGACGAGCAGAGCGAGGCCACCCACGCCAACCAGAACCAACACCACGATTATCGCGCCTGCGTCTTCAAGCATCGCTAAACCCTCCTCAAACAGCGGCAACGTACAGGAGAATTACGACGACTGCCACTGAAGACGGTAGCAGCCACAATGCTGACCGCCCGGTGTCGTGCAGTCTCCTGGCACCCACGGCGAACGAGGGCGCAACCACGGCGAGGGAGAATAGCGCTGTTGCGCCGGTGGCGAAAATGCTCAAGACCGCGGCAACCACCCAGCAGAACAACATCCACCACCAGAGTTCAGCTCGCGTCGACCTGCCGCTGAAATCAAAATAGCGTTTGAACCCAAGGGAGATGGCAGTTGTAAAGCTCACCATACCCTGCGGAGTGGCGCCAATTGCGGCGGGGGCACTTAGGGATGCCCCGCACCCAACACAACTGAGCGTGATCTGGGTTATCGCCGCCGCAGGTAGGGCATTTGATGCCAGCCGTGGATTGCGTGGGCGCCCCGCACGATGCACAGAATGACGCATCACTGCCCAGCACTGCCCCACAATTTGTACAACGCGGCTGTTCCGTCATGGGAGGCGCTCCGTACGTGCCTGTCGTTTCATCCGCCCCCACAAGAGGGTGCTTCCGGGGCGGGAGCCGGCGAGGGTTGCAAGCTGATGGGCGCCCGGTTCGCCCCCCCTCCATGAGGCCCAGATGCGGGAGATGCTGCTGGCCGTCTGGCGAGACATCCGGATAGAGGTTATGTACGCCGCCGGAACCGCTGGTCGTGAGACGGCGAATCTCCTCCTCGGTCGAGCTGTCGAAGACGAAGAGATCGTAGCCTTCCCCCGCCCGCGTGCCATCACCGGTCTTAATGCTGATGCTCATAACAAAGAACCCGGCATCCGGCGCCAGGCTAAAACCTCGGGGAATGTTAGGGCCATCGGTGGCCCCCGAGTGGGTCCAAACCACATTGCCGAAGTCGATGGCAGACTGACCGTTGAGGGCTCCAACATCAGCCGTGCGGATTGTTACTACCCAGCTCGCCGGGTTGTGGGACGTGCGAATCATCCACATGACGGTCTTGCCGTCCCGGGAAACCGAAACCCCGTCACCGCCCATGCCGCCGGGAATTACCAGTCTCCGGGTGAACGCGGCATCATTGCCGTCCTGAACGGTCCGGTCAAAGGGCGCCTTTGCTGAATCGAATGTCATGTACTCGTGAATGAAAATCCGCTCGTTGGTCATCAGCAGGCCGGTCTTCCCCACCCAGGAGAGTTCGCCGCCGATGCCGATGTCCCGGTTGGGGCCGGAGGCCATCACCCGCTCGCCGGTCCCGTCCGGCGCTACGGCGCCGATATCATAGGGCCGGTCCGTGGCGCCGGGCTTGCTGGTCATGAACGCGATGGCGCCTCCCCGCGGGTCCCAGGCTGGGTCCAGGTCTGGGCCGGTGGTGAGCTGCCGCGGCGCGGCGTCCCTGGCAATAGGTGGCTCCTCGGTCATGGGAGGCGTCGCGGCCGGGGTGAAGACCGGAGAGGCTGACGGTTGCGCGGTTGCCGGCGGGGCCGTGGGTTGCGTGGCCGCCCACCGGGGCCGTGGGTTGTGTCGCCGTCACCCGGGTGAGCGCCGGAGGGGATGTGGGTCTCGACGTTGGCGCTAGCTCCGTTTTCAGTGTGGAGCACCCCGCGGCCACCATCGCAATCATCAAGGTGACGATAATGAATATTGGGTGATTCATGGGCGCCATTATGTGGCGTCGAAATTGGTTTGTCTAGGAAGGCTCCCAGGCATGCCCGTTCCCAGCGTCGCCGCATCTAGCCTTCGCCCGGCCATCATATCCTTGGGGCCGGAATACTCCAGCCCTCCGTTTCGAGTAGAATCAAGGTCGACGGGGCGGCGCACCACCGGCATCGACAAATCCGAAGACTCCCGGAATGGGGGATACACATGATCCGCCAATGCGAAGACGCCGATTTCAAGACGATCTGCGAGATCATCAACGACGCGGCCCAAGCCTATAAAGGAACAATTCCCGCCGACTGCTGGAAGGAGCCCTACATGTCCGAAGACGAGCTGCGGCGGGAGATGCGGGAGGGGGTCGAGTTCCGGGGCTTCCTGGAGGACGGGGAGTTGGCCGGGGTCATGGGAATCCAACACGTCGAGGACGTTACCCTCATACGGCACGCCTACGTCCGTACGGCCCGGCGGAGCCGGGGCATCGGTGACCGGCTGCTCTCCCACCTGGTCACCGGCGCCACTCGCCCGGTGTTGATCGGCACCTGGGCCGACGCGGCCTGGGCCATTCGCTTCTACGAAAAGCGCGGTTTCAGCCTGGTCTCACCGGCGGAGAAGGATAGGCTGCTGAGGCGCTACTGGTCGGTTCCTCTGCGCCAGATGGACACCTCCGTGGTCCTGGCGGACGAAAGGTGGTTCAGCAGCGACAGCCGCCATGCGGGTCAGAACCGATAGGGTATTGTCCTGCAAATAGGGTTACATCGGCGAAATTGGGCGACTTTCCCTCGCCCCGATCGTCACTCCGGCCACACCACCGTCTTTCCGGCGCTACGACCGTCTTTCCGGCGTAATCCGGAATCCAGCCAGTTTCTCTGGGTCCCGGCCTTCGCCGGGATGACGGGCCGGGCATCATGCCGGTTACTAAACACTGGACCAATACCTGGTCAACCAAATACTGAAAGCTGTCATTGGTACGAAAGTGTCATGCCGCGCCAGCCGCAGCGGCTAGGCATTTGCGTTGGGGCTTCTCCTCCGCCTCCCCAGATCCCTCTTCCTTCCCGCAAAGGATTCGGGATGACTCTTATTTTCGTCGGCCGTAGTGCTGGTTGCAGCCAGCATGAAGTATTCTGAGCAAAGCGAAAAATCTCAGCGTATCAATGAGGTCTCTCTCTGGGGCCGGAATGACATTAGTCAGTTTCACCCGGCCATGGCATATAGCCGCGTCGCTCCGGGGATCATCGCTTTAGGGGATAGTCGCTATAAATGAAGCGGTCAGCCGGACCACCGGGGCTCCCGCTTCTCGAGGCGGGCGGCAATCCCCTCCTGGGCTTCCCCAGCCAGCAGGTCGTCCATCATTACTCTCTCGGCCAACTTGTAGGCCGCCGGAGGGTCCATCTCCAGCTGCCGGTAGAAGGCCGGCTTGCCGGTGGCCACGGCCTTGAGGCTCCCGCCGCTGATCTGGCGGGCAAGGGCCATCACCCGCTCCTCCAGTTCCTCCGGCGGCACCACCCGGTTGATCAGACCGGCCTCCAGGGCCTCCCGGGCCGGAATGGGAGTGCCGGTCAGCAGCATCTCCATGGCCTTTTTGACCGGCACGACACGGGAGACGGCAACGGCGGGGGTGGTACAAAACATGCCCATCAGGACTCCCGGAGTGGCGAAGGAGGCGGTGTCGGACGCGACGGCCAGGTCGCAGCGGGCGACCAGCTCGCAGCCGGCGGCGGTGGCCAGGCCCTGGACCTGGGCGATGACCGGCTTGGGCAACAGCCGGATGGCCTCCATGACCTCGGCGTAGGCGGCAAAGAGGCTCCTGTAGCCTTCCTCGTCGCGGCCCGCCATCTCGCTCAGGTCATACCCCGAGCTGAAAGCCGGACCATGGGACCGCACGACGACCACCCGGACGCCCGGGTCCTCTCGAATGTCTTCCAGATGGGTTTTCAGGGCCGCCAGCACCGCCAGGGAGAGCGCGTTACGTTTCCTGGCGTTGTTGATCGTCAGGATGGCGATGCCGTCGATCACATCTAAAAGAGCCGGTAGGACCGGCAGGACCGGTTCTTCGGGCATGGGTCCGCTCCTTGATGCACCATCAGCTCTTGTCGTAACGACCGTAGGCGCGGGCGAAGTCGCAGAAGCGCTGCACCAGCTCTTTGCTGGCGTCAGGTGGGACCTCGCACCCCGTGGCCAGGATGAAGCCGCTGCCGGAGGCGGCGGCGTCCACGCAGCGCCTGATTTCGGCCTCCATCTCCTGCTCCATGCCCGCCTGGAAGATATCGGTCGCGACGTTGCCGATGATGACCGACTTGCCCTCGGCTTCCCGCACCATCTTTTCCAGAGATGAAGGGGTGTCCATGCTGATCGCCGAGCAGCCCGTCTCCACAATGTCTTTCATAATGGGGTCGATATAGCCGCACACGTGCATCGCGATGCCTGTCCGGCGCTCCTTGAAGTGGTCCACGAGTTGAGTGTGGTAGGGCTTGATGAAATCCCGGTATATCGGAGGCGAGATGAGGCTGCACGATGCGGGGGCCTCCGAATAGCTCAGCCCCACCCGGAGCGCCGAGATCGCGTCTCCGAATTTGGTGGCCAGTTCGGTGGTGAAACGCATCAGCTCGTGCACGAATGGCGGGTCATCCACGGTGTCCATGATCAGTTGCTCCGCGCCCCGCATGGTCACGGCGATGGCCCAGGGGCCCACGATGACACTCCCCACCGGGGACTCCTCGATGGCCTGGCTCACCTTTTCGCAGGCCTCCAGGTAGTAGGGTAACCGGCCGTCCTTGCCAGGGTCCGGAACGCTAAGCCGGCCCAGCGCGCCCTTGTCCCGCAGCACGTGCTGCTTTATCTGACAAATGGCGTCCTCGGGGAAGATCAACTCGTTCCCGGCTGCCTCTGCTTCCATGTTGAGGTCCGCCATCACCACCACCACGTCGGGCCGGTAAATATCGAAAGACCCAATCTGAGACTGGGCCAGCTTGGTGGCATCGGTCAGGTATTCCCGGATGGTGTAGCCGAACTCCCTGGCGTTGTAGGCCCCCAGGATGGGGTAGCTGGGCACCCGGTCGGTGAACTCCCTCTTGTACGCCGCCCTCACGTGGTCCCGGCCGGAGTAGGGACTGGTCATTGGTCCTCCATATGCTGTTTATTGCGCGCGCCGGCCGGCTTCTCTTGCCGGGGTCCCAGAATATCTTGAAGCCGGCACGCCCATCGATGGCTTATGGCTCGCTCCGGTCCCAGGTGGGGAGGGCGAAATATCCTTCAAAGGGAATTTCGACCCGAGCCTCCAGCCCCTGAGCGCGTTTCAGGCGCTGAATGTTGTAAAGGTGGGTGGTGTGCTCGAAAATCCGGTGGCGGAGGGTTGCCTCCAGGGTTATGTAAACTTGAGAGGGATCATCGGGGTCCCAGCGGATGCCCCGGGGATGGGCCTGGGCGAAGACGGCCCAATTCCCGGAATCGTCGAACTTGAGTTCCTTGCTTCGCGAGGTGCCCACCGTCTCTCCGGCCAGCACGGAGTGGCAAAGCTCCAAGCCCCGGCGGAGCACCGCCAGTATGGACGACACCTCCCAATACACGTTCTCGTCCAGACGCCGGTCGTAGGGAGAGTTCATGATGTTGTCCAGGTCCGCGATGTCGGGCAGGCCCTCGGGGAATAGCTGGGGCCCCCACCGGAGGAGCAGCCACCGGTAGTCCCCCGATGCCACGTGACTCAAGTTGCGCCGGATGCTCCACTTGCTCCATTCCCACCGGTCCGATTCGAAGTCGAGCTGCTCGTCGCTCAGCCCCTCCACTTCGGCGGAGATCATGCGGTACAGCTCGGACTCTAACTCGGGGAGCAAGGCGGTCGCGGGAGCGCTGTCGGACATGTCCAACCCTGTCATGGTTTACCTCCCTTTTCCCGGATGGCCAGCCGGTAACGGACCCTGGCACGGAAACCTATAGTTGATTGATGGGTGAAATCCCCCTCAGTCTCTCTTTACAAAGGGGGATACTAGCGGGGATTACCCTTGGTGCGGTGGTTTCATCTGAAATTGCTGGACCGGTTAATAAGGCCGGACCCAGGTCTCGGACCAGGCCACGCAGGCGGTGCTGCTGACCCGGTCGCCCCGCATCGACGGGAACACGGAGCCTCCGGGCACCAGACCGTTGATGGTGATCTGGGCCCGCCGGGCTGGCAGGAAGCAGCTGTAGACCCCATGGGTCCGCCCCGGAATGACGCCGACGGTGGCCGCGACCATAAAGGGCTCGACGAAGTCGTGCCAGGTCAGGATGATCGAGTCCTCCTCACTCTCAACGATCTCGGTCCAAAAGGAGATGCCATCGCCGCGTTTCTCGAATAAAGCGTCGATCACCGGTAGGCTCTGATCGGCGAACTCGGGGAACAGCATGCTCTCGATCTCCTCCTGGAGCCAGCGGGCCATGGCGATGTTATCCGAATAGATCCGGACCTCGTCATCGATGGCCTCGCTTTTGGCGAAGAGCACGTGGCCCGGACCGCCCGGCGAGAGAAGCACCCGCCAGTGGCTGACCCGGGTGGTCAGGGGGCCTCCATCCTCCTGGGACAGCCGGATGAAGGAGTTCTCGCCGGTGACCCGCACCTGGTTGGGATCAGTGGGATTCGTCGTCGTCATGGATGGGCCTCCCCTATTCTGTTCGACATCTGATTCTGGCGACCATCTTAGCACCCCTGGCCGCGACGGGCTACCGGGCGGAACGTGCCGAAACTCCCCCTCCGTACAACAGAAAACAAGAAAATGGCCGGGGCCGCCCGATTCTCAAGGGCAGCCCCGGCTTTAGATCGGCCAGCGGTTGGTGTCAGCCGTCTACGAGCTATTTTTGCCGGCGAACCAGTCCTCTTTCCAGGGGAAATCGCCACCTGCTGGGTCGTAAGCGGGCAGCCCGCGCTCCAACCGGTCCCGGTAGGGGCTAGTGACTGGCTGACTGTAAGGGTAAATGCCGCCTTCGTAAGTGCTTGGACCCTTCTTGAAGTGTTTGGCTTGGTCCAACGTCTCCACGAAGGGCATGTTGATATCGTAGAGCTTGTCCACCGTTTTGGGGCGGGGGCCGGCCTTGGAGACGTGTCCGTAAAGCTCCCGGCCCACGATGCGCTCGCACATCCAGGCGCAGTCGATGAGCTTTTCGACGTCCGCTCCCGTGTCGATTCCCATGTCCTCGAACATGTGAACTATGTCCTCGGTGGGGGCCATGCCGGTGGCCCGGCCGTTGCCGCAGTAGGGGCAACCACCGTAGCCGGCAATGGTGCCGTCCAGGTCCAGGGTATCCTCCGGACCCAGGACGCGAATGGCGGCGTAGGCCGAGGCGATAGCCATGTTGCGTCCGTTGTGGAGGTGCAGGCGGAAGTGGGTGATATCCGGCCAGCGCTCCTTCACCCGGTACACGCTCTCCTCAACCTTGGCCGGGGTGCAATGGCTCATGGGGTCGCCCATAGCAACGCTCTTCACCTTAATGCCCGCCTCGTCCCACAAATTGTGCTGGGCTTCGAAGAAGGTCATCACGGCGTCCACCGGGAACGGCCCCAGGAAGTTGGAGCCCCAGGTGGCGTTGCAGCCGATGCCGGCTTCCTTAACATTCGCCTCCATGGCCTGGGCCACGACCTGAGGCCACCGCTCCATCTCTTGTGCCTGGGAGCGGTTCGTGTTGCGCCGGGTAAATACGTCGCAGAAGTGGCAGTTGAGCCGTGGGTAAGCGTCACGCTCGATGGTCAGCGGCGGCGAGTAGGCCTTGGCCCGCTCCACGCCCCGGGGGTTCAAAGCCAGGGCCGTGTACGTGACACCGGGAACGACTTTGAACTTGGTTACGATCTCATCGATCCGGGCCATCTGGGGCGTCCATTTGGGGCTGACGAACGAGCCGACGACGATGTGATTCAATCCGGTCTCAGAGAGGGCGTCGAGCAGCTCGACCTTATCTTCTACCGATATCTCAGAGTCCTCGATCTGCATGCCCTCACGCATGCCTTCTTCCTTGTATCTTACCGTTGGGTAGCTAGCCATGGGTTCCTCCTTTCCGGTTACGACACGGGCCGGTTACGACGCGGAAACTGTACGGGAATGGGGCAGGCCACCCGTGGGCGAAATCGCCTTCGGTTGGCTTCCGGGCCATTAGGCAGATTGTATTGTGGGCCTGAAAGGTTGTCAAGAATTCTTGCCGGGCCGCCGCGTTCGAGACGGAACGGCCGGCGGGAAGCGAGGACGAGATTCGAGGGGTTGACAAGGTTTGCCGCGATGTCTACAATACTCAACGCAGTTAAGTATGAATGCCGGGCTGCTCCCGGGTAGCCGTTCAGAGCGAACCTCTGCTCCGAGCCCCAGGGAGCCGGGTTTTTCGACAGCCCGGAGAGATCAAGCATTATGCAGCAAGAAGCATATTGGGAAAACCTGGTCAAACGCAGCCTCTGCCGGTTCCTGTTACTGGCCCAACTGGCCAAAGGGCCGGTCCACGGATATGGCATCAACCTGGCCATCCGCGAGGCCTGCCAGGGGTGTTGCGAGCCCACCGAGGCGATGGTTTACTCCACGGTGAAAGAGCTTCTGGAAGGGGGCTACGTGGAGTGCCGGGAGGAGGAGCATCGGGGACGCCGGCGCCGGCTCTGCTGGTTGACTCCCTCCGGCTTTGCCGCATTCCGCGCCGCCGCCCGCGTCTGGGAGAAGATGCTGCCGAAAGTAGAAGAAACGGTGAACCAGGCCCTGGCCGAGCCGGCGGCCGCCGCAACCGTAAAATAGCCCGCAGGAGGTATAGCCACATGGCGACTGATTCACAGGAAATCAAGAAACTGGTGAGGGAAAAGTACGGGGCCAGAGCCAGAGGCGTGATTGAGCTTACCGAGGCGCCCCAAGCCGACAATTGCGGCGACGGATGCTGCAGCCCCGCCGACATGGACCGGGCGCTGCGTCTCTACAGTGAAGGGCAACTGGCCGGCCTGCCCACCGAGTCAGTGGCGGCGTCGGCGGGCTGCGGAAACCCCACCGCCCTGGCCGATCTGCGGAAAGGAGAGAGAGTGCTCGACCTGGGCTCCGGCGGGGGCATCGACTGTTTCCTGGCGGCCCAGCAGGTTGGCGAGGAAGGTCATGTTACCGGTCTGGACATGACCGATGACATGCTGAATCTGGCCCGCCATAACCAGTCCAACCTGGGGTTGACCAACGTGGAGTTCGTCAAAGGCGAGATGGAGGACATGCCCCTGCCCGACGGCAGCGTCGACGTGATCATCTCCAACTGCGTGGTCTGCCTTTCCCCCGACAAGGACGCGGTTTTCGGCGAGTCCTTCCGCGTGCTGTCCCCCGGCGGCCGGCTGCACCTGTCGGATGTCATGGCCCTCAGCAGCGATGGACCCAGCCGCACCGATCCGGAAGCCTGGGCCTCATGCATCGCCGGCGCCGAGGACCGGGAAGTCTACCTGGGGCGGTTGCGCGGCGCCGGGTTCGTCGACATCGAGATCACCGACGAGCAGGTCCGGTTCGATAAGGGAGACGGTTCCCCCCTGAACGTGTCCAGCGTCAAGGTGGTGGCCAAGAAACCGGCCTAGGTCCGGCTGCGTGGCTGGTTGCAGCTGGTAGACCCGGGGTTAGCCACGGAGGCACAGAGGTCACAGAGTCTTTCTTGATTTAACGTCTCTGTGTTCTCTGTGTCTCTGTGGCAATATTTCGTGACCGGTTTGAGCCAATTCCAATGAGTCCAGACCTGAGGTCAGCCCAGCCGGAAGCGCTTGAATGCCTCGGCGTACTGGAAACCCACCTTCTCGCCGGTCCGGCTTCGCCAGCTCCTCATGTGGTTCTCCGCATTCTCGCCGGGGACCTGGCTCTGGTGCTGTTGCAGCGACTTGATCGCGATGTCCATGTAGCCGGCCACGTCGACGTAGTTGTTCGGGTCCGGGTGGCCCATAACCCACACCTCCCGGACCTTGTGGGGCTCCAGCCCTTCTTCGAGCAACTCCGGGAAGGTCAGCCGGTCCCGGGCCGAAGGAAAAACGGCGGACAGGGCCGCCTCTCCGGAGGCGTAGTGGTCCGGATGGCCCAGGTAATCGTCGCCGCTCAGGCGCCGCAATGGACTCATGCAAATCAGCACGTCGGGCTTGTGGCGGCGGATCGCCCGTACGATATCGCGGCGCAGATCGAGGGTGGGTTCAAGCATCGAATCCTCGTACCCCAGGAACACCACGTCGTGCAGACCCAGCACCTTTCCAGCGTTCCGCTGTTCCTCCTGGCGAATTTCGACCAGCCTGCCACTGGTCATCCCTGGGTCGTCACTCCCCTTGCTGCCATCGGTGCACAAGACGTGGACGACTTCCCACCCTTCGGCACACCATTTGGCCACCGTACCTGAACAACCCCACTCGGCATCATCGGCGTGGGCCACCACGACCATCCCGCGCCGAAACGGTTCTTCCTGTTGAGCCATCTACCCTTACCCCCATATATTCTCCGGTATATTCTGATGAAACCACCGGCCTGCCGGGCGCCGCGTTTTTCACAATGGACTGGTCGTCCAACAAAGCCCGCCTTTAAACCGATCGCCAATCCGCTGACAAGCCTGTAAAAAAATCTGGCATTCAGCCTGGACCGGGCCGGATACCAGATAAGAGATCGGTTGCCGGGGCCGGTTCGACCCCGATTGTCACTCGTTTGCTGCACCCCTCGACCAGACTCGGCGCAAGCTCCGCAAAGAGTCTGGAAGGAAGTGGGGTCCCAAGCAGACCCAGGTCCTCTTCCCGCCTCGGGCGGGTTCTCCTTGACACCTACCGGGGGCCCTGCCTGAAATTCTCACCGTCACCGGTGTGAACCAGCACCTTTGGCGCCTTTGTTGAAGGAAGACAAGAAAAGGGCCGGCGGCATCATGAAGGCCGGCGCGGGGTGCGTCCGGCGCCGCGCCTGCGACGTACCCGGCGGCGGGACCGGGCCCGGCTGGATGCAGCTAGCGGAACCTCTTCCGAGGCCGCCGTTGTAGTTGACCGTCTACCCTCCGCCAGGAGGTCCGCCCGGTAACGGACCCACAATGCCTGAGTCACCACGGTCAGGAACAAGCCGGGTATCACCATGACGGCAACCGTGACCGGGCTGGGCGCGTTCTGGAGCCGCCATCCCAACATTCCCCCCCCGGTGAGCAACATCGTCCAAGCAAGGACTCTGATGGGCATACCCTGATGCCAGGGGGAACGGATCACCAGGATAGCCCCCACGGGCCAAAGGACGAACTGGGGAGCAATCGGCCAGCCCAGAATGAACGCGCCGATAAGGAACCAGTTCTGGTAGAACCAGGGACGGCGCATTTCAGGGGATGATGGCGGCCCTTGTGTCATTAGCCCGGTGGCGAGGCGCTAGTTACGCGCCAGCAGCAGGTGGAACTCCAGCATATCGATGGGCCGCTCCTCCTGGATGGATGCCGCGGCGTATTCAATGCACATTCGGGCGAAACCGGCGTAGCGGATCACGTTGGTGCCCAGCACCACCAGCGGGATCTCCCGCTTCAGCTCCAACTGCAATTGACTGGCTTCCTGCTCGTCGATCCGCAGCTCGACCTGGCGTCCCGACAGCCGTTCAATCTTCTCGCTGATCCGTCGAACGAAAGCCTCGTCATCCAAACCGGGGGTCTCCTGGTTCCGCGAATATGGCGCCGGGGAAGACACCGCCCTCGGGGCAGGCCGCTTGACTCGTGGCTTCCGCCGGCCTCGGTTGGCCTCCGCTTCGAACAGGGAACGACCTGCCCGAAGCACTCCGGTTGCCCGGTGGAGGTACTGTTGTAGCCGCGATAGCACCAAGTCTATTCTATCATCCGCCCGCCGGAGAAGGGAACCCAGACCCCGCCCCGGCCCCCTTACCGGCCCCCGGGAGCCTCCATCGGCGGGGCGTCGTGCGTCGAGCGGCCTCCCTTGACACCGGAAATGGTGCTATCCATAATTGCCTCGGCCTGATCCAAAGGCGGGCGGCGCTCGCCGGTCGCAAGGCATCCTGGAATACAATCGAGAATACAACCGAGGAGGTACCGGACATGACCGAAATGACTTCCCCGGCAGCCCTCAGAAGCCTGCTCGACGGCGACTCCCAGTTCGCCTTGATCGACGTCCGGGAGGCAGGCGAGTACAACAGCTCTCACATTCCGGGCTCCAGCCTGATACCCCGGCGGCAACTGGAGGTCCGGATGCCGGCGGCCGTCCCGTTCCAGGGAGCTTCCCTGGTTCTCTGCGACGACGACGGACGCCGGGCCGGGTTGGCCGGCGCCACCCTGGAGCGGATGGGGTACACGCGGGTCTCCATTCTGGAAGGCGGCATCAACCGGTGGACTACCCAGGGCTACCCCACCCAGTGGGGCACCAACGTGCCCAGCAAAGACCTGGGCGAAATGTTGGAGGTGGTGCATCAGGTGCCCGAGATCGAGGCCACGGACCTTCATCAGCGCATCGAACGGGGCGACAAGCTGGTCATCCTGGACACCAGGACCCCCGAGGAGTACCAGCGCTTCTGCATTCCCGGCGGCCGTAGCGTGCCCGGCGGGGAGCTGGCCTTGCGAATCACCGACATCGTCAAGGACCTGGACCCCGACACGACGGTGATCGTTAACTGCGCCGGCCGCACCCGCAGCATCGTCGGCACCAGGGTGCTACAGCGGATGGGGCTCTCCAACATCCAGGGCTTGAAGAACGGCACCTCAGGCTGGGTGCTGGCCGGTTATGAAGTGGAGCGGGGCGCCGACCGGGTCCGGCTGCCGGAGGCCTCACCCGAGGGTCTGGCCGCCGCCGAGACCTACGCGGCCCGGCTGGCCGCCGAAGATGGCGTGCGTTATCTCGACATTCCGGCGCTCCAGGCTACGCTGGGCAGGCGGGACCGGGAGACCGTCTACCTGATCGACGTTCGGACCAGAGAAGAGTACGAGGCGGGGCACATCCCTGGCTTCCAATGGTTCCCCGGAGGCCAGGCATTGCAGAGGTCCGACGAACTGGCGGTGGTACATAACAGCACCGTGGTGTTTGCCTGCGACGGCAAGGCCCGGGCCACCTACGCCGCCTCCTGGTACCGGCAGTTGGAAATTCAGGAGGCCTACGCGGTGGACGGCGGCACCGCCGCCTGGACCGCCGCCGGCCTGGCCCTGGAGAACGGGATGCCGGAAGAGGCTCCCCACGGGCTGGCCGAAGCCCGTTCCAGTATGGGTTTCCTGTCCCCCCGGGAGTTTTACCAGAACCCGCCGCCGGTGGTCATTTTCGTCGATACCAGCCAGGACTTCGCCCAGGGGCACGTGGCCGGCGCCCGTTGGGTGCCACGGGGCTCCCTCGAGTTACAAGTTGGTGATGTCGCCCCAACCAAGGAGGCCGCCATCGGCGTCATCTGCAGCGACGGCCGGGCCTCAACCCTAGCCGGCGCCACCCTGAAAGAGCTGGGCTACCGGGACGTTTCGGTGCTGGAGGGAGGGATGCAAGCCTGGCGGCGGGAGGGCCTACCGGTGGAAAACGGATTGGCCGGCGTGATGACCTCGCCGACGGACGTGGTGATTCTCGGCGTGGACCGCAACCCCGCGGAGATGATGCACTACCTCCGCTGGGAGACTGCCTTGGGCGACAAATACCAGGCGCAAGGGGGGAAATAGCGGTCAGCGGTCAGCTATCTGCTCCTGGGCCCCCCGGTGACCGGTCGGTCGAGCGGAGCGACTAGGGTGCTATCTAGCCAATCTCTCTTCATCGGCGAAGAAGATGTGTGACGTTCCCTACTCACCCTCGTCATTCCGGCGCAGGCCGGCAGCCAAGCAACCGGGGACACCAGGATCAGCCCAGATTCAAAGCCCTCTGAGATTTTCGACCGATCGTTGCCTTGGCGGTGAGACTCGACCAAGGCAACGATCGTGGCAACATCCCCCAGTCCAAGAATTTGCACTTAAGCGTGACTGGTATCGACAGTCGTTGGTGCTGTATCATTAATTATCATCGTGATTAACTAGCTGACCGCCAAATCCGAAAGGGAAGCTTGCTGCACACCCGCTCGACCACACAGGCGACGACTCTCATACCGGGCGCGGACCGGATAGTGCCCGGTGTTGATAGTAACCCATACGGCCATCCCGCCCTGCAGGCCGCCCCGGCGGCCGTCCGCCAACCGGGCGGCGCAGCCGGGCTAGCGGCACGGTGCGCCTCATGAACGGGGAAGACGCGGTGAAGGACGCGAGGCAAGGAGTGAAGCGTTTTCCCATCCCCGCCACCTTCTTGGTGGTGGCGGCGGCGACGGTATTCCTCATCATTTTCTTCGGCGCCTGGGCGGTTTCCGCCGATGTGGACGAGCAAGATAGGAAGCTGTCCTTCGGCTTCGCCAACCGTGGCGCAAGCACCGATGCGAGTCCCCTGGACTCGGCCCAGAGTAGCCCCACACCAGTAGAGGCCGGCGAAGACAGCACGGGCGATACCTGGTGGGGGAAGGCCTTTCTCACCGCGTGCCCCCTTCATTGATCAGCCATGCAAATCCGCGGGATGCGGCGCGGACGGTCCTTCGACACGCCCGGGACGAACGGACGGGGAACTCTACCACCGTCCGTGGTGAGCTTGTCGAACCACCTGGTCAGGTGGGAACCCTCCTCCACCGTTCGTGGTGAGCTTGTCGAACCACATTCTCGAATAGTCGCCAAGCCCGGCAATTGGACCCCCTCCGGCCTGGGAAGCGAAAACGGACTCGAAACATGACCATCGACGCAAAACCTAAACCATCGGTCAAGGCAGTCAGGCTGCCCGGCGGGATTCATTACGGCTGGGTAATCGTGGCCGTGTTGTCGGTGGTGCAGATCGTCGCCCAGTCCGTCGGCATGGCGGCCGGAGTGATGGTTCCGCCGCTGAACGATCCCGATGGCGGTTTCGGCTGGAGCATCGGTACCATCGGCGCCGGCCTGGCGACCTACTATCTCACCGGGGCCATCTTCTCTCCCATCGCCGGGTGGCTCGCCGACCGGTACGGCGCCCACAAGATGATGGTTACGGCCGCGGTCCTCTTCACCGCCAGCATGGTCCTGTTGGGGCAGATCGTCGCCCTGTGGCAATTCTTCCTGGTTTTCGGCGTGATGCTCGCCCTGACCCAGACGATAGCCATGGTCCCGCTGATCGCAGCGTTGGACGGGTGGTTCGAGCGGCGGCTGGGCCTTTGCGTCGGGATACTATGGGCCGCCGGCGGCCTGGGGTCCGCCGCAATCGCGCCCACGGTGGGATACCTCCTGGAAAGCGTCGGGTGGGAGGCCACTTTCTCGACCATCGGTGTCGCGGGCGGCGGCGCCATATTCCTGGCGGCGCCCTTCTTCCGAAACCGTCCCGCCCAACTGGGCATCAAGCCCTATGGGGCCGTCGATGGTGCCCCCCTGGAGGCCGTCTGGGCCAAAGAGGTACTGAAGCTCCGGCTCAAGGTGTTCAATCGCCACCTGCGGCGCACCAAAGAGTTCTGGAACTTGCCCCTCATCCACAGCCTGGGTTGCGCCGGCCACGGGGTCATACTCATTTACTCGATTCCCCTGGCCGTCGAGCAGGGAATCAGCCTGACCGGGGCCGCCCTGATTCTCAGCCTCATCAACATCTTCAGCATCGGCAGCCGTTTCGTCACCCCCATAATGACCGAGCGCTTCGGCGGCAAACCGGTGATGGCGGCGGCCTTGGGCATCCAGGGGCTCACCGTGCTGGTCCTGTTCTGGGCCCAAGACTCTTCGGTGTTTTACGCTTTCGCCGTTCTTTTCGGCATCGGCTATGGAGGCGAGATGTCTGCCTATCCCGTGGTGAACCGCCAATACTTCGGCTCCGGACCTTTGGGCACTTTCTACGGCATCGAGATAACCGGCGCTCTGTTGGGCCACGCCGTGGCCACGATTCTGGCGGGCTTCGTTATCTTCGCAACCGGCTCTTTCACCGTGATCCTGGTCTTGTCCATGGGTTTCAGCTTTGTCGGGGTTCTGGTAATCTTGAGCCTGGCGCCCAGTACCCGCCTGCTGATTCCAGACTGGGAGCAATCTTTGCCGGTGGAGGCCCGGTCCACGTCCGCCAGGGCCAGGGCCGAGGCCGACCGGGCCGACCTCCTGGAGTTGCTGCCTGGGGTAGACTAGGCGAAGCCAACAGGGCGAACAGCAGCGCCGGTTACCCGCCCGCGGTTCAACGGCGTGGGGGACCGGTGCACCATAGACGGTCAAATTGAGGGGGTATCATGCCCGAGCTGATTGACCTGACCCTGACCCTGGGCGGCAACCGGATCACCGCCGTGCCCGGCCTGGTTTCGGTGGAAATGGAACCGCTGATGACCCACGAGAGCCATGCCCGGTCCAATACCAAGCTAACCCTGGCGACCCATGTCGGCACCCACGTGGACGCCCCATACCACTTTCACCCCGGCGGCATTACCGTGGACGATATGCCCCTGGAGAGGTACATGGGGCCGGCCCTCCTTCTGGACCTACGGAAGCTGGCGCGTCGCGGCACCCCCATCTCCGTCGCCAACCTGCGGGAGGCCGGCGGCGAGGAGGGGACCCTGCGGGACAAGATCGCCGTCCTGTTCACCGGCTGGGCCGAACGGGAGTCCGGCGGCGACCGCTACTACACTGCGGGCCCCTACCTCAGCAGCGAGGGCGCGGGCTACCTGGCCGAGTGCTCGGTCAACGCCGTCGCCGTCGACTTTCCCATCGACAAGCATCCTCAGACGGCCCCATCCACCATTCATGATTTTCCGGTGCACCGGCTGCTCCTGGGCCAAGACATACCCCTCATCGAGAACCTGATAAATCTGGACCGGCTGGTGGGAGAAACCTTCGAACTCTGGGCCCTGCCCATCAAGCTTCAGGGCGGTGACGGCGCCGCCGCCCGCGCCGTGGCTCGAATCCTGTAGTGCCGGGCGCATGGGGCGTCACCCGCGGTCTCGCAAGTGGGCGGATAGTGGCTGTTGTTCGGTGAACGAAGCGTGGGTCAACGGATCAACATGGCCGGTCAACCCGCTCCCCTAGGTGCAACGCCCATCCTGCTGGGCACCGGTAACCCGGCAAAGCAGCAAACCTTGCAGTGGTTGCTGGAAGGCCTGCCTCTCTCCCCGGTGACGCCCGGCCGGCTCGGCCTGCGCACCGTCCCACGGGAAAGGGGCGATACCCACGAAGCTATCGCGCGGGCCAAGGCGCGTGATTGGTCCCGGGCCGCCTCGGCGCTGGCAATCGCTTCCGACGGGGGACTGTTGCTGCCGGCTCTGGGTACCCGGTGGGACAGCCGCCACACCCACAGGTTTGCCGGTCCGGAGGCGGACGACGCCCATCGGTTGCGCCGGCTGCTGAACTTGATGCGGCCCTACCAGGGTCCCCAGCGTGAAGCCTCGTGGATTGAGGCCGTGGCCATCGCCGACCGAGGGAAGGTGCTGGCTTCGTGGGAGTTGCGGGGCGCCACCGGCGTCATCGCGGACGGCCCCGGCGACACGGCCCGGGCGACCGGGTTCTGGGCTTTCTCCGTGTGGTACTTCCCCCAGTTCGGCAAGACCTACAACCAACTCTCACCGGAGGAACTGGAGGCGCTGCAAGACCACTGGGCGCGGCTCCGGGTGCTGGTGCGGCACTTCTTTGGCGGCTACGCCACCACCGGCGGCGGCTGAAGAGCCCCGGACCTCTGTCTTTCCATTGGACAGAAATTCCCCTGGGGCAGGTACCAGAGCTTCATTGATGTCGGAACGGCCCAGGGTTGCACCGCGGTCCAGATCGCCCTGGCCCACGGCCACCTGTCCGGTGGCGGCTTCGACTTGCCCGAGGTGGCCCCTGTCTTTGAAGAATACGTGGCTTCCTTCGGCCTGGCCCAACGCCTGAGTTTCTATCTGGGGGACTTTTTCAAGGCTCCACTGCCGGAGACGGACGTGCTCCTGATGGGCCATATTCTCCATGACTGGGACCTTGATGGGAAGCGGAAACTCATCGCGAGAGCGTATGAGGCCTTGAAACCGGGAGGCGCCCTCATCGTCTATGACGCCGTGATCGACGACGGCCGCAGCCAGAACGCCTTCGGCCTGCTGATGAGCCTGAACATGCTGATCGACACGCCGGACGGATTCGACTATACCGGCGCCGATTGCCAATCGTGGCTCCGCGACGCGGGGTTCCACGACACCTACGTGGAACACCTGGTGGGGCCCGACTCGATGGTTGTGGGGATCAAGTAGGGCGGAGACCCTCCCCTGCTAGCATTTTCCCCGTGAGACGACGGTTTCGCAGGGGCTCGCGGGCAGTACCGCTACACTCCCACCCTGGGCGAAGGGGGCCATGAATTTCTGAACCCCGTCCGTGTCGGTAGCTTCCAAAATCGGGTGAAGGGAGTGTTGCCCACCCACCATCGCCTCGGCCAGGATTTGAACGCCGAACTTGGCGGCGTGTTCATTGGTGAGGCACCGCAGCAGCATGGGCGCCTTCCGAGGGTCCCCTGCCGGGCACCTATCCGCGGTATGCCGATGCGTAACGACAAACAGAGCCATGGTTGCTCCTTTATTGCAGGTTTTGGGCCGGGTTTCAGGGCCATGCCAAAGTGGTAAGTGGGGCCCGTGGATGATTCGTCGGGGTAGTATACCAGAAAGAGCGGCCGGCTCGATGCGGCAGCCGGATTTTCCGATCGATTAGGGCCTCAGGGCAGAGATCCCTCCGACAACCTGACCAGCGGCTAGCCGGCGGCTACCGGCTTCGTGCCGGCTGCCAGGGGAGGCGGTTTCAAGCTAATCAACGAGAGAACCGCCACGGCGGCAGCCCACAAGCCGGCGTTGTAGTAGAACACCGCGCTGAGACCGTAGGCACTGACGACGAACGCCGCGGCGATTGGAGACAGGGCGCTGAATATATTGTTTAGGCCCATCACCAACCCCATTGTGGCGCCCTCGGTGCCCTTTCCAACCTGATCCAAGACCGAGGCTTGCAGTATCTGGCCCAGTGAGTAGGTGAACAGCCCAGTGGCCAGAATCGTCAGGGTCAGCCACACCCCGTCATCCGCTTGCCCGATAGCCAGGGCCAGCACGGCGGCCAGGCTGAGAGAAGGAATCAGCACTTTCTTCCTGCCGTAGCGGTCGGAGAGCGCGCCCAGGAAGGGGGAAGAGAGCACCCCCAGGGCTGTGAGCAACGAAACGTTCATGCCGGCCGTGACCGTGGACATCCCCAGGCCGCCATCTTCGACCGAATCCTGCAGGTACTTGGGCACCCAGATGGTCAGGGAGTTGAACCCCATGTTGCGCAGCATGATGACCAGCATCAGTTTCAGCATGGTCCGGTTCCGCAGCAGGCCCCCAACACCCCGGATCCGTTCCCGGAGCGGCGTCTGCAGGTTGGGCGAGGTGCCGCTGCTGCCCAGGTCTCGCAGAGACCACCACACCACCACCGCCATGACGATGGCCGGCGCAACGTAGATGAGCGTTACGCTCCTCCAGGCCTCCATCGCCGACCACCCCGCCATCAAGGCCAGCAAGTGGCCGGTGCCGTAGGGACCGAGGCTGGTCCCCAGCTGGGACCCGATACCGTGGATGGACAGTCCCATCCCCCGCCGGTCCGGCATGCGCTGGGATATCGCGGCGATGGCCGGAATATGCCAAATGGTGCCCGGGAGAGGAAGAAGAACGATTACGACGGCAAGGTACAGGTAGCTGGGGCTGAGCGAGATCAGGCCGGATGCTATTCCGGCCATGATCATGCACCCGGTCAGAATCAACCCCCACTGGTTCTTCGCCATGTCGATGAGAACGCCGGTGGGGATGGTGGCGGAGCCGCTGGAGACCTGCCGGATGGTGTGCAGAGAAGCGAACTGGAAATCGCTGAGGCCCAGAGACTTTTGGATGACGGGCAGCATCAACAGCATGCTGGCCATGTACCAGTGGGTGATGCCGTGGCCGATGGACAGGTTGGTCAGGATGAAGGCGCCGCTCCGGGGGCGCCGGACTTTCTCTTCAGCAGGGGATGCCGTGCTCAATCAGTGCCTCCGCAAAATCGCAATCCCCATTCTATGGCGGTCCATCGGTATTCGCAACACGCAACGCGGTTCTCGCTGCCTCGGAGCACCGGGCGAGGCATCTCTTCAACCCGCCGCCTCGCAACGATGAGGCACGGCGAAAACCTCTGCTGCAACTGTCGGAGAGTCCGTGACGACGAGGGCGGGTAGACCACGGTGGGGTCAGGCCGCTCACCCACGGCGGAGTCCCGGTGACCCCAGGGGAGAAATTAGCCGTCGGTTGCCGGCGCCGGGCCGGCTAGCCGAGGCGGCGGCCTCAAGGGAGTGAACACAAGCACCACCACCGTTGCGGCCCACAGGGCGGCGTTGTAGTAGAACACCGAGCCGAGCCCGTAGGCATCGACGATCCCAGCGGCGATCAATGGAGACATGGCGCTGAAAATGTGAGTCAGACCCATCACCGTTCCCATGGTGGCGCCCTCGGTGCCCCGGCCTACCTGGTCCAACACCGTGGCCTGCATTATCTGGGCCAGCGAATAGGTGAACATCCCTGAAGCCAGAATCGTCAGGGTCAACAGGACCCCGTCGCCCGCCTGTCCGATGGCCAGGGCCAAAAGCGCGGCGACGGTGAGGCAGGGGAGCAGCACCATCTTCCGGCCGTATCGATCCGAGAGCATGCCCAGTACTGGGGAAGAGATTATTCCCAGGGTAGTGAGCAGCGAAAAGTTCAGACCGGCCATGAATGCTGACATTCCCAGCCCGCCTTGCTCGACCGAATCCTGCAGGTATTTGGGCAGCCAGATGTTCAGGGAGTTGAATCCCATGCTACGCAGCAGGATGGCCAGCATCAGCGCCAGGATGGTCCGGTCTCGCAGCAGATTCCGAACACCCCGGAGCCGGTCCTTCAGCGGCGTCGGCTCATTGGCCGTGGTGCCGCTGGTGCCCAGGTCTCGAAGGGACCACCAGACCACTACCGCCATGACAATCGCCGGCAGGACGTACAGGAGCGTGACGCTCCGCCAGGCCGCCATCGCCAACCTGCCCGCTATCAGCGTGATCAGGGCTCCGGTTGCCACTGGGCCGAGGCTGCTCCCCACCTGGGACCCGATCCCGTGAACCGACAGCCCAAACCCCCGCCTGTCCGGCATGCGCTGGGATATGGCGGCGATGGCGGGCATGTGCCAGATGGTGCCGGGGAGGGGAAGAAGCACAATCACGAAGGCCAGGACCATGAAGTTGGGGCTGACCGCGATCAAACCGAACGAAATGGCCTGCATAAGCATGCACCCGACCAGGATCGCCCCCCACTGGTTCTTCGCCATATCGATGATCAGGCCCGCGGGGACGGTGGCGGACCCGCTGGAAACCTGCCGGATGGCGTTCAGCGCACCAAACTGAAAGTCGCTGAAGCCAAGGGAGGTCTGGATGCGTGGGAGCAAGAACATCATGCTGGCCATGTACCAGTGGGTGATACCGTGGCCGATGGACAGGTTGGTCAGGATGAAGGCGCCGCTCCGGGGGCGCCGTACTTTCTCTTCAGTAGAAGGTGCCGTGGTCAATCAACTCCTCCGCCAGCATGGGCGCCCCAATTCTAGGACTGTCCGGCGGCTTTCGCAACCTGACGTGCGGCGTTCGCCAATCCACGGCCCCGGCCGGCTTCAGTCTGCGCCCAAATCTTCCCGAATGGCGTGAGGAGCCGGCAAGTGCGGGTGGGTGGGAAAAGACAGGGCAAGCTGGTAGACTTGGTGCCGGCGCGGGCTCGCCAACTGGGGTGGAATGCGTCCCGGTTGGGGTGCCTAGCGCCTAGTATTCGCAGGAATTATGAACCCGGTATCGGCAAACCGTGCGCGTGGCAGAGGGGGCCAAGGCAATGACGCTGGATGATCAAACTGGAATGGGGCACCAGGCCCTGGAAGGAGTCAATGTAGTGGAGGTGGCCCAGGTTTGGGCCGCACCGGGAATTGGCATGTACCTGGCCGACCAAGGGGCCGAGGTGCTCAAGATCGAGCCCCTTTGGGGCGACGACGCCCGCCGGTTGTTCACCCAACCGCCCACGGCCCAGGGAGAAAGCCGGTCCTTCCTGGTGGTGAACCGGAACAAACGAGGCATGGCCATGGACATCTCCTGCCCCGAGGGCCGGGAGATCGTGTACCAACTACTGGACCGGGCCGATGTCTTCATCCATAACTTCCGCCCCGGCGTGGAGCAACGGCTGGGGTACGGCTACGAGACCTTGAGCCAACGAAATCCCGGGCTTATTTATGTGGGGGTCTCCGCCTTCGGCGAACGGGGCCCCTACGCCCAGCGCCGGGGGTATGACCTGCTTTTCCAGTCCATTTCCGGAATCCTCGGCAAGCGGCGCACCCCGGAGGGCGTACCGATCTCCAGCGGTATCTGGATCTCCGACGCCTCCGCGCCGATGGCGATGGCTTACGGCGTCGCCCTGGCCCTACTGGTGCGCCAGAGGACGGGCCGCGGCCAGCGGGTGGAGACGTCGCTGCTGCACATGGCCCTGGCCATGCAGTCGGTAGACATGGTACGGGTCGAGCGGGAGAGCTCCACGGGAAGCTCTGTGGACTTCGCCAGCCAAGCCCTCTACTCCCCGTACCGGTGCCAGGATGGCAAGTTCCTGATCATGGTGGTGCTCAACAACCAGCAGTTCGCCGCCCTCTGCCGGGCCATCGAATTGGAGCACCTGATCGACGACCCGGCTTTCGACGACAACCTGAAACGGGCGCAACGAAGCGGGGAACTCCGCGAGCTTATCGAAGGCATCCTGTCCACGAAGCCAAGGGAGGAGTGGTTGAGCATCCTGGAACGGCACGACCTCCCGGCAGCGCCGGTGCTGGACCGGAATGAGGTCTTCGACCACCCCCAAGTCAGGGACAACGAGATGCTGACCTTTCAAGAGCACCCCATGGCGGGGCAGGTGGAAATGTTCAACGTACCCGTCCGCCTCTCGGAAACCCCCGGCGGATTGCGCCGCCCGGCTCCTCTTTTGGGCCAGCACACCTCGGAAGTGCTGGGAGAGTTGGGCTACGATGCCGCCCGCATCCAACAGTTGAGAGACCAGAAAGTCGTCGGGTAACCGTCTACCGCCGGGGGCTGGGACCCGGCCGGCCCAACCAACCCGGCCTCATGGGGAGCAACCGGCGGCGGGCCCCCAATTCCATCAACACGAACGCCAGCGCCGAGAGAGCCCCGCCGGCCATGGCGTCCACGATGAAATGGTTCCCCGTGATAGTGATGGCAAAAAGGTTAGCACCGGATACAACATTCCGAGAAGCCTGATCCAGCCGCCGAACGACCGGACGATGACGGCGCCCAGGATGACCGTCCAACTGAAGTGGAGGCTGGGCATGGCCGCGCTGGAGTTGTAAAAGGTAGCCATATCAGGCCCCCCATACATCGAAGGGCCCAATTCCTGGATGGTGTTCACAAAGTATGCGGTCATGTTGAACGGCGAGGCAACCGGGAACAACATGAATATGAGTAGCGCGAACAGCAGGGTGATCAACACGACGGTGCGAACGTAGTGATACCGGGGCCGGTCGGTGACGTACAGGACCAGCCCCATGGCCATGATCACCGGCCAATAGGTGACGATGTAGACCCAGTTGAGGAACGTGGCAATCCCCTTGGCGTTGTCCAAAGTCCAGGACTGCCACCCCGGCTCCCAGAAAATGCCCAGGGACTTTTCCAGGGAGATGAGCCGGTCCGCGTTCTCCAGCCCTTTGGCATCCAGGTCGGAGAACACCAGGCCGCGGGTGAGAAGAAACACGGCGTAGGCCCCAAGAATCAGGGCAAGCTCAAGGAAGTGGCCTTTCCAGGCCCCGAGGGCGGAGAGGATCGGGATGCTGCCGGCCCGGGACCTTCCGGCCGGGGCAGGCCGGATTTCGAGAGGGTCCGCCGGGTGATGCCTCCGTTCGCCGTCGTCGTCCATTCAGCGCGGGCTGGCTAGGCCGGGCGCCCTATTGGCCCGAGGGATTGCCGGGATTATTCGGATACCCGTCCAGGCCATTTTGTATGAAGCCCGCGGCAGGCGCATCCGTCGGCCCGGTCGCGCCGGACTTGGGCAACCGGCGTCTACCGGAAGATTCTCGAAGGTACTTCCGCAACCTCGGCAAGAAGAACCGGCGGCGGAATCCCAACTCCAACGTGGCGAAGGCCCCCGCGATCAAGAGGCCACCAGCAATGGCATCGATAATGTAATGATTGCCGGTGATGGTGATAGCCAGCAGCGTCACCAATGGGTAGAGGATTCCGAGGACTCTCACCCACCGGTTGCCCGATCGCAGAAACACGATGCCGAACATAATGGTCCAGCTAAAGTGCAGGCTGGGCATGGCCGCGTAGGGATTGTAGTAGTTGGCAAACTCCCTGCTGGCGTAGAAGGCCGGCCCAAAGGCCTTGATGGTATCGACGAATTGCCCGGCCATCATGCGGGGCGGGGCCAAGGGGAACAGCATGAAGCCCAGTAAGGCCAAGACGAAGCTGAGCAGCAGGACGTTGCGGTAGTAAATGTAGCGAGGCCGGTTGCCGATGTAGAGGATGAGGGCGGCGGTCAGGATAATCGGCCAGAAAGTGAATATGTAGGCCCAATTGAAGAAGACCACCACGGCTTTGGCGCTGGCGATGGCCCACGCCTGCCAATCCGGCTCCCAGAAGAAACCCAGAGATTTTTCGAGTGCAATGATCGTGCTGGCATTGGCCAGGGCAGAGGCTTCGATGTCATCGAACACCAGCGCTCTGGAGTACATGTAGATGAAGTAGGCACCTACGACAAGGAGCAACTCCCGGAAGTGGTGAAGCCAGGTCCGAAACGGGAACTTTTTGAAGGGGTTGAAGCGCTCGGGAAGCATCATGCCTCTCCACCCTCAGCTATGCCCGCCTACCGCCCAGACCCCAGTCGACCTGACGTCGACGTCAAAGAGCGGTGACTGGTATGGTATCGCCACCGGCGTTTTACCGCGAGCCATTCCTTGGAGACCAGGATTGACACCTTCTTCCGTGGGCGGATACCTGAATGACCCGCAGGTTTCGACACTTCCCAACACTGGCCCACTCCCCGGCACGAAACCCGCCGTCACTCTTCATCGGACTCTTCTTTCCAATTGCTTGCCATGGGAAAGCGCCAGCCGCCCGGCACTTGAGGTCCCTCGCCTGCACCGCTCCGGCCCGTCACTCCGGTTGAACCCGCATAGGCCGGCTCCGGATGCAGCGCCATCGGCCCCCTTTTCCTGGCCGCCTGGCTCCCAAGATACACGCCGCACGACGCGCAGCCGACCCACTTCTCCGGTACATAGCCGTTCTTGAACAGGCCCCGGGCGGTGGTGTACTGCTCGCCAGTCCAGATTTCCTTGACCGGGGTGGTGCCGGCGTCGCCGAAATCCTCGGCCTTGTCGGTCAGGTAGCAGCAAGGTGCAAGGCCGCCATCCCAGTTGACCACGGCGCTGCGCCACAGCCGCCAACACCTATCCCCATCCTCCTGGTACGGCTTTGAAAACGGATCACCCCGGAGGTATTCCGGATGCTCCCGCGGGAGCCAGCGCTCCGCCGTTTCCTGGGTTTTTTCACCGTGAGGGAAGTCTACTTTCTTGAACACCAGGGAGTCTACCCCCAGCTCAACCGCCATGCGCCGGGCGTCGTCCATTTGGAACTCGTTTTGCCGCATGACGATGAACTGCCATTCCAGGTTGGGAGTGATGTAGCCCAACTCCTTCTTCTTTCGCACCAGGAGCTTGATATTGTCCAGGACCCGCTCCAGCCGCCCGCCAACACGGTAGGTCTCGTAGACTTCCTGAGTGAGTCCATCGAGCGAGATGATCATCACGTCCAATCCCGATTTGATGATATTCTCCGCCGTCTCGGGGCTCAACTGCTTGTTGAGGTTCGTGCTCATAATTGTAGCAATCTTATTCTCATGAGCATAGGCCACAAACTCATGAATTCGCCGGTTTAAGAAAGGTTCTCCCCAGCTATAAAGGGTCAGCCACACACAATAGTCTTTGATCTGATCGATAGTCCTCGTGAAAAGGTCGAAATGCATGGTCCCTTTATCCCGCCGGATGGTGCCCAAACCGGTGTGGCACAAGGGGCATTTCAACTGGCAAATGTTGGTCGTGTCGATTTCCCACTCGAAGGGCGCCCCCCAGGTCTTGGCGCGCCCTATCCGTAGCTGGGCCTCAACCAGGATGACATTGAACAGCTTCTTCCACGAGAAGTACCGAAAAGCCAGCCTAGAGCGTTGGTCGCTCCGGCCTTCGGCGAGGGCGCCAACCACACTGCGATTGACTTGCAGCTTATCCGTTAGCCAAGCAGCCGGCTTGAGCAGCAAAAGGGCCGGATTAGTCATACGGCACCATATCGAACCATGGTACCTCTGGAAAAGGAGCTATCGCGCAGTTTCCCTATCGAAAACCTCACTCGGCCGCGACCGCAAACCTATCATAACTCCGGCAGTAACCGGGCGGCAACCGCTTCGAACACAAAAAAGCCGAGACTTTAGCGTCCCCTCCACTCCGGTCCGCCGCTCCTCTCCCGCAGCAGGGCCATGACGTTCCACGTAGCCATCGCCGTCGCTCGCTGGAATTCGTAACCGGGCGCCTTCCCGGCGTGATTAATCTGAGATGATACCAGACACTCCGAGCAAAGGGAAGAAGGAAAACGCCGGTCTGGCGAATTGACTCATTCTACCCCCCGAGAGTATCCTTCTACCACCCGCAAGCATGCGCAACGGGGGCATAAGGGGC
>Ga0187827_10002078_pt1 | contig 27850 bp, 34 predicted proteins | sample ETNtaG_39_FD_167969 | JGI IMG/M metagenome (GOLD analysis project Ga0187827, IMG submission 167969) | Marine microbial and viral communities from oxygen minimum zone, Eastern Pacific Ocean - ETNP2014_SV_150_PacBio MetaG (Illumina Assembly) | ecosystem: Environmental > Aquatic > Marine > Hypoxic...
AAAACCATTTCGTTATAAAGAAATAATCGAAATTGATGAAAAATAAAAAATTATTACGGTTCCGAAAAGCATTAAAACCAAAAGATCTCCACTAACTATAATGAAAACAGAAATTTCGCCGTCAATATTATCAGCTGATTTTAGCAAGCTTGGTGAAGAATTGAAAGCAATAGAAGCTAATGTCGATTCTTGGCATTATGATGTAATGGATGGTCATTTTGTTCCAAATATAAGTATAGGGATTCCAGTTTTGAAATCAATACGTAAAATTACAAAGAAACCGATTGTTGCACATTTAATGATAGAACATCCTGAAGATTATATAGAAAAATTTGCAGAAGCTGGAGCAGATGTTATTGAATTTCATATTGAAACAGCACCAGAACCTGACAAATTAATTCAGCAAATTCATGACCTTGGGAAAAAAGCAGGAATTGCATTAAACCCAGATACATCCATTGATATGATCTCTTCTTATTTAGACAAGGTTGATATTGTTTTAATAATGTCGGTGCATCCTGGTTTTGGTGGACAGGAATTCATTGATGTAACTGAAAAAGTAAAAGAATTACGAGCTAAATATAAAGGTATTATTGAAATTGATGGTGGGATAAATAATGAAACAGCAAAGATAGTAAAAGATGCTGGGGCAAACAGCTTAGTTTCAGGATCTTATATTTTCCACTCAGAAAATCCTCTGAAAACAGTAGAGGAGCTACGAAAGCTCCTCAAATAAAATTATCTAAAAATTTTATCAAGTTTTATATCAAAGAAACAAATTTTCCCAGCGTTTGGATAATTATAATCAACAATAATATTTTCCTCATCTGCGTTTGTAACTACCCCGCCAATAATATTTCCATTCTCATTTTTTCTTATAGTTGCTCCAAGTTCTGGTTGATGTTTAATAATAATTCTAGATTCTGTGATGTTAAGAACTTTAATTGGCCACCAAACAAGCAACGGATTATAATAAAAGGAATCCAAAACAGGCAGTTGCTCTAACCGTGCTTCTCCAAAATCTCGATTAACATCTGTCACTTTGAAGAACCACATCTTATTTTTTATTGTGATTGTATTTCCTATTTGTATATTATCATCTGTTAAAGATTCTAATTCTTCTAAGTTCATGTCAATATATTTCTTAATATCATAAACAGCCGGCATTACTTCAAGTTTTTCAGTTAAATGTTCACCAAAACAATATCGTGATTCAACTTTTTCTCCTTTAAGTTCTGATCCTTCTTTCATACCATAAACATTACTTTCAAGACCTTTCATAACTTGATTTTCTCCCAAAACAAATTCAATTGTATCTGTACCAAAATTTTCCCCATCTTCAAATGAACCACTATATGTAACTCTAACTTTATCTCCTATTTCCGCTACTGGAGAACGTAGTAATGCAAATGCAAAAACAGCTCCTAAAAGAACAATAAAAATTACTGTGATATAAAGATAAGGAAATTTTTTCTTTTTCTCTTGAATTTTTTTCTTTAAATTAGAACCTGCTATTTTTTCAATAACTTGGCTTATATCCTTCTCAATTTTAATTGCAAGATCTTTGTTTTTTGTAGAGGATTTTTTCTCCGAAGATTTCTTCTTTGCCATAGTAGAATCGTTAAAACTAATTCGCTTTTAAATATTGTGTATAACTAAAATTACATGCCTGGAACTCGACCTTTGAGCATTTTCATCATTTTTCCCATTGATCGTTTATTTCCGCCAACTTGCTTCATCATTTTTTTGCTGAGTTTATATTGTTTCAAAAGCATTCTAACTTCTTCAACTGATGCTCCGGCACCGGCTGCAATTCTTTTGACACGAGAACCGCTAATAACATCTGGATTTTCCATTTCATCTTTTGTCATGGATTCCATAATCACAGTGAAGCGCTTAATCTTTTCTTCAGACATTTGCATCTGATCTTTTGGAATTGCTCCTCCGAGAGGAAGCATGTCAAAAATTTTGCTGAGAGATCCCATTTTTTTCATACTCTGCATTTGCTTATAGAGATCTTTTAATGTGAATTTTCCTTTTGCAAACTCCTTTGCTTGTTGTTCCATTCCTTCTTGATCTTCATCTTCATAAATCTCTTTGATTTTTTTAGCAAGGGATTCAAGATCCCCCATTCCAAGAAGTTTTTCAATAAATTTTGTTGGATTGAATTCTTCAAACTCGCTGATGCTTTCTCCAGTACCAACAAATTTAATTGGAACGCCAAGAGTTGAACAAGCAGATAATGCTCCACCACCTTTTGCACTTGAATCAAGTTTTGTGAGAATAACACCTGTTACACCAACAGTTTCATTAAAAGCGCGAGCTTGCTGTGCAGCTTTTTGACCAACATCAGCGGGCATTATCAAAAGTTTTTCATCTGGTTTAAAATAATCATTAATTTTCTTTAATTCTTCTGTTAATTCTTTGTCAATAACGCTTCTTCCTTCTTCATCTTGTGTTAGAGCATCACGACCAGCCGAATCAACAAGAACAACATCAGCGTCTTTCGTTTTGTCAATATTATCTTTTATAATTTGAACCGGATCTTTTCCACCACCAAAAACCGGGATTTGATTTTCTTCACCAAGTTGCTTTAACTGCTCATAAGCAGCAGGTCTCCAAGTATCTGTGGAAATCATTACAACTTTCAAACCTTTTTTCTTCAAATATTTACCAAGCTTTGCAGTTGTTGTAGTTTTACCAGAACCAAAAAGACCAACAAGCATAATTTTTCCTTTGTCCTTTAATTCGAGTTTTCCTGCTTCGCCAGCAAGCGATGTCATAAGTTCTTCATATACAATATTTACAATATGTTCACGTTTTGAAAGTCCAGTTTTTGGTTTTTCTTCCGAAGATCTTTTTTTAATATTCTCCGAAAGTTGGAAAACAAGCTTAACATTTACATCAGCAGCTAAAAGTGCGCGTTGAATTTCTTTTACTGTAGTTTCAAGAGTTTCTTTGTCAATATACCCGGCTCTCGCTATTTTTCGCAAACTTTCCCGCAATGCACTACCTAGCTTATCAAGTACCATGGTGTATCCTCTTAATATTTCTATTAATATTTGTTGTGGTTGCTGATTTTGTAAGTGAAAATGTTTATAAGTACTTGCAACACTGAAAAGCTGAGGGGATAATGTTGGATGAGGAGAGAGAGTTAGGTCCAATTACAGGATTAAGAGCAGGCCTTGCAGGGGTTATGGTTCTTTTTTTAATTTTACTTATGATATACTATACATTTTGGCCAATTGTTAAGATAGCTATCGGTTTTCTTCCAACATTATAATTTTAAAGTAACGAAAAGTATATAACGCATTTTTTGACAAAAACACTATGCAATCTGGAAAACATATACTCATAAGTGCTGTAGCTGGAATCGCATTATTCTATTTACTCGGAATGCCAATTTTTTCAAAAGAGCTTGCAATAATTGTAGTCTTTGGATTTTTAATTGATTTAGATCATTTGTTTAATCAAATGTGGAAAGGTAATCTAAGAAATCCCCCAATAATGATACGCGAATGGGAAGCAACTGCTGAAGCTCATACTGGAGAACTTTATGTATTTCATTCTTACGAATTCATTGCAATAATTGGAGTTACAAGTATATTTTTCCCAATAATGCGTTTTGCACTTGTTGGATTAGTATTACACTTTTTTTGTGATGCAATTGTAAATTACAAATCCACGCGTACGTTTGAATGGGTGGAAGATTATTCAGCAATATACACCTTTTACACAATGCGTCACTACAATGTTGAAAAAAGACTTTTTAGATCATTCAAAAAAATGATTCACCCAAAAACAATTCCACATATTGTTATGATCTATCTTATCTATGTTTATACACATCCAAATCAATTCTTGAAATGGTTTCTTTTTAAGTAATTGAAAAGCTATTTATACAAAACATCCAATGGATTATTCCACGGGCCCATGGTCTAGTGGCTATGTCGTCGCCTTCACATGGCGAAGGTCGTCGGTTCAATTCCGACTGGGCCCATTAATAAAATGACAACTTGTACCAAATGTAAACTCGAAATATCACAAGCCGAGCTTGTGAACTGTTCAGAATGCAATACTGAGTTGCACAAAAAGTGCTCCCGCAAATACGGTGATAAACGATACTGCCGGAAATGCCGCAAACTAATTGCTGAAGATAATCCAACCTGGATTGGAATGGAATGAAAAACAAACCATCAAGGCAAAGTATTGTAGAACAGATTAAGAATTTATTTAAGCGTGCTGAGGATATTGCCGATAAGAAACCTGATGTATCAAAACGCACTGTTAAAAAAGCGCGTGCAGTCGGGATGAAACATCGCGTTCACATGCCAAAAGAAGTGAAGCACAAATATTGTAAGAAGTGCAATACTTTTTTGAAACCTGGAGTTAATTGCACTATTCGTTTAAATCAAAAAAAACAACCGCACCGTGTGATAACTTGCAAAGAGTGCGGGGCGATTATGAGAGTTCCATACAAAAAATAATTAATACATTAGTTCTTCAAAAGGTATGTTTATTTCATTATTCAATATGAACAAATGAAGTAAAAACAATAACACCGGCTGCAATAACACCTGTCAATCCCGTGAGCCACAGAGTTGATTCTGGTAGGAATTCAAGACTTATTACACCCATTGCGGAAAGTCCAAGAATTGCTATTATTGCTGCAATAACCAGTTGTATGATTATTACTACCTATTTAATTTCCATTGTATTCTCCAATTCTTTGTTTTTCTTTTTAAACTTGTCTATCTCATAACAAACCTTATAAACACCTTATCCGATGAATTGTTCACCAATGGGGATTGGTTTTAACTCCGCAGCGGGAGAAATATAATATGGTAAATGCATATGACGTACCTGCATCAGATCTTATTGATGCAGTTGCAAAAGAACTAAAAAAGAATGACGCAATGAAACCACCAGAATGGATGGTTTATGCTAAGTCTGGTGCTCATGCAGAGCGACCACCACAAGATGATGACTTTTGGTATATTCGAGGAGCTTCAATTCTACGTAAGATTTACGTTAGAGGAACTCTTGGAACTGAAAGACTTCGAACAGAATATGGTGGAAAGAAAAATCGAGGATCAAAACCAGAACAACATAGAAAATCTAGTGGTTCTGTAATCAGAAAACTTCTTCAACAACTTGAAGCAGCTGGTTATTTAAAGAAAGAAAAAGTTGGACGCGTTATTTCGCCAACAGGACAAAAACTTCTTGACAATACAGCATATGCTGTGTTCAAAAAACCAAAGACAAAAGAAGAAGCAGTCGTTGCAGTTAAAGAAAAGGCAAAAGAAATCGCAGAAAAACTTCCTGAAGAAAAACAAGATAAGCCAAAAATAAAAGAAGAGAAACCAAAAAAAGAAAAGAAAGAAGAAAAGGAAGCAAAACCTGAGAAAAAAGAAAAGCCAAAGAAAAAAGAGTAAACTTATTCTAATGAACGAACAAGAACTTGAAGCAATTAGGCAGAAGAAGCTTGCAGAATTACAAGAGCAGCAAGCAGTAGCTCAACAACACGCTCAGCAAGAAGCTTCTGCTAAACATCAGGTTGAAACTGTTCTCAAACAAATTCTTACACCAGATGCGTGGGAACAATGGAATAATCTAAAATATCGAGATACAATCTCTAGAACTGGCAATGCGCATCGTGTAGCTATTCTTCTTATTCAAGCTGTCCAAACTGGACAAGTTCAAGGCAAAATTAACAAAGAGCAATTAAAGAAATTTTTAAGTATTGTTCAAGAAAAAACACATAGAGAAATTAATATCAAAGGTCTTTCAGATAAATTCCGCACTCCGAAAAAAGACTAAGTAAATAATTTTTTACAATAATTCTTCTATTTCATATGTGGGATAAGTAAACCAATTACTACTCCAAGAACTATTCCAACTGGAATACAGGTATACAAACTTTTGTTTGCAATTATTCCAAATACAATACCTGCAGCAGTTCCTAACGCAGCACCAATGGCAATCCCATAAGCAACTTTCTCATCCATATCCATCAAAAAAGGTAGTTAATGTGGCTTTATAAGTCTTTATTTATGGCAATATCTTAAAATTGTTCTTTTTTGCTTAGCAGTAATGGATTCAAGAACACGCTTTACTGTACTTAATGATGATCTAAGTTTTTCAATAACCATACTTTTAAAATTAATTAATTTTTGATTTCCAACAACATTAATTGCTTTTTCTAAATCCTGTTCTAATGCATTAAGGAGATTGTTTGCATATGGTAAATTATTATATATCTCAATATTGTTTTTCACTCCATTGAACATTGTTTCAATATTATTCAGGAAATCCTCAATTACAATTGAAAAAACGCGTCCTAGAATCTTTTTTTCTCCTTGTAATTCTGCTTTAGCTTTAATGACATTATCTAAACAGGTTTCCATTATTGTAACGACTTTCGTATACTCTTCATTCTTAAATTCTGTTTTCGCTTCTTTAACGTCATCTAGAAAAACATCCAAAGATCTGAGAATTCTGCTTATGATTTCAGCTTTTTTCCGAGCTTTTTCATCTTTTGTCATATCTTTGAAATCAATTTCTTTTTCTGTAGAAGTTGCGGATTTTGAATCTTCATCCCCACTAAAGAAGAAATCCCCTGCTTTCTTTAATTTTCCACCAGAACCGCTAAACAAACTACCACTACTTCCGCCTGATGATGTTTTTGTACTGATTTTTTTATTTTTAACCAATTTAAACAATACAATAATAAGAATAATTGCTACAACACCACCAATTGCCCATGGTGCATATGTTTTTGCTTGAGCTCCAGTTATTCCTAAATTTGGAAAACCTGCAGAACCGCCCCAGCGTGGATCAGTAGCCATGCTCTACTTGTGTATCTCCTTGTTTATAAATTCTGTTGAATGCAACCAAAATGCCTATATACCTCTGTAAAAACATTTCTTGCACTTATGAAAGCAATATTGCTATACTCAGGAGGTAAGGACTCTTCACTTGTAGCTCATTTGCTAAAGCAGCTCGGTTATGAAATCACTTGCGTTACAGCGAATTTCGGAGCTGATCCTGAATGTGTTAAAGTAGCAGGCAATGTTGCAAAAACATTTGGATACAAACACGAAGTTCTAGAAATGCCAAAAGAAATACTCGAAAAAGGAGTTGATATGTGTCTTGAAGCTGGTTATGGTAGGCCAGGCATCAATTATATTCATCATGAAGTTCTTGAGAAAACTTGTGAGAAATATAGTAAAGATTATCTTGTAATTGCTGATGGTTGCAGACGCGATGATAAGACTCCAAAAATAACATATCCAGAAACTCAAAGCTTAGAAGCACGTCATAAAATTCAATATTTTTGTCCGCTAAATGGCTTCCCGCACGCCACCATAAAGTATTTAACAGACAATCTCTTCGAAATAGAAGTAATTAAGGCAGGAGCTGTGCCGACTTCTGAATATGAAACTGAAATACGCGCTATACTAAGCGCTCGCGGCGAAGATCCTACAAAAATATTTCCAAATCATCATACTCATACAATAGTTAAAGGTTACAAAAATGGCAGCACATAAACATCTAAGTTACAAGCTTCGGCTTGGGAAAAGAGAGAAACAAAACAGAATTGTTCCACTGTGGACTATAATGAAAACAAAGAGAAAAGTACGATCTCACCCACAACGAAGATATTGGAGAGCTTCAAAATTAAAGGTATAATCAAATGGTAGATGAAGAAATAAAACCAAACAAGGAAGTTCAAGCAAAAGAACAGGACAAAAAGGCAGCTGAAGCTGTAGAGAAAAAGGAAAAGAAACAGGAAAAACCAGTTCCTAAAAAAGAAGAAAAGAAAGAAAAACCAAAAAAAGAATCAATTCTTGCTCAAGCAAAGCAAATGGCTCAAGCAAAGAAAACTGGAAAAGCCCCTGCAAAAGAAGACCCAAAAAAAGAAGTTAAGAAAGGTCCAGCACGCGTTTATACAATCTCACTCAAAAAATGCAGACCCCGAACTAAAAAAGTAAGGAAAGCAGTTATACAAATTAAAAACTTTGTGCTTAAGCATACAAAACAAGAGCCAGTAATTGACCAAGAACTTAATGAGTTGCTTTGGTCACATGGCAAAGAAAAACCACCTGCACGAATTCGCGTTTCTGTTGAGACAACTGATGATGGAAAATCTTTTGTTAGTCTCAAAAAATAAGGAGTAAAAAATGAAAAATTTCAAAGTTACAGGCAATTACTTTTACAGACAAGACACATACCCTTTTACTAAAACAGTTACATCTGAAAACGAGGATGCTGCTCGCGAAAAAGTTTACATGCTTATGGGATCAAATCATAAACTTAAACGAGGAGAAATGGAAATTACTGAAGTTGAATCTATTAAATCTGAATCAAAACCAGTAACAAAATCAAAAGAAGAAAAACCTCCTGAAAAAGTTGAAGAAAAAACAGAAGAGCCAGTTCCTGAAGAACCAAAAGAAGAAGCCCCTGTTGAAACTCCAAAAGCTGAATAATTACAATGGATAAAAAAATCGACGAACAAAATTTCCAGCAAAAATATATGCAATATAATCTTTACAAACAGCAAGCGCAGGGTTTGCTGAAAGAAATATCACTTCTTAATCAAACTATGCAGAATTTAACTATTGCACAAGAAGTTCTCACAAATTTAAATGGTGCAAAGAAAGATTCTGAAATTTTAGTTCCTGTTGGTGGAAACACATTTGTTAAAGCAAAAATAGCAGATGAAAAAAATGTTCTTTCAGGTGTCGGTGCTGATGTTATTTTGAAAAAACCAATTCCTGAAGCACTTAAAACAATTACTGAACAGCTTGAGAATTTGAAAAAGACCGGCGAAGAACTTGGAACCAAGATGAAAGAAATTGAAGATAATATGCGAGATCTTGAACCGGAAATTCAGAAGATGATGATGCAAGCTCAGAAAGAGCACAAGCATTAGTTATTCCAAAACCCTTATATGTTACTAGTTTTATCCAGCTATTACAATGTTTAAGAATTTAAAGAACAAGCTCAAGAAAGCCATTTTTGGCGTCTCCAAGAAGATTGAGGAGCCCGAAGGTGAAGTAGAAGAGCAAGAAGAAGTTATTGAAGAAGAAATTCCTGAAGAACCTGAAGAAGAAAAAGTAGAAGAGGTTGTTGAAGAGCCAGCGGAGGAAGAAAAAGAAGAACCTGAGTCAGAACCAGAGCCTGAAGTTAAACCCGAACCAGAAGAAATCCCAGTTGAAGAACCAGAAGAAGTTATTGAAGAAGAAATTACTGATGAACCAGTAATTCAAGAAGAAATTCCTATTTCTGATGAAGATCAAAAATTAATTGAAGAAGCACAAAAAGAAGCTGAAGAAGAAATCAAAAAGCATAAAGAAGTTTTGAAAAAAGAAGGAGAAGGTTTTTTCAAGAAGCTTTTCAAAAAAGAGAAAAAAGAAGAGCCAAAAGAAGAACCCGCAGAAAAGCCAAAAGAAGATGCAAAACCCGAACCAAAGAAAGCAACTTTAATGGAGCGCTTGAGAAATAAGAAAATTTCTGAGAAAGATTTTGATGGGATTCTATGGGATCTTGAACTTGCACTTGTTGAAAATGATGTTGCAAAAGAAGTTACTGAGAAAATAACAGGAGATATTAAAAAGGAGCTAATTGGTTCTGAAACATCACGTCAAAGTGTTGAGCAAATAATTACTGATGCTCTTAAAAAATCTGTTGAAGGTATTTTAGAAAAAGAATCAGTTGATGTTCTTAAATTAGTAAAAGAAAAAAGCGAGAAGCCGCATGTGATTTTGTTCTTTGGATTCAATGGCACTGGTAAAACAATGACTATTGGTAAATTCGCTAAGCTTTTGAAAGATAATGGATTGAGTTGTGTTATGGCTGCTGGTGATACTTTCAGAGCTGCAGCAATTGAACAACTTGAAGTTCATGCAAAGAATCTTGATGTTCCTATAATTAAACAAGAAAGAGGTTCTGATTCAGCTGCTGTTATTTTTGATGCAATTGCTCATGCAAAATCTAAAGGTATTGATGTTGTTCTTGCAGATACAGCAGGCCGATCTGATACTAATATTAATCTAATGGATGAGTTGAAGAAAGTTGTGCGAGTTAACAAACCTGATTTGAAGATTTTTGTTGCAGATTCACTTACTGGTAATGATGCAGCGGATCAAGCAAAGGTTTTCCATGATGCAGTTGGTATTGATGCATCTGTGCTCACAAAAGTGGATTGTGATGCAAAAGGTGGAGCTTGTTTATCAGTATCTTACATGACTGATGCACCTATTATTTACATTGGAACCGGGCAGGAGTACGGCGATATGGAGCCATTTAAACCTGAATGGTTCTTAGAAAAAGTTTTTTAGTATAATATAGTACTTTGTCATCTCTTTTTCAAAGAGAATTTAGCTACTTGTGTACTTCTATTTCTTCTCTCTTTTGCGCTGTTTTTTTCCTTTACGTGAGCGTGGTTTGGGCGTTCCCCCTCCTACAAACCACGTCTCATTCTTTTCCAGTTATAGATTCTCAAGAATCCACTGCAAATGAGGATTTCATTGTAGTTTTCGTAGATTTTCAAAATAAAAAATCATCAACTGAATTTGCGGATATTCAAAAAATTTTCTCAAGTCAAGAGCCAGGATTTCCCAGCGTCTATAATTATTATAAGGAATCATCTGAAGGAAAATTCCTTCCCAGATTCCATTTCATTGATGGATGGTACACATCTGAACAAGATATGGAATATTATGGCAATGACGCAAAGAAATCCAAATCCAATTGCGGAACAGAAACAATAGATTCTGCAAACACTTGCACAGCTGAACTTGTAAAAGAAATTCTTGAACTTCTCTCAATTGTTTGGCTTGCAAAAATAGTTGCAATTGGTGTATTCGCGTATTTTTTCATTAAACATTTTAAGCTGTTTATGATAGCTGGCGCAGTTATGCTAATAACTTTCCTATTTTTCTCAGTTCTTTCAGTTGCATTACCAATGTTCTGAGATAAAAAATGCGAGTAGGTTCTTTCTATGTTTTGCATAGTTTGCCATTCTCCTCCTCTCCTGCTCGCACTCATTTTTACTACTGGATAAACTCATTCGAGTTAAAAAAACTTTAAAACCCTTCAGCGAGAGCACTATTTTTGTAATGGAAAACAATGCGTTTCTCTTCGCGAGAATCAATATAAAAAATGAGCAGGAGGTTCTTGAAAAAGTGCAGAAGATAAATGGCGTAGATTACGCCGTTCTCCTCTTTGGTAAGGAAGACCTGCTCGCCAAACTTTCTGCAAAAAATGTAGATGTTATTTACAAAGAAACTTTGTCAAAGCTCAGAGAAATTCCTGGGCTTGAAGCAACAAAGATATTTCTTTGCAAAGGAGTAGAAGATGAATAAAAAAATTGTAATTGCAATTGTGTTTGCTTGTGTTTTTTTGCTTGTCCAAATCGGAAGTGTTCATGCAATTAAAAAAGATCAAAAAGAAGCAGTTGAAGGAATAGAGGATACTATTGGAAATGTAGTAGATCTTATTCAATTAATTGCAGGTTCTATTGGTGCTCTTGTTTTAACAGCCGGTGGAATTATGTTCATGGTTTCTGGAGAGAGTCCGGAAAAGAAAGATCAAGCAAAACAAATCCTAACAATGGGTGTTATTGGAATGGTGATTATTTTCGCTGGGCCCTGGATTGCACAATTTATTGTAAGTTAAAATGAAGTTGAAAAAGTTTGTAGTAATAGTATTAGCTTTAGTGCTTCTGCAATTACCAATTGTATATAGTGCAGAAACAGTTGCAATGCCAGTTGTTTCTGTTGGTGGTGGAGGTGGTGGTTGCAATTGTCCTGATGCAGAAGAAATTGCAGATAAGGTAGTTGTAAAACTTGAAGAAAAAGATGAAACAAAAAGTCAGGGAAAAGAAAAAATTAAAATTTCTGGAAAAGAGGAAGCGGATTCTGCAACAGAAATAGATAACCTTGTAAAAAAGGTAGAAACAAAAATATTCAATATTTCTGAATTCACAGGAGATGCGCGTGAGATTATTGCACTCACGCGAGATAAAATGGATACTCCCTTGGCTGAAGTATACACTAGCGGAGGATTGAGTGTTGCAATGAAACTTCTCAGTCTTATTGGAATAGATACAGATGTGTTAGCGATTAGAGATGTTCCCAAAATAATATCTTGTGGTGCGGTTGCAACAGGAGGATTATGGAACTATTTCGCAGAATTACATAATTGCATTTCTAATGTAATTAATACTAAGCTTGAGAAATTAGAGCCTCAAACTATTGAAGAAAAGAAAAGAGAAATTGCAATAGAATCCGCATTTGAAACATCAAAAATAATTTCAACTGAGCTTGTATCAACTAAAGCATCAGAGGCATTTGGGTGGTGATGATGAACAACACAATACTCGAGTTTTATAAAATGTCACTTTCGCTTGTTTTTATGTTCTTAACTCCAATGTTACTAATTTTCGGGATTAGATTGCTGTTATCAAAATGGGGAACACCTGAAAAAAGAACACAGATAAAGGAAACAGTTTCTGGCTTCATTTCATTTCTCATAGCAACACCAATTGGAATTTTGATGTATGGATTTCTAATAAAAATTTCTGAAAGCATTTCATTATATTTTGTTGGAGAAAATTTTTCAGTTAATGGGTTAACAAATTTTTCAAATGCGTTTGCAAAAGTTTTGCAAAGTAAAACAATGATAGCAATTTATAATAAAGCTTCTATTTTTTCAACAATAACCATTTCAATGCAGCGCATATTACTTGTTTTGGGTGCTTTACTGATTCCAGTAACTTTTGCTCTAATTTTTCTTTCAACTTCAAATCAAATTAAAAACTTTGGACAGAGTATGATGATGTTTTTTGGATTAGTTATTTTTCTTCCAGTTCTTGATTCATTAATTTTTCAATGTGCTGAAATTGCAATCACTCTAAGTACAAGTGCAGAATATATTGTAATTGGATCCTATTGGTTAGTTGGTTTCATGAATGTCTTTTTGCTTATCGCAGCTTTCCTAATTTCAAAATCAGGAGCAAATACAATAGTGCAAACAGTTGTTCAAAAAGTTAAGGAGGTTCGAATTAAAAAATAATGGCTTATGAAATTCCACAATCCTTGAAATATGAAGAGAAAATAATTTTTGGATTAACAACTCGTCAATTAGCATATCTCAGCATTTCCTGTTTACCAATTGCAATACTTTTCAAAACAGGACTTCCGTTTGCATTGAAAATTATTTTTTCAGTAATGTGTGTTTCTATTGGTGGTAGCTTTGCATTTTTGAAACTCGATAAAAAGTTTTTTGAAATCTTTCAATTTTACAAGTCAAATAATCAGCTTGGATTTTTTGATAAAAAAATCTCAGAGATAATTGGTGTTAAAAAAGTTGAATGCGATTTGATAATTCTAAATGATAATAGTATTGTTGGGATTTTGCAAGTCATACCAATTAATTTTGAAACAAAAGCTGAAACTGATCAAAAAGCTATAATAAAAAATTATCAGGAATTTTTGAATTCACTTGATTTTCCAATTCAATTACTTGTGAAAACAGTTAATGTAGATATTGATGATTATCTTAAACACCTTCGTACCGAAATTCAAAGAAAAATCAATAGCAAGCGAAGTAAGATGCAAAAGCTGTTTGAGAGCTATGTAGAGTTTATTGAGGATTACTTGAAAAATAATTCAGTAAAAAACAAATTGTTTTATGTTATTATTCGTGGTGGGCGAATTTCTCGAAATAAAACTGAAAATGAAAAAATTCTTACAGAAATTGAAAATCGTTTATTAGTTTGCAAAGAAGGTTTATCAAAATGCGGATTGAAAACAAATCGAATAAAAAGCGAAGCACTTGTTCCATTAATGTTAAGCTTTTTTGGATTTTCAGTAAATATTAAACAAAACTATTCTTCACCATTAACTTTCTCTAGTAACAATAAAACCCACAATCTTTAGAATTTCGTTTTTGGCTTCTGAGTCTGGAAGTATATCTAATTCTTTTTTTGATTCTTCTATTAATCTTGTAGCTTCTGTTTTTGCAAATTCAATTGATCCGGTTTTATCTAAAAGTTGAATTGCATTGTTTATCATTTCCTCTGTTGTTTCTTCTACAGATGTTTCTAAAATTTTCACAAGTTCTGCTTTATCAGTTTCTTCTAAATGTTGCAGTGCATGGCAAACAATACTTGTCTTTTTCCCTTTCTTTATGTCAGAGCCGCGAGTCTTTCCGGTTTTGTTTGATGCAAAGTCAATATAATCATCCCAAATCTGATATGCTAATCCTAGTTTTATTCCTGCAGAATAAATCTTTTCTTGAGTTTGTTTATCTGCATTAGCTATCATTGCTCCTAGTTTCAAAGATGTTGCAATATGCACTCCAGTTTTTAGTATTGACATTTGATTATAATCTTCAATTGTTAGCGAATCTTTTTTCTCAAATAATACATCCCACGCTTGCCCTTCACACATATTTATAATTCCATTTGAAAAAACTTTAAAAACTTCTTGGTAATTTTCTCCAGTATATCTTAAAAGTGCTTCTATACTCTTTGCAAAAATTCCATCTCCAACATCTATTGCAAGTGCTTCACCTTGAGTTTTCCATAACGTTGGTTTGCCTCTTCGTAATTCATCTTGATCCATTATATCGTCGTGTACTAAACTCATTGCTTGTATAAGTTCAACTGCTGCTGCTACTGGAACTGCGGTTTCTACATTTCCTCCTAGTGCTTCGCACACAAGTAAACAAAAAATAGGACGTATTCTTTTTCCTCCTGTTAAAACTTGTTCATTCATTGAATTGTAAAACTCAGAAGGATCTTTTTTTGGTAGAAGTTTTTCTAGTTCAATATCTACAAGTTGTTTGCATTGTTCTGTTGTTGTCATTGCTATTCTGTATGGTGTTCTTGTTCAAATAATTTCCTAATCAACAGTCAAAGTCTTGCTTAAGTTTCTTGGAAAATCAGGATTCAAATCAAGATTCTTGCTTGCATAATAAGAAACCAATTGCGCTGAAACAGTTGCTAAAATAGGAAATATTGTTTGTGAGGTTTTTGGAATTTTTACATAGCTTTCTGCATACTTCTGCAGAACATCATTATCTTCTGCAATCAGTAATACTTTCCCGTGCCTGCATGCAACTTCATTAATGTGGCTAATCATCATGTCAACATTATCTGGTGCAGTAATGAATGCAACTGGATAATCTTTCTCAACTGCACTAAGTGGGCCGTGTTTGAATTCCGAACTGAAAATTCCTTCGCAGTGCATGTATGTGATTTCCTTGAGTTTGAGTGCACCTTCTTTTGCAATTGGGTGTGTGATTCCATACCCAAGATAATAAAGTTCTTTCCAACCTTTGATATGCCCTGCTAATTCTTTGCATTGCTCATCTGTTTCATCAATTGTTTTTTGAATAAGGTCAGGAAGTTCTGAAAGCCCTGCAGTGTCTTTTCCACCTTCGCGCATTGCAAGATAAAGGAACATTATTGCTTGATTCAAAAAAGTTTTTGTTGCAGGAACTGAAATTTCATATCCACATGCAATTGGTAAATAAACATCTGCGATGTTCATTAAAGTTGATCCAAGAACATTCATCATTCCTAAAACTTTGCATCCTTTTTCCTTTGCAAATTTCAAAGCATCTAGGACATCTTTTGTTTCTCCGCTCTGACTTACAAAAACAATTACATCTTCAGGTGTTAATGTGTTTCCGTATTCTTCAGTGAATTGCTGAGGCAATGATGGGATAGCACGACGCTTTGCGATTTTATTAAAATAATATGATCCTAAAATACAAGCGTGATGACTTGTTCCACATCCAACAAAATAAAGTTCTCTTGCATTTTTTATTTCTTCAACAAATGGTTCAACAAATTTTGAATCATTAAGTAAATCAATTAAATCCCGAGCTGCATTTGGTTGCTCGTGGATTTCTTTTAACATAAAATGTTCATATCCTCCTTTCTGCGCAGATTCCATACTTTCTGTATGCTCAACAGTTTCTCGCTCAACTTTTGATCCATCCTCTACTCTGTAAAATTCTGCTTTTCCTGGTTCAATAACTGCAATGTCTCCATCTTCCATATGGATTATTTTATTTGTAAGTGGTAATATTGATGGAACATCTGAAGAGCAGTATGATTCTTTTTCAGTAACTGCAACAACAAGTCCGGATCCTTTCTTAATTGCATAAAGTTTGTTCTCAGTTTTGTTCAAAAAAATAAGTGCATAATCTCCTTTGAATTCTTTGTAAGCAAGTTGTATGCTTTTCAGCATATCATTTCCTTGTCTCATATATTTTGCAACAACATGCACACAAACTTCCCCGTCATTTGTACTTTCAATTGTGTGTCCTTCTTTTTCAAGAAGTTCTTGTAATTGTATTGTATTTACAACGTTTCCATTCTCTGCACCAACAATTTCTTTTTTGCAATCCATAAATGGTTGCGCATTTACTTGTGCAGGAGCTCCAAAAGTAGCCCATCGCAATTGAATTATGCCTCGCTTGCCTGTTAATTCAGAAAGATTTAGCTTATCATCAACTTCTTCAACTTTTCCAATATCTTTTCTAAGATCAATAGTTTCTCCAGAAATTGTAGCAGCCCCAACTGAATCATAACCTCGATAAGAAAGTCTTTTTCCTCCCTCAACAAGCATTGAGCCAAGTTGCTTCTCTTCTTCTGAAACTATTCCAAATATGCCACACATATTATTCAAGTTCCAGTATAACGTATATAATCTTTACTAAAATATTTATACTACTACTTTAAACTTATTTTTAGTGGTATACTATGCAAATTGTAATTAGAGAAGGAAAAAAAGTAAAATCTGTTTCTGCAAAAGAGATAGGCGGCGCCCAAATTAAGAGTCTTAGCTCTGACTTGGCCCAACAGGTATTAAAAATTCTTTCAAAGGGGGAGAGTTATCCAAAGGAGATTGCAAAGAATTTGAAAATGCATGAGCAAAAAGTGTATTATCATATTCGTAATTTGGAAAAAGCTGGCATCATTAAAGTTATTCGCGAGGAAACTCGACAAGGTGCAACTGCAAAATACTATGCTCTTTGTGATTCAGCCTTTGTAATGCGTTATCAAGATTTCCAAGATGCTAAAAAAATTGCTGAAGATACTATAGATTTGCAACCATTTGTTTCAAATGGTGAGCTTCACTCTACAATCGTTATCGGTAGCCCGTTTTCGCACGGGCCAGAACGCTCGCAATCAAGAGATGGTTATTACGGAGTTGATCTTGCGCTTTTCTTAGGAACTTTCTTAACACATTTACCAGATTCAAAAGTTCGAATGGATACTGAAATGAAGGCAGAAGACCTAAAAGAAAATTTAATTTTGCTGGGTGGACCTGCTGTTAACAAAATTTTGGAAAGAGTGAACAGTAAATTGCCAATACGTTTTGTAAAAGATAAGAAATGGTACATTTATTCAAGGTATTCAAAAAAGAAATACACAGCTGATGAATGCGGAATGATTGTTGAAGCCGAGAATCCGTTTGCAAAAGGAAAACGATTGCTTATAATTGCTGGAATTCGATATTCTGGGACAAAAGCTGCGGTTCTTGCTCTAATAAAAGGCTTTGACAAATTTGTTAAGGGAAATAAATATAATAAAAAAGCAAAAGCTAGTGTTGTTGAAGGTTTTGATGCGGATTCAGATGGAATTTTAGATACTGTGGAGTTTTCAGAGTAATGGAATTAATTGATGTACATTCACACATCTCTGCAAGACAATTTGACAATGATAGAGAGGGTGTAGTGCAACACTCGCTTGATAGCGGTTTATTAATGATTCTTGATTCTGGAGAAACTTTAAAAGAAAATGAAAAGTCTTTGGATATTTCAGAGAAATTTGCAGGTGTGAAATCCTGCGCAGGGTTCAGTCCTAAGAATATCAAAGCATTAGATGCAAAACTTGTTCTATCTTATATTCGTGCAAATGCAGATAAGTTTGTTGCAATCGGAGAAGTTGGTTTAGATTACTGGTACATTAAAGAACATGCTGATCGCGAAAAGCAAAAGAAAATATTTGTTGATTTTATTGAACTTGCAGTTGAATTAGATAAGCCGCTTGTTATTCATTCTCGTTCTGCTGGGAAATATGCAATTGATTTGTTAATTGCAAATAATGCAACGCGTGTTTGCATGCATGCATTCGATGGTTCTACAAAAAGCGCGCAAGCAGGAGTTGATGCAGGATTTTTCTTTTCAATTCCACCTAGTGTAACTCATTCTGAACAAAAAAGAAAACTTGTTGAGAAGCTTCCAATTGAGAATATACTACTTGAAAGTGATGCGCCTGCTCTTGGTCCTGAGAAAGGAAAGAAAAACACACCTAAAAACATTGTTATTTCTCTTGAGGAAATTGCAAAAATTAAACAATTGGATAAATCCGAAGTTGCAAGAGTAACAACTGAGAATGCACGAAATTTGTTCAAATTGTAGTACTGACATATGTCAGTAAAGCTTAAATACTGGTTTATTCACGTTTCTGTTGAAGTGAAGCTATGAAGAAACAAAATCTAATAATCATTGTTTTGATGATAGTTATACCTCTGACTCTGTTCTTTTTGTCAGACTCGATATTAGCTGATGGTTTTGAATCTGAATCACCAACAGGTTTTGTTACATTTGAAACTGTAGAATCTGAATGGGATTCATATGAGTACGGTTTTTTTGATACAAAAGCAGGTGCATGTAATCCTGAATATTTTTCATCTTCACCGAGAATGAATTCTTTTGAATTAACTCCAGATATTGCAGAACTTTCAAATTATCTAACAGCTGATGTAACTACAGATCTTGACAAAGCTTACAAGCTTTTCGAATATACATCGCTTGATATCCTTTATGTTACTTATTCAAATGATTGGAGAACTCCAACTGAAGTTCTTGAAACAATGGATGGAGATTGCACAGACAAATCAATTGTTCTTGTTTCTCTTTTAGAAGAAGCAGGAATTGAAGCGTATGTTGTTTATGGTGGAGAAAACGAACTTTCTTATCAGCATGCTTGGGTTGTTGCAAACATCAATGGCGAATGGTTTGAAATGGATGCAACTTCAGAAGACTTTTATTCTGTTTACAAGTGCAAGCAGAATAAAGATTGTATTCATGAGAAATATTACAATGAAGTGCTTGGTGTTTTTGGTCCAGACATTGCTTTGAAATGTGCAAATTAGTTATTTCAAAACTTCTTTCCGTAATAATTCCATAACTTGTTTACCATCAGCTTTACCACGAACTTCTTTCATAACTAATCCCATTAGCGGTTGTATCGCTCGCTCACCCTTTTCCTTAATTAATTTCTGATGTTTCTTAATAATATCACTAATAACTTTTTCAAGAGCATTTGATTTAATACTTCCAGCACCCGCTTTCTTTATAATTTCTTCAAGTTTTAATTCAGGTTTCTTGAACCAAGCTTCCAGAATTTGTGGAATTGCTTCTTTACTGAATTTTCCAGAAACAAGTGCGTTGAATAATGTGCGCAAATGTTCTTCAGAAAGTTCAATTTCATTTTCTTTTCCAATGTTTTTCAAAGTCGCTGTTAAAGTTGTTGCAATTAAAGTTGGATCTGCTTTTGTATTTACAAGTTCATTAAACAAATCAAAGAATTTTGAACGATAAATTGTTTCTGCTAATTCATGAGACATCTTGTGTTTTTTACTTAGGTTCTCAATTTGTTTCCAAGGCAATTCAGGAAGTTTTTTATTTAATTCAGAAAGATATTTTTTTGTAGCTTGTATTGGTGGCAAATCAGTTTCTGGATACATTCTTGATTTCCCAGGAAGCGGTCGTAAATAAGTTGAGGTTCCATCTAATTGCGCTTTTCTCGTTTCTTCAGGAACACCATCAAATGTCATATTAACTCGGTTCAAAGCTGCATTAATACATTTCTCACAGCGTTCTTTTGTTTCTGCAATAAGAATGAATGCATCTTTTTCTTTGCATTTTAATGTTGATTTTAAATTTTTAACTTCCTCTTCTGTAATTCCATAATTTGGAAGTTCATCACTGTGGAATAATCCTTTTGCCCCTAGCGATTTTGCATAATCTGATATCTCAGAACCAAGTCGACGTCCTGGCTGAACGTCTTTTCCCAGTAATCCGGAAAATCCTGGAAGCTTGATAGCCATTATTTGCCCTTTTTTCTCATGAGCGCGTTTGATAACTTTTGATTTACTTTTTTTAAGAAGATCTGTTACATCTTTTGGTTTCTCATTTACTTTTGTTACTTTTCTTTTCTTTAATTCATCCCGAATTTCAAGAAGTTTTACTTGTCGTAAAACTTCATTTTCAACTTGCTTGCCGAGCATGTTCAGATCCTGCACACCTTTCAATTCAACACGTGCCCCTTCTTTAATTGAAATATTCAAATCCTGTCGGATTGTTCCAATACCACGTTTTACTTTTCTTGTAGCTCGTAGAATATCTCCAAGTGCGCGAGCAACTTTTTTTGCTTCTTCAGGAGTGTGAATGCAAGGATCGGTGGCGATTTCAACAAGTGGAATCCCTAAACGATCTAAGTTGTAAATTGTTTTGCCTTCTTCCTCGCCAATTTTTCGCGCAGCATCTTCTTCAATACAAACACTTAGAATTTTGCAGTTGGTTCCTTGAATATCAAGTTCTCCATTATCTGCAAGCAAAGAGGTTCGCTGGAATCCTGAAACATTTGAACCATCAATAACAGTTTTTCGCATGATAAAGGTTTCATCAAGAATATCACAATTCAACATTAAACAAACTAAGTGAGAAATTTCAAGTGCTTCTTGATTTATTTGATTCGGTGGTTGCTCATCTGTTTCAATCATGCAATTGCAATCTGTCCAACCATGATAAACATAAGAATGTCCGCGAAGAAATGCTTGAAGCGCTGCTGGATCAATAACTCCAGTTTCTCCAGCTACAGGACGCAAGCTTCTGTTTATTTTAAAATTTGGAGTTCCATCTTTAAGCATTGATGGACAATTACAAAAAAGTTTTTTAGTATCTAATTGCTGGTGTATTTCCAGTCCTGCTTTTAGTCCCAGTTTCTTATAATCCATTAGAAGTGTGTTTAATGTGTAGGTTTTTAATGTTTTCCTGTTATAACTTAATTTAGCAAAAGTTCAAAAATATCACATTTGTGTAATGCCGTGCTGATCAAGGACTGTTTTAAAACTTTTTACAACGGTTTCAACATTTGTTCCTTTTACTCTCCAACCAATCTTCATTTCTACTGATTTCATCTTCGTATCTACCTTATTTACTTTTATTTTCTTAGTAGTTATTTTTATAGACATTACTTTAATTCCATTAAAGGCCCGATTTGTTCTTTTTATTTCTTTTATTTTATCTATAATTTCCCTGTCTGTTCCCAGTCCAGGATAAAGATCAAATTTAACGTTTACTATAATAATTTAGATATAGTATTCTTCATATTTAAACCTTTTTCAGTTCAAAAACGCTTTAGGATCAATTCGCTCATTAAATTCCCCTGCAATATTTTCTAACATCTTTTCTTTTACATCCCAATTTTTATGAGCAAGAACCCAGCTGAGTTTTACATAAGCAGTTTCAGGAAGCATATCTTTTAGGAATACGCATCCAGCGTCTTTTAATAATCTTCCTGCTGAGTAAACATAAGGATCTGTAGTTCCATAAAATGCTTGGCTTGTTATTCCAATGAAAACTCCTTTCTTTATTGCTTTTTTTATAACTGGGAGCCAATTATATTTTTCATCAGTAGGTTGTGTTGCAATATGTCCAAATCCAGTTCCAGCAAGTATTACTCCTTTGAAACCTTTCTCAAGAAGGAAGTCAAGTCTTTCTGGTTTTGAACTTGGATAAGAATACATAAGTCCTACTGCTCGTTCGAATTTATTATCAAGTTCTACTTTTCCCGTGCTTCTTGTTTTATGGTCTGTATTACCAATTATGATATTTCCATCTGGGAATATTTGTGCAAGTGGAGAATCATTAATTGGTCTGAAAGCATCTCGTCTTGATGTGTGCATTTTTCTTACTTTAGTTCCGCGGTTTGCAATACAATGATCATCATTACTTGTTCCATGCATTACAATTGCAACTTCAGCAATATCTGAAATACAATATTGTGCAGCACACATTAAATTCTGAGCACCATCAAATGAACCTCTATCTGTAGAACGCTGTGCACCAACAACAGCAACTGGCTTGTTTAAGTTGCGAAGCATGAATGCTAAAGCAGCAGAGGTGTAATGCAGAGTATCGGTTCCATGGGTTACAATAACTCCTTCTGCTCCTGAATTTAATTCCTTTGCAACAGATTCAGCAATCTTTCCCCATTCTGTTATTGTCATGTCCTCGCTTAGCATCTGAAAAGGACTTACCATATTCTTAATACTAACATGTTCGGCAAGTTCTGGTATTTTTGAAAGTAATTCTTCTGGAGATTCCGTTGGAAAAACTCCACCTGTTTTGTAATCAACTGTAGAAGTGATTGTTCCTCCTGTTGATACAATAGAAATTTGTGATTTTGTTTTGTCAAATTTTGTTGTTTTCTTTTTTGGACGTGCCCCAGCTTTTGTAATAATTTGAGAAGAAACAATACTGTCTTTTGGAAGTCCGATGTTATATCCATTATCCAGTTTCAGAACTAAGTGTGTATCATCTGCAAGTCCTGTACGCGGTAGCAAAATTCCTTGGTACTCACGCGTTTTCGTTTTGATTTTGACAAGGTCACCTGTGTTCATGGTCGGTATAAAGTGTAATGGCTTATAAGGTTTTTCAGAAAACCCCAATTAGCTTTAGAAGAAAAAAGATAAACCCAATCACAACTAAAATACTAACAACTATAGGAGCGAATGTCATAAATAAAAAAACTTTCTCCCGCTTCTTCGGGTCTTTCATTATGCGTTTTAACCAGGAATTTCTACTCATTCAATATTGTTCTTTCAAGTGGTAGTAATACCACAAAACCAAGGAAGTCGCCTTTGGATACGTTTCCATCTATAATAGATGTGAATCGAGCGTATTCTATCTTCCGGTCCATGTCTAATGGTTTTGGTTCTGTTTCACTTACTCCAGATACATTTCCATTTTTGTTCATCCTATATAGGGATGTAAAAACCATATGGTTTGCAGGGATGTGTATGTTTTTCACTTTTATGGATTGGCATATCCCTTTCTTAATGATATGATCTTCATCTGCTATTAGATGTTCGACCTTGCCATGGTCTTGTTTAATACCCACAGCTTGTCTTTTACTTTTAAAATCCTGCCAAAATTTATCAATTGTTGTCATTTAATGATACCTCTTTTTTCTTTGCCAATTTTCCCTTGATTTTCTTTAATCGTGAAAAGTCTTCTCGTTCCATTTCATCTAAACGCATTCTAATGAATTTGCTAGTATTTTTCATTCGCGGAATCACAATATATTCAAGAGCATTAACACGGCGTTTTGTTTTTTCAACTTCACTTGCAAGAAGTTCAATTGTTTTTTCAATTTCTGCCATTTGCACAACTAACTTGAGTGCGTTTTCAAATTTGCCAGCTGCTTCATCCAAACTAGCTGAAGTTGTTATTGGGCTGTATCCTCGGTTTGAAAGATTTCTATCTTCTTCATCTAATTTGATTTCCGGAACCTTAATCCCAATAATGTTTCTTGTTTGGAATTCAGCATTTGCAATTTCACGAACAGCCATTGCTGCGCTTGTAACTTCCATTGGTCCCATTATTGATTTTGCTTTAACAAGATCGCCGTAAGCATTTTTGAAATATTTTTCAGCATCATCACGGAGCGTAGCACCTTTTTTAATAATATCAAGAAATTTCATGATAAGCGCATCTCGCTTTTCTTTCAGAAGCTTGTATCCTTTCTCCGCTAGCTTCGTCTTTTTCTTGAGCTGTATCAGCTCCATTCTTGTCGGGTTTATCCCCGCAATGAGGTCTGCCATTTATTATTTTACTCCGGTTTCAAATATTTCTCAATGTGTTCTGGTTTGAGACGTTTCAATTCTTCTCTTGGTAAGATGTTAAACATGTCCCAACACAAGTCGAGTGTTTGTTCAATTGTCCTGTTCTCATCTTTACCTTGAGTAACGAATCTCTTTTCAAACTCTTGAGCGAATTTCAAGAAAGATTTATCACGTTCTGAAAGTGCTTCTTCTCCAATAACAGCAACAAGATCCTGCAAACTTCTTCCTTCTGCATATGCAGAATAAGCCTGGTTTGAAACACTAGAATGATCCTCTCTTGTTTTGCCTGGTCCAATACCCTTGTTCATCAAACGAGACAAACAAGGAAGTACATCAACAGGTGGGAATACGCCTTTCTTATGCAATTCTCTTGAAAGAACAATCTGTCCCTCTGTAATGTATCCAGTTAAATCAGGAATTGGGTGTGTTATATCATCCTGAGGCATGGAAAGAATTGGGAGCTGAGTGATTGAACCTTTTTGTCCCTCAATTTTTCCAGCACGTTCATACAAACATGCCAAATCAGTGTACATGTATCCTGGATAACCACGTCTTCCTGGAACTTCTTCCCGAGCTGCTGAAATTTCACGAAGAGCTTCACAATAGTTTGTCATGTCAGTTAGAATAACAAGAACATGCATTCCTTTTTCAAACGCAAGATACTCAGCTGCTGTAAGTGCCGCTCTTGGAGTAATAATACGTTCAATTGTTGGATCGTTTGCCAAGTTGACAAACATAACTACATTTTCAAGAGCTCCTGATTTCTCAAAATCCTCTTTGAAAAATGCTGCTTCTTCGAAAGTAATTCCCATAGCTGCGAAAATAACAGCGAAGTTTTCCTTTGATCCAAGAACTTTTGCTTGTCGCGCAATCTGAGCAGCAAGCTCGTTGTGCGGCAAACCAGATCCTGAGAAAATAGGAAGTTTCTGTCCTCGAACCAATGTGTTCATTCCATCAATTGTTGAAACACCAGTTTGAATGAAATCCTCTGGGTATTCTCGAGATGTTGGATTAATTGGCGCACCGTTAATGTCAATGAATTTCTCAGCAACAAGTTTTGGGCCATTGTCTAGTGGTTCTCCTCGAGAGTTGAACACACGACCAAGCATGTCTTCAGCTACTGGGAGCATAACTCCTTTTCCAGTGAATCGAGTGCTTGTTTTGTCAGTGTCAAGACTTCGTGTTCCTTCAAAAACCTGAACAATTGCAGTTGAACCTGCAACTTCAAGAACCTGTCCAAAACGCTTTTCCTTTTCAGGTGATTTAATTTCAACAAGTTCATTGTAAGTTACTCCTTCAACGCCTTCAACAACAATTAAAGGTCCACTAACTTCTTTTACTGTAGTATATTCTTTGTTTTTGTCTGTCATTATTCTTGCACCCCCGTTACAATTTTTTCACGCGTCATCAAGTTGTTAATACCTTCTTCAAACTTGTGTTTGATGTCTCTGATTTTTGCGCTAACTTTTGATTCTTCAAGATATTTAACAGCTGCAATAGCTTCAATAACAGGGATTTTTGAAATACCTGTATTAGCAATTCCTGCTTCTACTGCTTCCTGTGCTTTATGATGTTTCCAAAGAATAAGTTCAAGTAAATCAAATTGTTTCTTTGGTGAAGTGTAGGTATCAACCTCATCATACGCATTTTGCTGCAAGAAATCCTCTCTCAAGGATCTTGCGGTTTCAAGAAGAAGTTTGTCTTTTTCTGGTAATGCATCTGGTCCAACCAGTCTGACAATTTCTTGAAGTTCAGCTTCTCTTTGCAAAATAGTCATTGCTTCTGTTTTTGCTTCGAGCCAGTTTCCAACTTCTTTATTCCACCAGCTAGCTACATTGTCATTATACAAGGAATATGATGTAAGCCAGTTGATACTTGGGAAGTGACGTTTGTTTGCAAGATCTGCATCAAGCGCCCAGAAAACTTTACAAATACGTAGTGTATTTTGTGTAACTGGTTCTGAGAAATCCCCTCCAGGAGGACTGACAGCTCCAATAACAGAAACTGAGCCTTTCTTTTCTTCTGTACCAAGTGTTTGAACAACACCAGCACGTTCATAGAATTGAGCAATTCTTGGTGCGAGGTAGGCTGGATAACCTTCCTCACCAGGCATCTCTTCAAGACGTGAACTGATTTCTCTCATAGCTTCTGCCCAACGGGATGTTGAGTCAGCCATGAGCGCAACATTGTAACCCATGTCTCGGTAATACTCAGCAATTGTAATACCTGTGTAAATTGAAGCTTCACGAGCTGCTACAGGCATGTTTGAAGTGTTTGCAATAAGTACAGTTCTTTCAAGAAGTGCTTTTCCAGTTCTTGGATCTTTCAAGTGTGGGAATTCTTTTAATACATCAGTCATTTCATTTCCACGCTCACCACATCCAATGTAGATAATAATATCTGCATCAGACCACTTTGCAAGTTGTTGCTGCATGACAGTTTTTCCAGCACCGAAAGGTCCTGGGATTGAACTTGCTCCGCCTTTAGCAACTGGGAAGAAAGTGTCAACAATTCTTTGTCCAGTAATCAATGGGATTGTTGGTTTGAATTTTTCAGTATATGGTCTTGGAATACGAACTGGCCATTTCTGTGCCATCTGAACTGCTTTTCCACCAATCTCAGCAATAGTTGTATGAACTGTGTATTTTCCTTCGCTAACAATTGAAGTAATTTCTCCTTTCATTTTTGGAGGTACCATAACTTTGTGTTCAACAACTTCAGATTCTTTGACAATACCAAGAACGTCTCCACCAACTACTTTTGCACCTTTCTTAGCTACTGGTTTAAAATCCCAAGTCTTTTTTGTATCAAGAGTTGGAACGTCAATACCACGTGTGATGAAAGTACCAGCTTTCTTTTTGATATTCTCTAAAGGTCTGGCTATCCCATCATAGGTAGTTCCCATTAAACCTGGTCCAAGTTCGACAGAGAGAGGCATGCCTGTGTTTTCTACAGGTTGCCCTGGTCCGATTCCTGCAGTCTCCTCATAAACCTGAATTGTGGCTGTGTCACCATTGAGCTGAATGACCTCTCCTAGAAGGCCTTCTTCTCCGACTTTGACAACGTCGTACATCTTAGAACCTTTCATGTTGTCTGCAACAATGACTGGTCCCGCTATTCGTGTAATCTTTCCTTTTATCACTTTACTGTTCCTCCGTTTTCTTTGAAGTAATATCAATGCCAACCGCCTTGCGTATCATTTCTTGGATTTCTTTTTTTGCATGTCCTGTAGTGCCTGTTTTATCAGGGACTTCTATCACCACTGGGTGCGGTTTGCTTCTGAGTTTTCGAATCTGTTCATCTGCATAACTTGCATGATTCTCTGAAATTATAATAATGTCATATTCTTTCTGAAGTAGTTCTTCCAAAACTTGAGGAGTATCATTGATTTTATCAACACGAGCAACTGCTGTAACTCCAGCAAGTCTGAAACCAGTTGTCATATCTTTATCGCCTATCACACAAATGTTCATGCTGAAACACCTCCAGTTTCTGGATCTATTTTATTGGTACTGAAATTTGCAGCAATTCTGATTTTCTTTGCATCTCTTTCTTTTCCTGTAATCATATTCAAAGCAGGTCCAATTCCTAATCCATATTTTATTGATAATTGTTTGACAGTTTTCTCATAATATTCATCAATTGCTTTTTCTATTTGATAAAGAGATCCTGTTTCTTTGAAGCTTGTTGAAACTTCTGATAAAACGTCTGAGTAAGGTGTTCCCTCAAGTTGTGATAAAATTTCGTCGACTGTTTCTGCTTTTGCAATTGCTTTAAGTTTTTCTTGTGTAAATCCATAAGAAGCATCAATAAGGAAGTTGTCTATGTTGTCAATTTTTCCTCCACTGCTTCTAAGTCTGAGCATTGTTTTCAAATTGAGAATATCTATTTTTGTTCCAAACATAATT
>Ga0187827_10002083_pt1 | contig 27816 bp, 37 predicted proteins | sample ETNtaG_39_FD_167969 | JGI IMG/M metagenome (GOLD analysis project Ga0187827, IMG submission 167969) | Marine microbial and viral communities from oxygen minimum zone, Eastern Pacific Ocean - ETNP2014_SV_150_PacBio MetaG (Illumina Assembly) | ecosystem: Environmental > Aquatic > Marine > Hypoxic...
GTGCTTATGGATTAAAAGCTATAGAACCAGAAAGAGTAATTGGTAAACAGATAGAGGCTGCCAGAGTTGCTCTAACAAGACATATGAAAAGACAAGGCAGAGTTTGGACAAGAATGTTTCCAAATATTCCTGTATCAAAAAAACCAACTGAGGTTAGAATGGGAAAAGGAAAAGGTTCTCCAGAATTTTGGGCATGTAGAGTGAAACCTGGAAGAATACTTTTTGAAGTTGACGGTGTTTCAAAAGAAATAGCTAAAGAGGCACTTTATAAAGCTTCAGCAAAGTTACCTATCAAATGTAAATTTATTAAGAGAGCATAATGAAGAAAAAAGAAATAAAAAAATTAACTAAAGGAGAAATGATAAAAAATTTAGATAAATTAAAAAAAGATTTATTTAACTTAAGATTTCAAAAAATAAATGGACAAGTTAAAAGTCCATCAAAAGTTAATGAAGCAAAAAAAACAATAGCTAGATTAAAAACAATGTTAGGAAATTATCAAAATGCCTAAAAAAATATTAAAAGGAATAGTAGTGGGCAATAAACCAAATAAAACTATTACAGTATCTGTTGAAAGAAAATATCAACACCCGGTTTTAAAGAAAGTAATAAAATCTAAAAAAAAATATAGTGTTCACGATGAAAATAACCAATATAAGAGTGGTGATAAAGTTTCAATTATTGAATGTAAGCCATATTCAAAAACAAAAAAATTTGAAGTATTAGGAGATACAAAGTGATACAAGTTCAAACAGAATTATTAGTAGCTGATAATACAGGTGCAAAAAGAATTGAGTGTATAAAAGTCCTTGGTGGATCAAAGAGAAGATATGCTGGTATAGGCGACACTATTGTAGTGGCAGTAAAAGAAGCTATACCAAAAGGTAAGGTTAAAAAAGGAGCCGTACATAAAGCAGTTGTTGTAAGAGTAAAAAAAGGAATACATAGAAATGATGGATCTAAAGTAAAATTTGACAACAATGCTGCAGTATTAACTGATGATAAAGGCGAACCAATAGGAACAAGAATTTTTGGACCTGTAACAAGAGAGCTAAGAACAAGGGGACAGATGAAAATAATTTCACTTGCTCCAGAGGTGCTTTAAAGAATGATAAAAAAAGGAGATAAAGTTAAAATACTTTCAGGTAAAGAAAAAAAAAAAGAAGGTGAAATAATAGAAATAGACAGGCAAAATAATAGAGCAAAAGTCAAAGGCATAAATATTATAAAAAAACATGTTAAAACAACAAAAGAAAAAAAAGGTGGAATAATTTCTAAAGAAAATTTTATTAATATTTCAAATCTTGCAATATTTGAAAAAAGTAAAAGTAAAACTAAGACGAAAGATATTAAGAAATAAAAATGACTAGATTAAAAGAATTATTTACTAAAGAAATCAAACCAAGTTTAAAACAACATTTTGGTTATAAAAACCAATACATGGTTCCAGAGTTACAAAAAATTGTTTTGAATATGGGGCTAGGTATAGATGGAAATGATTCAAAAATACTTAAATCTAGCCAAGAAGATTTAGCTGCTATCACAGGTCAAAAACCAATAGTAACAAAATTTAGAAAATCTATCTCAAACTTTAAAACAAGAAAAAACACAAACTCAGGTTTAAAAGTTACACTAAGAAGAAACAAAATGTATGAATTTATTGATAGATTGGTTAACATAGCTCTACCTAGAGTTAAGGATTTTAGAGGCCTGTCTCCAAATGGATTCGATAAATTTGGCAATTATACTTTTGGTATAAAAGAACATATAATTTTTCCTGAAGTCAATTTTGATAAAGTTGAAAAAATAAGAGGCTTGGATATTACAATTGTTATTAAAACAATTAAAAAAAACGATAGTTTTGAATTATTAAAAAAATTAAATTTTCCTTTTAAAAATAGTAGGAGTAATTGATGGCTAAACTTAGTTCAATAAATAAAAATAATAATCGAATTAAATTATCAAAGAAATTTTATGCTAAACGAAAGAAACTTAAACAAATTATAATGAATAAAAAATTATCTCTTGAAGAAAGATTTGAAGCTCAACAAAAATTATCTAGTTTACCTAGAAACTCATCAAAAATTAGAATTAGAAATCGATGTCAAATTACAGGAAGACCTCATGGAGTTTATAGAAAATTGAAAATATCAAGAATTGCATTAAGGCAACTTGGTTTAGAGGGAAAAATTCCAGGTATGGTTAAATCAAGCTGGTAGAAAGGAAATTATGAGTTTAAATGACCCAATTGGAGACATGTTAGCAAGAATAAAAAATTCACTATTAAGAAACCATAAAATAGTTGATCTTCCATCCTCAAAATTTAAAGTAAAGATTGCAGAAGTACTTAAAAATGAAGGATACATAATTGACTATAAAGTTTCATCTGATGAAAAAAAACCAACGTTAGAAATATTATTAAAATACAATTATGGATCACCCGTAATTAGTTCAATCCAAAGAATTTCAAAACCTGGAAGAAGAATATTTTCAAGTGCTGAAAGTCTTCCAAAAATTAATAATGGTCTAGGTATAGCAATCGTATCAACGCCAAAAGGCGTGATGAGTGATGTAGATGCTAGAAAGCAAAAAATAGGTGGAGAAATAATTTGTAAGGTATTTTAATGTCTAAAATTGGTAAAAAAAATATTTCAATTCCTGAAAAAGTTAAAGTCGCCTTTAGTGGAAATCTAATAAACATAGAAGGTCCATTAGGAAAAAAATCAATGAATATAGATACTGATATGTTTGATCTAAAAATAGATGAAGGAAAATCAGTTTCAATTAAACCCAAAACTTTAAATGAAGACACAAAACGTTTATGGGGAATGAATAGAAGTTTACTCAATAATGCAATAATTGGAACAAGTTTGGGTTATAATAAAACACTTGAGTTAACAGGCGTTGGTTATAGAGCTTCATTAAAAGGAAATAAGCTATCTATGCAACTTGGATTTAGCCACGATATTAATTTTGATATACCTGAAACAGTAAAAATTACGGTAGATAAACAAACTATATTAAAAATAAGCGGATGCGACAAACAAGAAGTCGGAATGATAGCATCAAAAATTAAATCAATAAGGCCACCAGAACCTTATAAAGGCAAAGGCATAAAAGAACAGGGACAGTATATTATTAGAAAAGAAGGTAAAAAGAAGTAATGAAATTAAATACCAAGCAGAGAAAAATATATCGAGTTAGAAATAATTTAAAAAAAGTTTCTAAAGAAGGAAGATATAGATTGAGTGTCTCAAGATCATCAAAAAATATAAGCGCTCAAATAATTGATGATAACAAAAGTGTGACTATCTTATCAGCATCTTCAAAAGATAAAACTATTAAATTATTAAATAAAAAAAACAAAACTGAGCTATCCAAAGTTGTTGCAGAGAGTTTGGCAAAAAAAGCTTTGGAAAAAAAAATTACAAAAATTTATTTTGATAGAGGATTTTATAAATATCACGGAAGAGTTAAAACATTTGCAGATATATTAAGAAAAAATGGAATGGAATTTTAATTTATGGAAAAAAACGATAAAAATAAAGAATATTTAGAAAAACTTGTTCATATAAACCGAATAACAAAAGTTGTAAAAGGAGGAAGAAGATTTGGGTTTTCAGCTTTAGTAGTGGTTGGAAATCAAAATGGAAAAATAGGAATAGCACATGCTAAAGCAAAACAAGTACCAGATGCTATTAAAAAAGCAAATGAGCTAGCTAGAAGAAAATTAGTTCAAATTCCTTTAAGGGAAGGAAGAACTATACATCATGATATTTATGGAAAAGATGGTGCTGGTAAAATTAAGTTAAGGGCAGCACCCAAGGGTACTGGAATAATAGCTGGAGGTCCAGTTAGAGCAATTTGTGAAGTTTTGGGAATAAAAGACATAGTAGCAAAATCATTAGGAACTGCAAATCCTCATAATGTAATCAGAGCTTGTATGAAAGCTCTAATGAAACAGAATTCTCCAAAAAATATATCAATTTTAAGAAATAAAAAAATATCGGACATTATCGAAAAAAGAGGCTAATGACTAATTTAAATTCATCATTGCAAGTAAAAATTAAAAAAATGCGAGTTGGTCGTGGTATAGGATCCGGAAAAGGTAAAACTTCTGGTAGAGGTGTTAAAGGTCAAAAATCAAGAAGTGGTGTAGCTATAAAAAGTTTTGAAGGTGGCCAAATGCCATTATATAGAAGATTGCCGAAACGTGGATTTAATCCTATAAAAAAACAAAAAGTTGCAATACTAAATTTAGATAAAATACAAAAATTTATTGATAATAAAAAAATAAATCAAGATACTCAAATAGATATAGAAATATTAAAAAAAACAAAAATCATTAGCAAATCTTCAAATAAAATTAAAATTCTTGGAAAAGGAGATATAAAAACAAAAATTAATCTTGATGTAGATTTTGTATCTAAATCAGCAAAAGAAAAATTAGAAAAAATAGGCGCAACCATAAATTTAAGACAAAAAAGCTAAATTTTTATGAGCGAACAATCTCATTCTCACGATTTAAGAAATAGAATATTTTTTACCTTATTTATCTTATCAGTTTATAGGTTTGGAACATTTGTTCCAATTCCAGGAATTGATCCTGAGCAACTTCAAATTATGATGGAAGGCAATCAAAAGGGCTTACTTGGAATGTTTAACGTTTTTGCTGGCGGTGCCGTTAGCAGGATGGCAATTTTTGCGCTTGGAATTATGCCATATATATCATCATCAATTATAGTCCAATTACTCACTGGTGTTAGTGATTATTTTAAAAATTTAAAAAGCCAAGGTGAAATTGGTAGACAAAAAATTACTCAAATAACAAGGTATGGAACTGTTCTTTTAGCAACAGTTCAAGGTTATGGGTTATCAGTTGGATTAGAGTCATCAGCAAATTTAGTTATAAGTCCAGGTATTTTTTTCAAAATTACAACTGTAACAACTATTGTAGCTGGTACAATGTTTTTAATGTGGCTTGGTGAGCAAATTACTCAACGAGGAATTGGTAATGGAATTTCACTTATAATATTTTCAGGCATAGTTGCGGAAATACCTAGAGCTTTAGTCACAACTTTTGAACTTGGTAGAACTGGTGCTATTTCAACAGCCATGATTATATTTATATTTATTTTATTAATAGCAACAATAATGTTTATTGTATTTATGGAAAGGGCTTTAAGAAAAATTTTGATCAATTATCCTAAAAGACAAATGGGAAATAAAATTTATGGTGGAGATTCATCACATTTGCCATTAAAAATAAATTCAGCTGGAGTAATACCTGCTATTTTTGCATCAGCTTTACTTCTGCTTCCTGTAACTTTTTCAAATTTTAATGTTTCACAAAATGAAACTTTTCAAACTATAGTATCTTTTTTCTCACAAGGTCAGCCTCTATACATGTTACTATACGCTTCTGGTATTATTTTTTTTACATTTTTTTATACCTCAATAACTTTTAATCCGGCTGAAACAGCAGAAAATTTAAGAAAATATGGAGGTTTTATTCCTGGGATTAGACCAGGAGAAAGCACTGCATTATATATTGATAATATTTTAACAAAACTTACTACAATTGGTGCTTTATATTTAGCACTTGTTTGTTTAATGCCTGAATTTTTAATTGCAAATTATCCAATACCTTTTTATTTAGGTGGAACATCAATTTTGATAGTTGTTGTAGTTGCAATTGATACTGTTACACAAATTCAAACTCGTTTGATGAGTTCACAGTATGAACAATTAATAAAGAAAACAAAATTTGGAAAATAATTAAGTGAACATTGTAATCTTCGGACCACCAGGTGCAGGAAAAGGCACGCAAGCTCAAAATATAATCAAAAAATTTAATCTTTACCAAGTTTCATCGGGCGATATTTTGAGAAATGAAATTAAAAAAAAAAGTGATATAGGAAAAAAAGTAGAAAATATAATATCAAAAGGTGATTTCGCTACCGACGATATTATTAATGATTTGATTAAAAAAGTTATAATAAATCCAAATTATCGAAATAGAATTATTTTTGATGGTTATCCAAGAAATATTAATCAAGCTAAAAAACTTGAATTAATACTTAATTCGGACAATCAATCTATTGATTATATTTTTTTTTTAAAAGTTTCTAGAAAAGATTTAGAAAAAAGAATATTAGGAAGAGTTACTTGTGAAAAATGTAATAAAATATTTAATAAAATTTATGATCTTAATCAAATTCAAAATCATCATTGTGGATCACAATATTTAGTTAAAAGACAAGATGATAACAAAGATGTTATTATCAATAGATATGACGAATACATGAAACAAACAAAATCTGTTTTAGATTTTTATTCATCGAGAAGTTATTTTTACGAATTAGACGGCAGTGAAAAAATTGATGTAATTTCAAGCAAAATTGAGCATATAATAACGCTATAATACATTGACATTAAAAGAACTTCTTATATAAAAGGCTAAATTTTATCACAATTTTATGGCTCGAATAGCAGGTGTTAACATTCCTCAGAACAAACTAGTTCATATTGGCTTAACTTATATATATGGAATTGGTGACAAATTTTCTGATAAAATTTGCACTGCACTAGAAATTGCAAAATCTACGAGAGTCAATCAATTAACTGATGAACAAATTTTAAAAATTAGAGAATATATAGATAAAAACTTTAGTGTCGAGGGTGATTTACGACGAGAAAATTCATTAAGTATAAAAAGATTAATTGATTTAGCTACTTATAGAGGATCAAGGCACAGAAAAAAATTACCAGTAAGAGGTCAAAGAACTCGATGCAATGCAAGAACAAGAAAAGGAAAAGCTATCGCTATTGCAGGAAAAAAATTAACTCCACTTAAAAAATAATAATTAGATGGTAAAAGAGAAAACAATAATCGAAAACCAAAGTGAAGATCAAACAAAAATAAAGGCTACTAAAAAAAGCTCTTATTCAAAAAAAAAGAAAACAAAAAAAAATATATTGAACGGTATAGCTTATATTAAGTCAACATTTAACAACACTATAGTTTCAATTGCAGATGTTAACGGTAATATTGTTTCATGGTCATCTGCAGGTCAGAAAGGTTTTAAAGGATCTAGGAAATCAACTCCTTATGCTGCACAAGTTGCTGCAGATTCTGCCGCTGCTAAAGCTCTAGAAGCAGGAATGAGAACTTTATCAGTTGAGGTAAAAGGTCCGGGCTCTGGAAGAGAAACTGCTCTAAGAGCTCTTCAATCAAGAGGTTTTAAAATTATTTCTATTAAAGATACAACGCCTATGCCACATAATGGAACTAGGCCGCCAAAAAAAAGGAGAGTATAAATGGAAGCAACAAATGTTAATCTAAAAAATTGGAAATCTCTAATCAAGCCAGGAAAACTTGATATAAAATTAAGCGATGATAAATCTTATGCAAAAATTGTAGCCGAACCTTTAGAAAAAGGTTATGGTTTAACTTTAGGCAACTCCTTAAGAAGAATTTTATTATCCTCTATAAGAGGAACTGCAGTAACTGCTATTCAAATTGATGGTGTGTTGCATGAATTTTCATCAATCAAAGGTGTAAGAGAAGATGTAACTGATATTGTTTTAAATATTAAATCTCTTGCACTTAAAAGCAGCATTGAGGGCGTAAAAAAACTTATCTTAGATGCTAAAGGACCTGGTGAAATTAAAGCTTTTAATATTACAACAGTTGCTGACATAGAAATTTTAAACCCTGATTTAGTAATTTGTAATCTAGATGAAAATACAAATTTTCATATGGAAATGACCGTTGGAAATGGAAAGGGTTATGTTTTTGCAGATTTCAATAAACCCGAAGAACCACCTTTAGGATTAATTCCAATAGATTCACTCTTTAGTCCAGTTAAAAAAGTTTCTTATTCAGTAAGTACTGCCAGAGAAGGAAAAGCTCTTGATTATGACAAACTTATAATGGAAGTTGAAACCAACGGTTCAATATCGGCTGAAGATGCTATAGCTTATTCTGCAAGAATTTTCCAAGATCAATTAGGAATGTTTGTTAATTTTGATGAACCACAAGAAACAATTGTAAGAGAAAAACCAACTGAGCCAGAATTTAACAAAAATTTATTGAGAAAAGTTGATGAACTTGAACTTTCAGTTAGATCCATGAATTGTCTTAAAAATGATAATATTATTTATATTGGTGATCTTGTTCAAAAGTCTGAGGGAGAAATGCTTAGAACACCAAATTTTGGAAGAAAATCGTTAAATGAAATTAAAGAAGTATTAAATACAATGTCTTTATATCTTGGAATGGAAATTCCAAACTGGCCACCAGATAATATTGTTGAATTATCTAAAAAACTTGAAGAAGCTATATAATGCGACATAGATTTGGATATAAAAAACTAAATAGAACTTCTGAGCATAGAAAGGCATTAATAAAAAATATGCTTAATTCATTAATTAAATACGAACAAATAACCACCACATTACCGAAAGCAAAAGTTTTAAAACCACAAGCTGAAAAAATAATAACTTTAGGCAAGAATGCTAAATTACAAAATATGAAATCTTTGGTTTCAAAATTGCAAGATATAAAGTCTGCTAACAAAGTAAGAAAAACATTAGCAAAAAGATACGAATCTAGAAAAGGTGGATATACAAGAATCATAAAAGCCGGTTATAGATATGGGGACAATGCACCACTAGCTGTAATAGAATTCGTAGATAGAGATGTTGAAGCAAAGAAAGTTGACAGAAAGAAAAAAGAAGAAAAAAAGAAACCAGAAGAAAAAAAATCAGCTTCAGCGTAATTTCATAAAATAAATGATTAAGTCCTTTATCGTAGACGCCACTTACGAGGGTATAAGAATAGATAAATGGATTAGAAATGTTTTAGGCAAAGTTCCTCAAGGATTAATTGAAAAGTCACTTAGAGCGGGCAAAATAAAGCTTAATAAAAAAAAAACTAAAAGTTCAACAAAGTTAAATGTTAAAGATATTATAAATGTTTACGATATTAATTTTAAAGAAAAAATTTTACAAAAAAAAATAAAATATAAACCATCAGAAGAAATAGTTAAAGAAAATGAAAATTTAATTATTGATAATAATGAAAATTTTATAATAGCAAACAAAGAGTCAGGTATAGCTGTTCAAGGTGGCACCAAATCAAAAAAAAATCTAATCGATATATTTTCGAAAAGTAAGATATTTGAAAACAGCAAACCATATTCAGTTCATAGATTAGATAAAGATACATCAGGAGTATTTATTATTGCAAAAAATAGAGAAACAGCAAAATTATTTACTACATTGTTCAGACTGAGAAAAATTCACAAGACTTATCTAGCTATATATTATGGCGAAATAAAAAATGATAAAGGTATATTTGATCAAGAATTAGTAAGATATGAAGGAAAAAAAAAAATTATTGAAAAATCTAAAACTATTTACAAAGTTATTGATAAAAATTCTAATTGTACCTTATTACAAATGCACCCTATCACTGGAAGAAAACATCAATTAAGAAAACAGCTTTCTCTTATAGGCCACCCTATATATGGTGATTATAAATATACTTTTGAAAAAAATTTCAAAACAAAAAATAAAGAATTAATGCTTCATTCTTATGAAGTAAAATTTATTATAAATAATAAAAAATATACTTTCAAAGCCTTATTACCAAACTATTTTAGAAAACTTATTAAAACTAAAAGACTTAGGTTTTTAAGTTAGAAATTAAGTTTTTTATAAGTTCTTCTGAAAATTTATTATAACTTTGTTTTTTTATTTTTTTTAATGTTGTTATGCTTTTATTTTTAATCCCACAAGGTATAATTTTATTATAATTAGATATATCATTATTTATGTTAATTGAAAATCCATGATAAGTTATCCATCTTTTAACTTTAATACCTATTGCACCAACTTTCTTTTCTTCATTATTTAATTTAACCCAAATTCCAATATTTTTTCTATCGCTATATGAATGAATATCAAATGTTTTTAATGAATTTATAATTGAATTTTCAATAATATTAACAAAATTTCTTATATCTTTTTTTCTATTGTTTAAATTAATTACAAGATAGCATATTAATTGACCTGGTCCATGCCATGTAATTTTTCCTCCTCTTGATGTTTTTACTACATCAATTGATTTATCAAGGATATCGTTTTGATTAAAATTTATTCCAGTTGTAAATGTTGATGGATGTTCCAATATCCAAATTAATTCATTTCCTTTTTTTTTAATTATTTTATCAACTCTACCCTGTAAAAATTTTATGGCTTCTAAATATTCTATTGGTTTTGTTGATTTTTTTATCTCTATGTTCATTAAAGAATTGTAATATAAAAATTATCCATTAATAGTGCCATATAAAAATAAAGGTTTTTTATGACTTTAGTAAGAAAAATAAAAGATAAAAAAGTCAATTTTGAATTTAATAAAGAGTATATCAGGGTTGTAACAAATAAAATTGCAAACAATGATGCTGTATTTATTTCTAATTCGTTCAAAGAAATGCATCCAGCTGATGCCGCTGATATTATTGAACATCTTAATGAAAATGATAGAGAGAATTTAATTAAGTTAAACAATTTTAAAATTGATCCCGAAGTATTTGTCGAGATAAATGAATCAGTTCAGTCAGAGGTGATTAAGTATTTATCAAAAGACTCAATCGTTTATATATTAAAAAATTTAGAGTCTGACGATTCAATTAAAATTCTAGAAAATATAGATGAAAAAAATAAAAATGAAATCCTATCCTCATTACCACCAAAAGATAGATTTGTACTCTTAGAAAGCTTAAGTTATCCAGAAGACTCTGCAGCAAGAATAATGCAGAGAGAATTTACTGCGATACCAAGCAACTGGTCGGTCGGACAAACTATTGACTATTTAAGAGAAAATAAAGATCTTCCTGAAGAATTTTTAGAAATTTTTATTGTTGACAATGAATTTAAACCTATTGGCTCAGTTCCATCTTCAAAAGTTCTAAGAACTTCAAGAGAAACAAAAATGGATTCAATAATGAATGAATCACAATTGTCGATACCAGTCGATATGGATAGGGAAGAAGTAGGTCATTTATTTGAGAATTATAATTTAAATTCTGCATGTGTAGTTGATAAAAATAATAAACTAGTAGGAATGATAACTAGTGATGACATTCTAACAGTTTTAAAAGAAGAAGCTGAAGAGGATGCACTAAGACTTGCTGGTGTAGGAGATGAAGAAATAACAGATGGCGTCTTAAAAAAAACTAAAAGAAGGTTTACGTGGCTTTTACTAAATTTATTTACAGCTATTATAGCTTCTGTAGTTATAGGTTTTTTTCAAGAAGATATTGAAAAAGTTGTGGCACTAGCTGTTCTAATGCCAATAGTGGCATCAATGGGAGGTAATGCTGGAATGCAAACACTTGCTGTAACAATAAGAACTATTGCTACTAATGAACTAACTAAGAATAATTTTTCACAAAATATTTTAAAAGAATTTTCAATTGGTATATTAAATGGAATTATATTCGCTATCATTAGTGCAATAGTAGTTCAGTTATGGTTTAATGACACAACGCTTTCATTAATTATATCAATTTCTATGATATTAAATATGATAGTAGCAGGACTTTTTGGAATATTAGTTCCGGTATCACTAAAAAAAATGAAAATTGACCCAGCAATAGCATCTAGTGTATTTGTAACTACTATTACGGATGTTATAGGATTTTTATCATTTCTAGGTGTGGGTGCTTATTTTTTTTATTAAAGTTAATAATTATCAATTAATCTTATTTTTTTATTATAATAAGCTAGAAATATTTTAAAATTATTTTTGTTATAATTTTTTGATAAATTATATTTATTTCTTATTTCCAAATATTCAATTTTAACATTTTTTAAACTATTTATTTCAAAAATAATATTATCTAAATCTTTAGCAAGATAAATATGCTTTTTGATTTTATTTCTAAATTTTAATAATAAATTTGCAATAAAAGATGATTTTTTTATATCATTATTATTAAGTAAAATATTTCTAGAAGATAAAGCTACATTGTTTTTATTGCGTATTGTTGAGCATGAAAAAATATTTATTTTAAATTTTTTTCTTATAAATTTTTTTAACAAATATAATTGTTGATAATCTTTTTCACCAAAAAATATGTATTTTGGCTTAAATCTTTGTAGAAATTGGTTTATAATGGCTAAAACACCCTCAAAATGACCAGGTCTATATAAAGCACACATAACTTTATCACCCTTATTTAATTTAATTTTGGTATTTTTTTTAGATCTATAAATTTCAGTTACCCTAGGTGTTAATAAATAATCAACTTTTAGTTTTTTAAGAATCTTAATGTCTTTTTTTAAATTCCTTGGATATTTTTTTAGATCATTTTTTTTATCAAATTGTGCAGGATTTATGAAAATACTCACTAAAGTTCTCTTACAGAATTTTTTTGATGATTTAATAAGAGAAATATGACCATTATGCAAAGATCCCATTGTTGGGACAAATCCTATGTTTGCCTTAAAATTAACTTCTTTATTTAATTTATTTATACTTTTAAAAATTATCATTTATGGTACTTCATTTAATTAATACATTCTAATGATACGACAAGCAATAATACCATTGGCAGGACTAGGTACAAGATTATTACCATTAACGAGCGTTTATGCCAAAGAACTTTTACCAATAAATGGTAAGATAGGTTTAGAATATATTATTGATGAATGTATTGATGCTGGGATAAAAGAGATAATTTTTATAATATCAAAAAAAAAGGAAATTATCAGAAAATATTTTTATAATGATGCATTTTAAAAAAAAATAATTAAAAAAAAAAAAGATTTAAGAATTTCTAGAGAATATATAAAAATCAAAAAATACAAAAAAATTATTAAGTTTGTTTATCAAAATGACCCCAAAGGAACTGGAGATGCTGTTCTAAGAACAAAAAAAATAATAAAGGACAACTTTTTTTTAATGTTATTACCTGATGATTTGATAATTAAAAAAAATTGTTCAAAAGATATGATTTCTATACATAACAAAAAAAAATGTTCCGTAATGGCAAGCATGAAAGTAAATAAGAAAACAGTAAATAGATGGGGAATTTTTTCAAAAAAAAAAATTATCAATAAAAATAACTTTTATATTGATGACGTTGTTGAAAAGCCAGATGTTAAATCTGCCCCATCTAATAATGCTATTATTGGCAGATATATATTACCAAAAAAAATTTTTAATAAATTGCAAAATCAGAAAAAAGGAAAAGGTGGAGAGATTCATATTACCGATTCAATAAGAAAATTAATTAATGATGGAGAAAAATTTATTGCTCATAACTTTAGAGGAAAATATTTGGATTGTGGTACAATAGAAGGTTATATAAAATCATCACTGGAGATATCTAAAATATGAAACTTTGCATGATAGGTACTGGATACGTTGGTTTAGTAAGTGGTGTCTGTTTCTCAGATTTAGGCAACATTGTTTATTGTGTTGATAAGGATAAAAAAAAAATTAATTTATTAAATTCAGGAAATGTTCCAATCTATGAACCTGGTTTAGAAGAAATACTTAAAAGAAATTTTAAACAAAAACGATTAATTTTTACAACCGATCTTAAAACTGCGGTAGTCAATTCGGATATAATTTTTATTTGTGTTGGAACACCAACAAAAAAAAATAGAAATTCTGCAGAACTAAAATATGTTTTTCAAGTAGCAAACGAAATAAAAAGTTATATAAAAAAATACAAAATAGTAATAACTAAATCTACAGTACCCGTAACAACAGGTGATAAAATTGAAAAGAAACTTCTGAACTTAAAAAGAAAAAAACTAGTCGATATAGTATCTAATCCTGAATTTTTAAGGGAAGGTGAGGCTATAAGAGATTTTGTTTACCCTGATAGAGTAGTAATTGGCACAGATAGTAATAAAGCGAACAAAATCCTAAAATCCTTGTACCTACCAATAATAAAAAAAAATAGTAGATACTTTAGTACTTCTAGAAGAGGAGCTGAATTAATTAAATATGCTTCAAATGCTTTTTTAGCAACCAAAATTTCATACATTAATGAACTCGCAAATTTATGTGAAAAAACTGACGTCGATATAAAAGATATATCTTTTGGTATGGGTTTAGATCAGCGCATAGGTGAAAGATTTTTACGAGCAGGCCCAGCATATGGAGGATCTTGTTTTCCTAAAGATACAAGAGCTATAGTTGATACTGCTAATAATTTTAAAACAAATTTATCTATAGTAAAAAGTGTAATAAAATCAAACGATCAAAGAAAATCATTATTAACAAAAAGAGTTGAAAAAATATTAAAAGGAAAAATTAAAAATAAAAATATAACTTTTTTAGGAGTTACTTTTAAACCTAATACAGATGACATGAGAGAAGCCCCTAGTTTATTTATGATACCTAGATTGCATAAAAAAGGAGCTAGAATTAAATATTTTGATCCTACAGGGTTAAAAAAGGATTTTAATAATTTAAAAAATGTTAAATTTTGCAATAATATATCTTCAGCTTGTTTAAAAAGTGATTTAATTATTATTCATACTGAATGGAATGAATTTAAATTACTTAATTTTAAAAAAATTGTTAAAAAAAATAAATTTATAATCTATGATATGAGAAATATTTATACGCCATCTAAAATGAACAAAAATAAAATAAAATATATTGGAATTGGTAGATAAATTAATTTAGTTCAAAAATTGCGTCAACCTCAACAGCCACTCCAAGAGGCAGACTATTTGTACTGATAGCAGCCCTTGTATGCATTCCAGAGTCACCAAAAATTTTTACTATTGTATCTGATGCTCCATTAATTACTTTTGGTTGTTCAATAAAATCATCAGTAGAATTTACAAATCCAGTTAATTTAATACAGGATTTAATTTTTGATAAGTCATTATAGCATGCTTTCTTTGCCTGTGCCGTAATGTTAAGAGCACATCTTGTAGCAGCTTTGTATCCATCATCAGTTTTTAATTCTTTACCAAGTTTCCCTTTTATTAGTTGTCCATTTTCATCAATTGAAATTTGTCCAGATATATATAGCATCTTATTAACTATTTTTGTTGCAACGTAAGAACCAACTGGATCAGGAGCATTTGGTAAAACGATATTTAACTTAGTTATATTATCTTCAGCACTCATTTATTTTTTTTAAATATTCCAGTGGTAGCTTTTAGTATATTTCCAGTTTTTTTTTTTATCTTCCCAGCTGCACTTTTAGTTCCAGTTTTTAAATTATGTGCTTTACAAGCAATATGATTTTTAGAAAGTTTTTTAAATTTGCTACAATCTTTCTTTTCAGCAAAAGCTGAAACATTTAAAGTAAACAATAATATTATGACTATATGTGATATTAATTTCATTTTTTTCTTTTCTTTTTTCTTTTATCGTATTCTCTTCTTTTCTCAATTAATATTAGTGCATCCTCCATATTTATATCTAAAGGGTCTTTTTCTTCTGGGATTGTAGCATTTAATGATTTGTATTTAATATATGGTCCATATTGACCTTTCATAATTCGTACTGGTTTTTTATCTTCTGGATGATCGCCCAAATCTTTTATTAATGATGAAGATATTCTTCCAGGTTTAGCTTCAGCTATTAATGTAATTGCTCTATTGAGGCCTATAGTAAATAGCTCTTCGACGTTTTCTAATCTTGCAGATTTATTTTCACATTTTAAATAAGGCCCGAATCTACCTGAATTTATTGATATATCTTTGCCATTATCAGGATGTTGCCCTAAAATTTTTGGCAATGAGCATAAATATTTAGCCTTTTCTAAATCAATTTGATCTATATTTATACCTTTTGGTATAGATACATTTTTTAAATTCACGTTTTTTTTTATCTTTTTTTTAATTTTTATTTCATCTTCAATTGTTTCATATTGAAGATATGGACCAAATCTTCCATTTTTTAAATATATATCTTTACCATTCATATATTGACCAATTAATTTAGGCTCCATTAGTGCAATTTGATCATTTGCTTTAGATTTAGATAAAGGTCTCGTAAACTTGCATTCAGGATAATTAGAACAACCAATAAATGCTCCTCCTCTAAAACTATTTTTTAAACTTAACTCACCATTGTTACATAATTTGCATTCTCTATTAATTTTTCCATTTTCATCAGATTCAAAAATTAATTCTCCAAGACTTTCATTTAGTAAATCTAATACTTCTCGAGTTCTTTTTTCTTTAACATATGATACATTTATGTTGAAATCTTTCCAAAAATTATCAAGTACTTTTATCCATTCCTCTTTACCCGCTGTAATATCATCTAATTGATTTTCTAAACCAGCAGTAAAACTATAATCTACATATTTAGAAAACAACTTTTCTAAGAACGCAGATAACAATTTTCCTCTATCTGTAGGAAAAAATCGTTTATTAACAATGTCCGCATATCCTCTATTTGAGATTACAGAAATAATCGTTGCGTATGTTGAGGGTCTTCCAATTCCTAATTCTTCGAGTTTTTTTACCAAATTTGCCTCAGAATATCGAGGAGGTGGTTGAGTGAAGTGTTGTTCATCAATAAAGTCATTCGTTGAAACTTCTTCTTTATTTACATCGGGAAGAATCTTTTCATCTTCATTTTCATCAATTCTTGTAAGTTTTAAAAATCCATCAAATTTAATTGTTGATCCTGAACATTTAAATTGGTTTAAACCGTCATTTGAAGCTATTGTAATAGTTTTTCGATCAAATTTTGCTACTTCCATTTGCGAGGACAGAGCTCTGGACCAAATTAAATCGTATAGTTTGATTTGATCTGTACTTAAGAATTTTTTCATTGATTCTGGTGTTCTAGTGATATCAGTAGGTCTTATAGCTTCATGAGCTTCTTGAGCATTCTTAGCTTTTTTACCAGAATAATTATTAGGTTCTTTAGGCAAGTAATTATCACCGTAAGAATTTTTTATAAAATTTCTAAAGTCAATAATTGCATCATTTGATATATTTGTACCATCTGTTCTCATGTATGTGATTAATCCAACTGTATCACCTTCAACATCTATCCCTTGATATAGTCTTTGTGCAATTTGCATTGTTCTAGAAGCTCCAAAACCCAATTTACTCGAAGAGCTTTGTTGAAGTGTAGACGTAGTAAATGGACCAAGAGGATTTCTTGTATATATTTTAGAACTAATATCTGAGATTTTGTATTTTAATTTTTTTATTAATTCTATAGCGTTATTTATATTTTTTTTACTTTTAAAAGAGAATTTTTCTATTTTTGAATTGTTTAGTATTACAATATTTGAATTTAATATATCTCCTTTTGAAGTTTTGAAATTTACATTCAAAGACCAAAACTCTTCAGGTTTAAATTGTTCAATTTCATGCTCTCTTTCAGTAAGTAATCTTAAAGCTACAGACTGAACTCTACCTGCGGATTTAGAGCCTGGTAGTTTGGTCCATAGAATAGGGGAAATGTTAAATCCTACTAAGTAATCCAAAGCTCTTCGTGCCATATACGCATCAACTAAATTAGGTTCTATATCTCTTGGATTATCGATTGCATTAGTTACCGCTTTTTTTGTAATTTCATTGAAAACTACTCTTTCAACTTTTTTATCTTTTAGAACTTTCTTTTCATCCAGGTATTCTTTAACATGCCAAGCAATAGCTTCGCCTTCACGATCAGGGTCGGTTGCAAGAATAATTTTTTCTGATTCTTTTGCCACATCAGTAATTTCTTTTAAATATTTTTTTGAAAAACTGTCAATTTCCCATATCATTTTAAATTTATCTTCAGGATCTACAGACCCATTTTTAGAAGGAAGATCTCTTATATGTCCATAACTCGCTAAAACAGTATAATCACCACCTAAATATTTATTAATTGTTTTAGCTTTTGCTGGACTTTCAACTATGACAAGATTCATAATTAGTGAAACTACACAAAAAATAGATCAATAGTCAAATTAATAAATTTTAGTCTTAGATTCTTCTTTATTTATCAGCCGTTTAACATTTTCTCTATGAGTATATAAAATTAGAACAAACATTATTATAAAAAAATATTCATTTTCATAACTCGAATTAAAAAAAATAAAAATTGGAATTAATAAACTTGATAATATTGATCCAAGTGAAGAATATTTAGAAATAAAGAAAATTATTAACCATGAAAAAGCGAAAACTATTCCTAAAATATAATTTATAGAAAATAATATACCCACATATGTAGCGACACCTTTTCCTCCTTTAAATTTCAACCAAACTGGTAACACATGACCTATAAATACTGACAATGATGAAATATAAATTAATTCAGGAAATTTAAACTTAATATACAATACCGGAATTACTGCTTTAATAACATCTAATATTAATGTTAAATATCCAATTGTTTTGTTTCCTGTTCTTAATACATTGGTCGCTCCTATATTTCCTGAACCAACTTCTCTTATATCTTTTTTTAGAAAAATTTTTGTTAATAATAAGCCAAATGGAATAGATCCCATAACATAAGAAATTGAAATAACTAAAATTAATTCCATAATCAAATTTTAAATAACTCTTCTCCATTTACAAATGTATTAGTTACTTTTCCTTGTAATTTTCTACCTTCAATAGATGTATTTTTAGACTTTGATATCAAATTTTCTTTTTTAACAATCCAAGGTTTGTTTATATCAAGTATACAAAAATCGGCATCGTTACCAATATTTAAATTTCCTTTATTAATTTTTAAAATTTTAGCTGGGCTACATGTTAAAGCTTTGATTATTTTATTTAATTTTATGGATTCATTATGATATAGTTCAAGAGCCAGAGGTAACAAGGTTTCAATACCAGATGCACCAGTTGAAGCTTGAGCAAATGTTAGTCTTTTTTGTTCTTCATCTTCAGGTTTATGATCAGAAACTATTACATCAATAAAATCATTATTTATTCCTTTAATTAAGGCTAATCTGTCATCTTCAGTTCTTAATGGCGGTGATAATTTCAAAAATGTTCTAAAATCACCTATATCATTTTCATTTAGAGACAAATTATTTATTGAAACTCCACATGTGAAGTCTACCATTTCTTTTCTTCTTTTAATTGAATCTAGAGATTTTTGTGATGAAATTTGCGATATATGGTATCTGCAATTATAATCTTCTAATAAAGTTAAGTCTCTCTCAATAATAATTTTTTCTGCTAAATTAGAAATACCTTGTAGACCTAGTTTTGTAGAAATAATCCCATCATTCACCATTCCATCTTTTGCTAGCTCTTCATCTTCTACATGCTGCATAATTAAGCAATTCAAATCATATGCTGATCTCATAATTCTTGACATCAACCTTGTATTTTGGATTGTTTTATATCCATCAGTAAATCCTATAATTCCTTTAGCCTGAAGAAGGCCAAACTCAGTCATATTTGTACCTTCAAGGTTTTTTGTTAAAGAAGCAGTAGGAAATATATTAATTTTTGCTTTATCTCTTCCTCTTCTTTTTAAAAAATCAACTATAGAAACATTATCTATAATAGGATTTGTGTTAGGCATTGTAACTACAGATGTTACTCCACCTGATAATGAGGCTTCACTTAATGTCCTAAAATTTTCCTTATATTCGTAACCGGGTTCACCAACAAAAACTCGCATATCAACAATTCCTGGAATTATATAATTACCTTTTAGATCTACATATTTTTCTCTAGAGGGAATATTGTTTGTGTTTACTTTTTTACCTACTGCTTCAATTTTTCCATTTTCGCTAATTATCAAACCACCAACTTCATCTATAGAGTTTTGAGGATCAATTATATTTGCATTTAAAAAGTATTTTTTTTTCATCATACACAAAATATTTTAAGGCAAGCCATTCTTACTGCTACACCAAGTTCAACTTGCTCTTTTATTACACTTTTATTTATGTCATCAGCTAAATTTGTATCGATTTCTATACCTCTATTCATTGGACCTGGATGCATTATTAGCGCATCATCTTTAGCAAAGTTTAATTTATCTGGTGTAAGTCCATAATATTCGTAGTATTCCCTGTTTGATGATAGAAAAGAACTAGTCATTCTTTCATTTTGAAGCCTAAGCATCATTACTATATCACAATCTTTCAATCCTTTTTTCATATCTGAAAAACTATTAACTCCAAGTTTGTCTATATTTTTTGGCATTAAATTTGAAGGAGCAATAATATTAACTTCTGCTCCTAACATATTAAGTAGATAAATATTTGATCTTGCCACTCTTGAATGAACTATATCTCCGCATATTGCAATTTTTAATCCTTCAATTTTTTCTTTTCTATCAATAATAGTTAATGCGTCTAACAATGCTTGAGTTGGATGTTCTCTTCTTCCATCTCCAGCATTAAGTACTGCACAGTTAACTTTTTGAGATAATAAATTTGATGCCCCTGAGTCTTGATGTCTTACAACTATTATATCAGGATGCATTGCGTTAAGAGTCATCGCAGTATCTATTAATGTTTCTCCTTTTTTAATTGCAGAATTATTTAAATTCATTGACATAACGTCTGCACCCAATCTTTTTCCAGCTAATTCAAATGAACTTTGTGTTCGCGTTGAAGGTTCAAAAAATAAATTAATTTGAGTTTTTCCTCTTAAAATATCTAATTTTTTATTTTTACTTTTATTTAAACTAATAAATTGTTTTGCCTCAGATAAAATAAAATTTACATCTGAAATTGATAGATCTTGGATTCCTAAGAGATGTTTTTGAGAGATTTTAATAGCTTTCTTTACATTTGCCATTAAAACCAACTCTATAACTATAGAGCGTCAATATTGCAAGCTTAATTATTTAAAAAATCTAAAGCACCTTGGAGAATAAATGCCGCTGCATTTTTATCGATGTTTTTAACTCTTTTTGTAACATTTACATCTAATTGTCTGGATAAATTGAATGCACCAACAGTAGATAGCCTTTCATCCCATAAAACTAATGGAATCTCAATTTTTTGAGATATTAATTTTATTCTATCTCTAACAGATTGTGATGAAGAACTTTCAGTTCCATCCATTTTTTTTGGATTTCCAAATATGATTCCACCAATGTTGTTTTCATTAATTATTTTGTCAATTTCTGCGATTAGTAATTGAATGCTTTCATAATTTATTGTTTTAAAAGGAGTGGCGATTTTTCTATTTTCATCAGAAATTGATAAACCTACTCTTTTCGAACCCATATCAACGCCAATTAGTCTAGATTTCTTATTTATGTGTTGCTTTAGTTCATTAATGTCCATCATATTGTAATTTCTACGTTTAATGATAATTTGCCCTTAATTTAAATATCACATGAGCATAGATCTTAAAACAGTTAAACATATATCGAAATTATCAAGAATTTCTCTAGACGAAGAAAAAGCCAAGAAATTGGAGGCTGATTTAAATTCTATATTTAAATGGATAGAACAACTTAATGAATTAAATACTGATAAAGTTGAACCTTTAAGCTCAATAGCAGAAACAAAGCTTAGACTTAGAAAAGATGAAATTAAAACAAAAAACATTAGAGATGAAGTTTTAAAAAATTCACCTAATGAAAATAAGGATTTTTTTGTTGTTCCGAAAGTAGTTGAATAATGTCAGATATTATTAATCTCAATTTATCTGAATTAGTTTCAAATATTAAGGATAAGAAAATTTCATCAAATGAAGTTACTAGCATCTATATTGAACGATCTAAAAAATCTAAACATTTAAACTCTTATAATGAAGAAACATTTGATGAAGCTTTAAGAAAATCCAAAGAATTTGATTCAAAACCAGATTTTAATAAAAAACTACCTGGTATTCCAGTTGCTGTTAAGGATATGTTCTGTACAAAAAATATAAAAACTACAGCTAGTAGCAAAATACTTAATAATTTTGTTCCTACGTACGAGTCGACAGTTACAAAAAATATGTGGGATGAAGGTGCTATACTTCTAGGAAAATTAAATTGTGATGAATTTGCAATGGGATCATCTAATGAAACAAGTTATTTTGGAAATGTAATAAGTCCAATTGATAAAAATTTAGTTCCAGGAGGATCTTCTGGTGGCTCAGCATCAGCTTTAGCAGCAAAGTTAACACCGACAACAATTGGAACTGACACAGGAGGATCCATTAGGCAGCCAGCATCTTTTACAGGCACTGTCGGTTTGAAACCAACATACGGAAGCTGTTCCAGATATGGAATAGTTGCCTTTGCATCATCTTTAGATCAAGCAGGTCCCATAACAAGAAATGTTAAAGATTCTGCATTAATGTTAGAGGTAATGAGTTCTTTTGATAATAAAGATTCAACTTCTATTGATTTTAAAAGACCATCATATTCAAAAGATTTATCAAAAAATATTAAAGGAAAAAAAATTGGAATTCCAAAAGAATACAGAGTTGACGGAATGTCTGCAGAAATAGAAAAACTATGGGAAAACGGAAAAAATTATTTAAAAAATTGTGGTGCTAAAATAGTAGATATTTCACTTCCTCATACTAAATTTGCATTACCAACATATTACATTGTTGCTCCAGCCGAAGCTTCATCTAACCTAGCTAGATATGATGGTGTTAAATATGGCTTTAGAACTGAAGGAAAAAATTTGATTGATATGTATGAAAAAACTAGATCTGAAGGTTTTGGTGATGAAGTAAAGAGAAGAATAATGATTGGTACATATGTTTTATCATCAGGTTACTATGATGCATATTATTTAAAAGCACAAAAAGTTAGAAGATTAATTAAAAACGATTTTATTGATGCATTTAAAAAGATCGATGCAATATTAACTCCATCAACACCTTCATCAGCTTTTAAAATTGGAGAAAAATCAAACGATCCTGTTTCAATGTATTTAAATGACATATTTACAGTTCCCGTAAATCTTGCCGGTTTGCCGGGAATTTCAATCCCAGCAGGGTTAGACAAAAAAGGATATCCATTAGGTCTACAAATTATAGGCAAAGCATTTGATGAGCAAAATATTTTAAATATAGCTTATTCAATGGAAGATAAAATAAATTTTAAATTTGATGTAAAAGATTGGTGGATGAAGTGAGTAAAGACAAAGATTATTTAATTAATAGAAATGGAAAAAAATATGAAGTTATTATTGGTCTTGAAGTTCATGCGCAAGTACAATCAGAATCTAAATTATTTTCTACATCATCTACAAAATTTGGAGCAGAAGCAAACACACAAGTAAGTTTAGTTGATGCTGCTTTTCCAGGAATGTTACCTGTAATTAATGAATTTTGTATTAAACAAGCAATTAAAACAGGTATTGGACTAAATGCTAAAATAAATAATAAATCTATTTTTGATAGAAAGAATTATTTTTATGCTGATTTACCACAAGGATATCAAATATCTCAATACAAAGATCCAATTGTAGGTGAAGGGTCTGTTGTTCTTGATTTAACCTCGGGATCTAAAACTATTGGAATTGAAAGATTGCATTTAGAACAAGATGCAGGAAAAAGTATTCACGATATTGATCCAAAAAATACATTAGTTGATTTAAATAGATCAGGCGTAGCTTTAATGGAAATTGTAAGCAAACCTGATTTAAGATCACCTGAAGAAGTAAATGAGTATATCAAAAAACTAAGATCTATAATGAGATATTTAGGAACTTGCGATGGAAATATGCAAGAAGGTTCACTCAGAGCAGACGTTAATGTATCTGTTAGAAAACAAGGCGAAGAGAAATACGGAACTAGATGTGAAATTAAAAATGTAAATTCTATAAAATTTATGCAAATGTCTATTGAACATGAAGCAAATAGACAGGTTGATATTTTAGAAGAAGGAGGAAAAATTGACCAAGAAACAAGACTTTTTGATACAAAAAAAAATGAAACAAGATCAATGAGATCAAAAGAAGATGCTCATGATTATAGATATTTTCCAGATCCAGACTTATTACCTTTAGAGTTTGATAATGCTTATGTTGAAAAAATAAGAAAAGAAATTCCTGAACTACCAGATCAAAAAAAGTCACGTTTTATTGAAAAATTTAATCTAAGCCCATACGAAGCAAATATTTTAGTTTCTGATTTAGATACATCAAAATATTTTGAAGAAGTAATTAAAAATTCAGATGTTAAACTTTCAGCAAATTGGATTACTGGGGAATTATTTGCATTACTAAATGAGAAAAACCTTGAAATAGCAGAAAGTCCAATAAGCGCAAAAAATCTATCTAATTTGATAAATTTAATCAAAGATGGAACAATATCAGGAAAAATTGCGAAAACAGTTTTTGAACTAATGTCTGATGGAGAAAAAAATCCTATCGATGTTGTTAAAGAAAAAGATCTTAAACAGGAAAGTGACCCTAAGGAATTAGAAAAATTGATAGAAAAAGTAATAAAAGAAAATCAAGATAAAGTTAAAGAGTACAAATCTGGAAAAGAAAAATTATTTGGTTTTTTTGTTGGCCAAGCAATGAAAGTTTCTGGCGGAAAAGCAAACCCACAGTTAGTTAATGAAATTTTAAAAAAGAAACTTAAATAGAATGGGTTCAAATCTTAGTGTTAATAAAGAAATTGAAGATTATATTAATGATCATTCATTAAAATTAAATCCAATTCAAAATGAAATAATTTCATATAATGAAAGCTTAGGTGATATAAAAAGAATGCAAATATCTGTATCTCAATGTCACTTTTTACACTTAATTATAAAAACTTCTAAAATTAAGAGAGTTATGGAAATTGGCACATTCACTGGTTTAAGTGCTTTGTCAATGTCATTAGCTTTACCCGAAAATGGAAAAATTTTTGCATTAGATAAAAATGAAAAAACTTCTAAAATAGCAAAAAATTTTTTTAAAAAAGCAAATCAAGAAAATAAAATTAAAATAATTGTAAAAGCAGCTTTGGAAAGTTTAAAAGATATAGATAAAAATAATGAAAAATTTGATCTTGTCTTTATTGATGCAGATAAAGAAAATTATAAGAATTATTATGAGCATTCTTTAAATCTAATTGATCAAAACGGTTTAATTATAATAGATAATGTTTTATGGCATGGTGAAGTAGTTGACAAAAAAAAACAAGATAAATTAACAACAAAAATTAGAGAGTTTAATTCTTATGTTAATAGTGATAAGAGAACTGAAAATTTAATTTTACCACTTGGAGATGGTTTGACAATTTGTAGAAAGTTATAATGTTTTATATATCAGGACTATATAAATTTAAGAATATTGCACATATAAATAAAAAAAAAAATTTTAAAAAAATTATTTATTAAAAATAATATTAATTAATTTAAAAAATTTAAAAATGGATTTGTTAAAAGATAAGGTGTCAATATTAGTTCGTAAACTTGCTGTTCCAGCAAGCGTAGGTACACTATTCCAAACTATGTACAATATAGTTGATACTTTTTATGCAGGAAAAATATCACCCGAAGCATTATCAGCTTTAAGCAAATCTTTTCCAATTTATTTTATAATAATAGCTGCATCTATTGGTGTTACAGTTGCTGGCACATCTTTAATTGCTAATAGCATTGGAGAAAAAAATGAAAAGAAAGTTTTATATTATTTTACACATATAATATTTTATGGAATTGCTATTTCAATAATCATTTCTTTATTTGGTTTAAATTACTCAAAAAATATATTTTTCATTATGGGATCAACAAAAGAAGTTACTGATTTGGGACTTCAATATACGAATATTATTTTCTATGGATCAATAATATTTATTTCAGTTGTTTCATTAAATTCTTTATTACATGCTGAAGGTGATACCAAAACATATAGAAATGTTTTAATTTTATCTTTTTTTCTCAATATAATCTTAAATCCTGTATTTATTTTTGGATTTTTGTTTATTCCACCAATGGGAGTAAAAGGCATAGGTATATCAACTTTAACATCACAATTTCTTTGTTTTATAATAATTTTTAAAAAAATATTATCTAACAATAGAATTAAACTTCTGAATAAAGAATATTATTTAATTAAATTTATATACTTTAAAAATATATTTTTTCAGTCCATGCCAATAATTATCTCAATTTGTGCTTATTCATTTTCAAGTGTAATTGTATATACTTATGTTGGTCAAGAAGGTGAATTTGCAACGGCTGGTTACGGCGCAGCATCTAGATTTGAGCAAATTTTATTTTTACCAGTTTTAGGTATTAATACAGCTATAATATCAATAATTGCTCAAAACTATGGAGCATTGAATTTTAATAGAATTAGAGAAACTTTTTTTACAGCAATAAAATATGCACTTTTAATTATGATATTTGCAGCTTTTCTTGTTTTTTTATTGTCGGATATAGTCACAAGTTTATTTTCAAATAATCCTGAAGTCATTAGCTATGGTTCAAGATATTTAAGAATCTCAGCTATAGTTCTTCCTGCATATCCATTATTTTTCATATCTAACGGTTTTTTTATGGCGCTAAAAAAATCTGAAAATGCAATGATTTCAAATATGATAAGAAATTTACTATTGCCAATAACAGTTTTTTATTTGGCAACGTATTTATCTGCAGATTTTAATACTTTTTTTTGGCTTTGGGTTTCATTTAATTGGTCGTACTCATTATTATATTTGTTTCTTGTACTATATTATTTAAAAAATCATTTAGACAAATCTAGAACTGTCATTAATCCATGACCAAAGATGATTTGAAAAAGATCTTCTAACAAATAAATTTAAATCATTAATATCTTTATTATGTATGATTACATCAATGTGATTAAGTATTGTTTGAATTACAGCACCTTTTGAATTTTTAAAACCATTAAAATTAAATGGACATCCTGCTGATAATAATTCAAATACATTTTTACCTTTTAAATTAATCATTACCCAGTGATCAGTCACATTTGTAACAGCGCCAAGTTTAACTACTGAAATTTCATTAAAAAGTTTATCTTCCAAAGAATTGTTGCTCTTTGGATCAATTTTATCACTAGAATAAATCAACCATTCATCAGGGCTTAACCAAAGAATATTTAATTTATCATTTTCTGACGATGTATTTGGCTCAGTAGGAGGGATTATGGATAATTCTTTTCCTATTTTAGTTATAAAATCTTTATTTTTATCTCTTAAGTTTATTTTAATAATAGGTTCAACTTCCGAAATTTTTATTTCAGAATAATCTATAGTATCCATTATTGGAGAATTAAAATTAAGCATTTAACCTTTTATTTTCTTTATCAAAAAAAACAGTGTCTGTTATTGTCACACTGATATTTTTATTTTCCATAGGTACAAACATTTTTTGTCCTTTTAATTTTTTTCCATTTATTACTACCGCAAGTGCAATTGATTTATTTAAATTTGGGCTAAAGTAACTAGAGGTTACATGACCAAGCATTTCAATTGGTTGCTTTTTTGTTTCTGCAACTATTTGAGCTCCTTCTTCTAAAACTTCTTTTGGATCATCGGTTATTAATCCAACCAACTGTTTTCTATCTTCTCTAATTGTATCTCTTCTGTATAAAGATCTTTTTCCAATAAAATCATATTTCTTTTTACTAATTATCCAATCCATTTGTAAATCTACCGGAGTCATTGTTCCGTCAGTATCTTGACCAGCTATAATAAATCCTTTTTCAGCTCTAAGTAAGTGCATCGTTTCTGTTCCATAAGGTGTAATATTAAATTCCTTACCAGCTTCGAAGCATTTTTCCCAAACAGACTTTCCATATGAAGATTGAATATTAATTTCGTAGCTATGTTCTCCTGTAAAACTAATTTTCATTACTCTACATTTGATATTGTCAATTAATGCATCTTTAAATGACATATGTGGGAATTCTTTATCTGACA
>Ga0187827_10002091_pt1 | contig 27756 bp, 19 predicted proteins | sample ETNtaG_39_FD_167969 | JGI IMG/M metagenome (GOLD analysis project Ga0187827, IMG submission 167969) | Marine microbial and viral communities from oxygen minimum zone, Eastern Pacific Ocean - ETNP2014_SV_150_PacBio MetaG (Illumina Assembly) | ecosystem: Environmental > Aquatic > Marine > Hypoxic...
ATGAAGGTGTTGTATAGGGTACCCTATGTAATGCGGGTGTTACAAAGGGGGACCCTTGCGAACAACCCATATTCATAAGTAATAATCATCCTAAATCGTAAAGTTGTGGGCTTGCATTTCTCATTAGGATGATTATTTCTTTCCACGACCAACTAACTCCGTTGATGACATGTTCCTCGTACGTGTCTTTCCCTAAATCAAATATTTCTAGAAAGTATTTCCTTGCAAACTCAACATGCAGGTATGCACATGTTGTACTTAGGCCTCTTGCATATCTAATGACGATTTCATTCACTACTTTTACTAGCTCAGGATCGCATTTCTCAATCTTATCATCAATTTTTACATAAATACTGGCGAATTGCTTGTATAGTGAGGCATCGATATCTTCTGGCGATTTGACTAAACCGGCGCTATCAATATTAACCTGCATACCAGCAATGATTGGGTCACCGTGTTTGTAATTCGGCTGATAGTGCAATAAATTCTCTCCTAACTCTCCCACAAATACAGTGACATCCAATAACTCAAAGGCCTGATAATGCATAATTGGTTTACCGTCACCATCAAATGGTTCATAATGTGGTGCTAGTATATCATTTTGATTTCCTGGACAAGCCGTTGCAAGACCTTCCATCAGTTGTTGAAATTCAGATTCTTTAGCCCATTCTTCTACATTTGGATAAGCATGTGCAGCACCACAAAATCTGCAACGGAATATGGCCCTTACTGCTCTATCATCTTCAGGCATATTTAACCCATCTCCATATGGGGGATGGTGTGTTAGTATGATAGATTAACTGATAGTAATTCCTGCTCTCAGTGTGTCCTTCGATACGCTACTCTATGCAATGCTGGCCTCATCGAGCTTCTCTTTTCGCTCATCCATGGCTTCTCCAACCTCTCGGAGAAGTCGCTCACGCATGGCCTCATGTAACCAAAGTCCATCTTCCAATTCAACAACTAAGCCACGGCTCAACAATTCTGCTGGAGGTGTGCCATCAAGCCCACAAACTTCAGCAAGTACGCCCCATTCTACAGGCCTTTCGGCTACAGCAAGATAGGCTAACAGGTCACGATGCTCATCGGGTAAAACATCTAGGATTTCTTCATCGAGAAATCGAAGCCAATCACCATGCATCACACTGCCATACATCTCTAGAAGTTCAACAGCCAGAGGATGGCCTCCTGTCATTCGATGAACCTCTTCAGCCTCTGGGGGAGAGGGTGCATCAAACTCTGCAATCCACTCTTTAATTTCTTCGAGTGTAAGGCCACGAAGAGAGATTTCACTAACTAAGCCACGCGTGTGTACATCACGGCGGTCGTAGAAAGAAAGGGAGGTGCGAGATATTAGTAACATGCGCAAGGGGGTTTGGTCAGCAACTTGTAATAGTGAGCCAAGTAAATGTTCTGCCTCGTCCTCCACATTGTGCACATCATCCAAAACCAATAGAATATATGGTGGGGTTTTGCTCTTTTCTTCAAGTCCTTCAAACACCTTTTCCCTCAACTTTTCTGGGTCTGTGAGATAGGCGGTTAGACGGCGGCGATACATGTCTATGTCGAATTTGCCGCTCGGTGACATTGGCAATGCCTCCAAGATGCCGTAAGGGTCCCACTCTGTGTTTCCTTTGGATTCAATTCCGAGGCGATGTAGAATGCTTGTTGCGATACCGATTGTCGTATCCCATGGTTGACATGGATAATACATGACTCTGAGATTTGGTTCTGCATCAAGACGGGCGTTCAACCAATGTGAGACAAGCGTTGTCTTTCCACAACCAGCGATTCCACTTACTACAAGTGCAGGCTCCCTTCCAGTATACCATTCATTGAGATTTGTTCTCTCCTCTTCACGACCGTGTACCGCCCGGGTATCAGGAGCGCGGATATGGTAGGTTGAATGTGCTCCGGCTAAAACTTGAAGGCGGCCGGGAAGTGGCTTGCCATCTCCCTTCTCAATTCGGCCTAGACGAATGTCACCATACTGCAACATTCCTTCTGCAATTGTCATCATCAATACTTGAAGTAGAGAGAGGTTGCTGTCTAGGCGCTCAGCAGCTTCTCCTGCTGTAACCTCTAACATCTTTCCATCACGGTCTCTAATCAGAATGTTCGTCTCCTTGATTGTAGATAATCTACCTTTGATTTCATCCCTACCAAATGGTGTCAATTGCCATGTTTTCTGACGCCGGGATTCCCCACGGATTTGACGGGTGTGTTCACTAACGAAACCCTGCCTCAGAATTGGTCTGATTGCGCGGCTGACATTGGGTGGATGCAAGCCACAAGATTCTGCGATGCCTGGGCGAGTGATTGCAGAGGTGACAATGAAATGATCCGCTTGGTGGTCATTCTCCAATAAATGGAGCAATACTCGGTCGTTAACCGAAAGCGAGACGCGGAGCGGGGTCTCTGACATCTAACATGGCTGGGACTGCCGACAGCATTGAAGCATTCGCCTCTTTGTAGGCTGGAAATTGCGAAAAATGCATTGAAAACGCCAAATATTCTGTAATTATTATGATGCAGAAAGGGCGTAAGCCCTTTTTATGAATGCCAATCCGCAATTATGGTAAACGGGACGAATCGGGGGAGTTATTCACGAGCAATCATGTTCTCTCTCCTCATGATTACTATGGGTTTTGCGTCTGTAGTTTTTGCATCAGATACCGATGGAGATGGTGTTGATGACAGCACCGATGACTGCCCTCTAGCCTGGGGAAATAGCACCGTTGATAGGGATGGATGTCCCGATAAAGATGGAGATGGAACAAGTGATGTTGCCGACCCCTGGGTTATTCAAGCAGGTGGGTTCCTCGAGGATAGTGTACAGACAAGTTCTATAGACTACTACGCTTCCTTGTTCAATCATGATGGAAGCAAATATTTGACTGCTGAAGAGTCGGGGTGGATGAGAATTTGGAGTACCCCTACTCAGGTAAATCTGAAATCGGTCAATACCAACGGAATATATGGAATTGGTTGGTCCCCTGATGGAATGTTTGTTGCGGTAACGACAAGCGCAGATGAATTGGAAGTCTACTATTCTAGTAATGCCACCCCACTATTCACGGTCAGCACATATGCAGATTCTGGTGATGCTCCACACGAACTTGCATACAGCCCTGATGGAACAATGATTGCTGTAGTAACTGGAAGATCAGGGAATGGGGGCACAGAAGGTGAAGTACAGATTTACAACTCAATGAATGGCTCTGAAATAACAACATTTCAAGCTGGAACAGAAGATGAATTCTATTCTGTTGATTGGAGTCCTGATGGAAGTAGGATTGTGATAGGAGGACCAGAAGATATCTGGATTTACGAGACCAGTGGTTGGACTTTGAACCGAACAATCAACAGTAATCGAGGTAGGAACAATGCTGTGGCCTGGTCCCCTGATGGAAACACCATTGCCACATGTGAAGAGTATGAGGGTTCAGGCGCAAGAGTAAGACTCTATGAAGTCGCCAGCGGATTACAAAACTGGTATTATGCTACATCAACCTCATGTAACGACGTAGAATACTCCCCAGATGGAACACAAGTCGCAGCTTCAATGAGATATTACCAAAGTGACGGGGCTAAAGTACGGATTTTCAAGGTTGATGTAAGTAGTGATACCATCGTTGATACCCTCGATGCTAGCAGCGGCGATAACGGAGAAATCAATGGTTTAGATTGGCACCCTGGTGGTGACTATATTATTTCAGCCCACGGGCGTAATGATGAGGGGATATACCACTGGATAGTTGATCCTGATATTGATAATGATGGTGTGTTGAACGCTGACGATGCATTCCCAGAAGATTCAACACAATGGGACGATACTGATACTGATGGATATGGTGACAATCCTGCACCAGCAACAGAACCAGATGCCTGTCCCAATGTAGCAGGAACATCCACAGAAGATAGGTTTGGCTGCCCTGATAGTGATAGTGATGGCTGGTCTGATGCAAATGATGCCTATCCAAATGATGGAAATCAATGGGCTGATGCGGATGCGGATGGCCATCCAGACAACACCAACGATACTCGTGACCCAAATCCACATGGGAGCGTAGATTGGTTACCAAACAATCCAACTCAATGGGATGATTCCGACCTTGATGGTTATGGAGACAACTTCGCCAATTCTTCTTGGGTTGCTTTTAGACCGGCAGAATGGCCTGGAATACTAATCACCACAATGACTCCTGCCCAGATGAATGACATTGATGTGTTCCCCTTGGACATAGAACAGTGGAATGATAGTGATGGTGACTGGTTTGGTGACGAGCAGTTCACCAGCCGTTCAGACGGTTGTATCCATATTTATGGTGACTCTGTGTGGGATAGACTCGCCTGTTATGACACCGATGGCGATGGATGGTCAGACCCCGACTCTAATTGGCCTGCTTGTATTGCAGGTGGGGGGACTGGAGACGCTTACATCAATGATGCAACCCAATGGTGTGATGCCGATGGCGATGGATATGGGGATAATCAAAGCGGCACCGATGGTGATGCTTGCCCCGGCTTCTTTGGGAATTCCTCTGCTGACAGATCAGGGTGCAGAGATATTGATGGAGATGGATATTCAGATGCAGGAGAACCATTCCCCGCAGATGCTACACAGTGGTCTGACAGCGATGCTGATGGCTGTGGAGACAATCCTGCCGGTAATAACCCCGACCTCTTCCCTGATGACTCATCCCAATGTGGTGACCGTGATGGAGATGGTTATGGTGATTATCCTGTGGGAGAAAATGGTGATTGGTTTCCTGATGAGATTACCCAATGGTATGACTTCGATGTGGATGGATACGGTGATAATTTTGGAAATGCTTCATGGGTATTTGACCGAAATCAATCATGGCCCGGCACGTATGTAGAATATGCGCACGAACCAGATTTGTGCCCGACTACATATGGACAAATGGATGGCGAAACAACCCGTGGTTGTTCCGACACGGATGGGGATGGTATATCTGATAATCTAGATGCTTTTCCTGACGACCCATTTCAATCTCTAGACCTCGATGGGGATGGGTTCGGTGATGACCCTCTTGCGCCACAAAAAGATGATTGCCCTCATGTAATAGGCAACTCAACTAAAGGGAATACTTACGGGTGCCCAGATTCTGATGGAGATGGTTGGGCTGATACCCGCGATGATTTCCCTCATAATTCAACTCAATGGAAAGACACTGATGATGACGGGTACGGTGACAACTGGGGTAATTCTACATGGAATGCTACACGAGAAGACAATTGGCCCGGGGAATTCATAATTGATGCTGAAATGGCTGACGTATTCCCTAATGACGTCACCCAGTGGAAGGATTCTGATGGAGACGGTTGGGGAGATAATCCCAATGGAACTAATCCAGATGACTTCCCATTTATCCCCTCTCAATACAAAGATAGTGATGGTGATGGCTATGGTGACAACACGACTCGAGATGCGTACCAACCTGATGATTGTCGTTCAAAATATGGTACCTCGTTTGAAGACCGCTTTGGCTGTGAAGACTATGATGGAGATGGATGGTCTGATCAAGGCGACCTATGTATGTATGATTCTAATGTATGGGAAGCACCAGGTACATGTGATGTTACTGAACCTAACGATGGCTCTGATGCTGCTTCAAGCAAAATGTCAGGGAAAGATCTTGCCAAATGGGCGTTAGGAATACTTGTTACTTTGCTTCTGTTATCCATTCTCATCGCAATGATTGCGCGGCAGGCAGCTAAGCGAAGTGGACAACTGATGCGCCAGAACTTGGCATTGCAAGAGCAGATCTTTGAGGAAGAAGATGATCGTAGGCAGCAATGGATGGACTATTATGTTGGTCAAGGTGATTTAGAGAAGGCAAAAGAGTTAGGTTGGGTTGAAAAGGCTGATTGGCAACTACATGAAGAAGAAAAAGAGCAACGGGCAGTTGAGGAAATAGAATCACTGCCTGAAGCACTAGACTTGGATGACCTACTTTGAAAGTCAGCCGCAATTTCTATCACTTCGACCCATACCCATTAACTGAGGGATGAGTGTGGCGGACCCATTTGACACCACTCCAGCTCCTGCTACAATTAATTCTAGATTACATGCATTACTAAACTCGATGCATAGTGGTATCCTAGAGATTGATGCAAATGGAGCCCTCATACATGCCAATAGGGCTGCCAATATGATGATGCCTGATTTGCCACCAACACCAGCACAACCTGGTTGGGATATTGAATTTGGTGAAGGTGTTAACTTTCGCGATGTGCATAGCGCACCAATGAGTGCAGAAGAGGGGCCTTTATTCGAAGCTTTGAGAACTGAAGAACCGCAACGTGATTGGCAGTTCAGTATTGAAATGAGGAATGGTAGAATAATTCACCTAATGGGGACTGCTGAGCCATTATTCAATACAGATATGCTTCTAACTGGAGTCATTTGTTCTTACCAAGACATTACTGAACTTATCACCTTACAACACGCCCTTGAACAACAATTAACTGAAACCAAATCCGCTAACCAAGAGTTGCGCTTGACACATGGGGAACTCTCTCGCGCACACAACTTGCAAGCGGGCTTCATCGCCAATTTCAGCCATGACCTTAGAACACCACTCTCTGGTGTCCTTGGCTTTGCTGATTTATTGGCCATCTCACCCAACATCATCGAAGAAGAAGATGAATTTCTGCAAGAAATAATTGATGCGGGGGATTCATTGAGAATGATGATTGATTCGGTCATCACCTATTCCAACATTCTTTCTGGAAACGTACGTATTATTGCCGACTGGCACGATATGGATGCTTTAATCGAGAAGTCTAGCGAAGCGGCAAGAAGGCTTTGCATCAGAAGAGGGTTGGACTTCCAGATAGAAATGGTTAGGGCTCCTGAAAAGATATGTATTGACGAAATGCGACTAGAAGAAGTTCTTGAGCAATTACTTGACAATGCTGTAAAGTTCACAGAAAGTGGGCAAATATGTTTACGAGTTTCTACACATGAAGATAAAGTGATATTAGAGATCTCAGATACTGGACCGGGAATATCCGCAGAAGCTGAAATGAGATTGTATGAGCCATACTCAAAGACATTGGTCAAAGATGGGCAATTAAGACGTGGCGTAGGTCTTGGATTGACATTAGTAAAAGCACTATGTGACTTGATGAATGGAAGAGTTGATTATGTTACTTCGACAGGGCATGGTACCACTTTTCGGGTTGAATTGCCACTAATTTATACGCCCGCATTATAATGAATTATTGGCATTCACGCTGCCAAATCATCATCGAATCGAAGAAAATCCAAACTATCAAAGTCTTCTAGAGTTGGAGAATTAAGCGCATGATTGTGTGCCAACGCTTCAGCAACCGTGACCCAATTAGGTGTTGTTCCATCAATCCACTGATAATTATGACCTGGCACCATCCACCAATCTTGTGGTAGATATTTCAAAATCTCTCTTGCATGAGAAATGCTTCGCCATTGGGTTGAAGCATCTCCTCCGGGCAAATCAACCCTCCCTGAACGGGCAGTAAAGAGAAGGTCTCCCGCATGGTACACTCCATGACCGTGAAAGGTCAAATGGCCGGGCGCGTGGCCTGGGGAATGGGTGACTTGGAGGGTGATACCCCCTACTTTCCACTTTTCGGTAGTGTGTTCCTTGTGTGCCCAAGTTTCTGTGTAGTTTTGATGTTGAAACAAAACTCTGGAGAATAAATTTGTATAATTAGAATCTGTGTGACCCATCAAGTCAATTCCAGGAATTTTTTTGAGTAATTTTTTCACGCCCGAAACATGGTCCCTATGAGTATGTGTAACTACTACATGAGTGGGCTTCAAATTTTCATTTTCAAGCGCTGAAAGCCATTTATTTGCTGAATGGGGGTCAATTAACACAACCGTATCAGAAGCTCTGTCAATGAAGGCCGTATTGATATTTGCAAGGGGACCCACCTGGGCAACCCACACCTCGATACCATTGTTATCGACGCGCCGATCGAACACACCCTTCCCTAGCATTGAATTAATGCGGGAAGAACAAGTGTCATAGAAATTTCTGATTTAACCTTCAAGGGGGGGTCTTAAGTGCAAGGATGTTTGTCGCCTCTAAAGAGGCGATAACGTGAGGGGGCGTAAATCGGCAGGGCGGACGCTCATCATTCTATTGTCGTTGATACTCATAATTCCGCTAGTTGGCAACTCTGCAAGTGCTGATTCTGATGACATAGAACTCGTTATCACATTTGAAGAACCAAACTTTGATTCGTCTTGGTACAATGAAAATGAAACACTATTGATCGACATAAAAATTCACAACAGTGCTTCGAGCACGCAATCTGTCGAATACAACCCATCTTGCCCTGTTGAGATTGAAATATTAGATGGAAATGGTGAACTATTCTCCAGCTTATATGAATACAGAGCTTGCCAACAACAACGAAGAGCAATCGATATCCCTGCTGGCCAAACAAGGAATTTAGATACTTTTGAATGGCATTGGCAAAATAGTACGGGGGAAACCATCAACGGTGGATTTGTTACTATTAACTTCAATTTTGAAGCAGGTAGTGCTGTTCATTCACAAACTCTTGAATTCCAGCAAAGCCCTGTCACTATTGATGGATTAATGCTTGAAGTCAATACTGCATCAGCATCTGGAGGGGAAAGGGCGGAATTCTTCACTGGTGAGAAAATCTATTCACACCTTTCTTTGAGGAATGTGAACAATGTGCCACTACTCTTGGATGTTGATGAAGGATGTAGAGTAACTTTGCAGGCTAGTTCCCTAGATTCTTCACTACCTACAATAATGACTGATTTGGGTTGTGGTGAAGGAACCATTGGAGTTGGAGAATCACTTTCTCTCGGTTGGCTTGATTGGGATTTCACTCAAGCAGGCGAACAACTCTTACCTGGGATTTGGACTCTTGATGTGGGGTTGACCGGCGTTACCGATATCTCTGGTTCTGTATTTGCTACCCTCACTGGAAACAACGAGCTGATAGGTACAACTCCACTTGAAATGGAAGTCAATTTTTTGGGGGATGTTGAAGGAGATGGCATCATCACTGATGCTGAAACAATTCAGATAACTACTAATTTAACAAATATCCAGAATATACCTGTTGAAATACAATTCAACAGCAGTTGTCAAGTTGCAATTCATTTGATTTCTGAACAGGGAAGCATTGTTGCTAACACCCGTGTTTCAGAAGAGTGTGTGGATGGATATTCTGAAATGAAAATCAGCCCTTCCACAATTCATCAACTGGATCAAAGATTGTGGCATATGTCGGACCAATTTGGCTGTGAATTGGATGATGGCCAATACATGATGGTTGTCGCAATACCTGAGTTCGGCTTATTCCGTGAATACCAATTTACCTATGATGGCTCCGACACAGGACTTGAGTGTCGCGCCTCAATACAAGATACGAGTTCAGTTGATTTTAACATAATTCAATTGACTACCAATAATGCTGGCACTGAACAAGAATCTGTCACCTTCCAACTGCGTTTAGATAACCAAATTGATCTTGGTATCTACTGGCCGCAAGATTGTCAACTTGAATTCACATTACAAAAAGTCGGTGCATCTCATCCTCAGCAAGTTTGGTTGGAGGAATGTGATAGCGGTAGCGGCGTGATGGGAACTATTCCTGCGGGGCATGGCATCAGTTACGAGCCATTCACAGTTGAATTTGCAGGCCTCAATGCAGGAACATGGGGGTTAACCGCTCGTACTACTGGGACACCAAGTTTTACCACACAGTGGGCACACACTTGGAACCCGCCAACTGAATCTACCCAAGAAGATGAGCCTAAAGAAAATATTACTGGTGAAGTAGGGGAATCACCTGATGTTATCGAACAGGTGCCAACACTCAGTTGGATGGCTGAAGGAAACTGGGAATATATTACAACAGAAACTGGTGGTTGCTGGGTTCTAGTTGATCTCGATGGAGTAGAACATGCGTACACTTCAACTAGCATAGAAGGTTGGAAGCCCCGTACAAACTATCGAGGCGCTTACTGGGTGGAAGAGACCATGGAAAGCACTCCTACTTGTGCCATTTGGCAATTCCACATCGTAGTTGATGATGTACTGGGGGAGACTTTTGTTGAACCTATTTCTGAAGAAGGGGTTACAGAAGTTGACGCTGGAGCCCCTATTATTTCTATTCCTGCTACAGCGCCTGCTATTGTCACAGTTATTGCATCCACCGGCCTTCTAGCACTTCTTGCGGGCGCTTTGATTCAAGTTGAATGGATTAGACTACCGGCTACAAAATATGGTTTGTTCCTTCTTGGACTGGTGCGTAAAAACAGAGAGAAGGGAGGAGAATATCAACGAGGTCGTATTGTTGCCTACATTGAATTGCATCGAGGTATCCACTTCAGGGCTTTACTAGCTGCTCTTACCATGTCAAATGGGCAACTTACTCACCATCTTTCTGTGCTTGAGGGAGATAAAGCAATTTGGAGGAGAAAAGATGGCCGCAAAGTGAGATATTATCCGGCATCTATCGATTCGAGCATCTCAAATGAGGACTTGCCCGTACCGGTGCTTACTCCTGATCCAAATAGCCTTCAAGGCCGTATCTTACAGATACTTGACATACATGAGAATGAGATTCTCAACCTATCACAGAAAGAACTCTCAGACAAGTTAGAAACAAGCCAGCAACTAGTCTCTTACCACCTGAAATCATTAGAGAACTGGGGATTAGTTGAGAAGGAGAGGGTTGCGCTACGATACCGCTACCGCTTGACTGGCCGTGCTCTGATATTGCTCAATTCAACAGAATTGCCATCCCTGAGGGATGAGGCCTAAGTATTCCGTTCGTTTGATAGAGGCTGAAGGAGTCGGCGAACTGCCAAACGGCATTCAATTAGGTGGAAGTGATTCAATGGAGGAAGAATACCCACCAGATAAAATCGAATCAAAATGGCAACAACGATGGGATGATGAAGAGATATTCATTGCCGATATAGATTCTGAAAAAGAAAAATTCTACTGCTTAGAGATGTATCCCTACCCTTCAGGCAAGATGCATATGGGACATGTCCGGAATTATTCAATTGGTGATGCTGTCGCCCGATATCGGCGAGCACGCGGATACAATGTGATTTACCCCATGGGATTCGACTCCTTCGGCATGCCTGCTGAAAATGCAGCCATCGAAGAAGGGGGACATCCACGTGAAATTACCGAGCGCAATATAGCTATCATCAAAGAAGATTTCACGATTATGGGATTCTCCCATGATTGGGGTCGAGAGTTGATGAGTCACGATTATAACTACTTCAGATGGAATCAATGGTTCTTCCTGAAATTCCTAGAGAAGGGGCTTGCATACCGCACTTTTGCTAATGTGAATTGGTGTGAAGATTGTAATACCGTTCTTGCTAATGAACAAGTCCACAATGGACGTTGTTGGAGATGTTCAAAAGAAGTTGAACAAAAAGACATGGATCAATGGTTTCTCCGCATTACAGATTACGCGCAGGAATTGTTGGACTCTCTTGATGATATCAATTTCCCAGATCATGTGAAGGCACTGCAACGAGATTGGCTAGGGCGCTCAGAAGGGGCACTCATCAAATTTACAGTGGATGGGAATGAGGAAATGGTGATTGAAACATTCACTACTCGGCCTGATACTATTTTTGGAGTCACATTTGTTACTTTAGCCCCTGAAAATCCATTGTGTGAGATGCTTGTAGTAGGACATGAAAATGAATTAGCATGGCGGGAATTGAGGAAGGAAGCCACCATGCTCAGTGATATGGATAGAGGAATGCTCAAGGAGAAAAAAGGAGTATTCCTTGGCCGTTATGCTATTAATCCACTCAATGGTGAAAAGGTCCCTATCTTTGCTGGAAACTTTGTCATAGCCTCATACGGAACTGGTTCTGTGATGGCTGTGCCTGCACACGATCAACGTGATTGTGAATTTGCATTTGAACATGATTTACCTATTCGCAGAGTCTTGATTGAGAACCAAGGTGATGACCCTGAAGCAGAAATTGAAATGGCGTTTGAAGGATACGGCACGATGGTCAATTCAAGTCGTGAAGGATTTGATGGATTATTCGGTGATGATGCAAAACGAGCCGTGATAGACTCCTTGGAAAATGAGAACTCCGGGAATGGAATGATACAATGGAAATTGAGAGATTGGCTCATATCACGGCAGCGATACTGGGGGACTCCAATTCCAATCATTCATTGTGAAGGATGTGGCCTTGTACCTGTTCCCATAGAAGATTTGCCAGTTGTACTTCCTGATGATGTAACGTTTGGCTGGGAAGGTAATCCAATAGAAAGCTCGCCTACATTTTCTAATGTCTCATGTCCAACATGTGGGAAAGGCGCAAAGAGAGAAACTGACACAATGGACACATTTATCGATTCTTCATGGTACTTCATGCGCTACATTGATTCAAAGAACGACAATGTGTGTTTCAGCAATGAGGCTGCGGACTATTGGATGAATGTTGACTTCTATTGTGGTGGAATCGAACACGCACAGATGCACCTCATTTATGCACGGTTCTGGACCAAGGCATTGAGAGACCTCGGGCTTCACAAAGAGGACGAGCCTTTCAAAGAACTGTTATGTCAAGGAATGGTTAACGCCCAAGCACCATATTGTAAATCATGCAATGTGACCCATCCCATTTCAGTAAGGGGTGATTCATGCCCTCACTGTGCAGGAGAATTAAATGAAAGAAGTGCCAAGATGAGTAAATCTCTGGGTAATACAGTCAGCCCTGTTTCCATGGTGGAACAATTTGGTGCCGATACTGTGCGTTTGTTCATTCTCTTCGCTGCGCAACCAACTGCTGGAATGGATTGGTCTGATACTGCTGTTGAAGCATGCAACAGGCAGATGAAGGCGATATGGAATCTTGCTCGAGATATATTATCTTGGGGTGGTGATAAATCAACTGTTGATTCTTGGTTGGCAACTCAATTCCAAATTAGGAAGACGGAATGGATTGCAGCAATGGATCTGGTAGATCTCAGGGCCGCTGTCATGCTGAGCCACTATGAAGTGTACTCTGACTTAATTTGGTATCAGCGTAGGGGTGGCCAAAACGGAACGCTGGCCCGCACACTTCTACTTGATTGGGCCGAAATGCTACATCCTGCTAGCCCTCACATCGCTGAAGAATTGTGGGCTGCAGCTGGCGGAGAAGGTATTGTTGCGGCCCACGCCCTCAACTTCAATGAGGAGAAAATTAGTGATACAAGCATCCTCGCTAGAGAATTATTCATCCACTCTATCATAGACCAAGCGCGGCAGATGAAGGAACTTGCTGAACGACATCTAGATGATGAACCTACTTCAATTACTATTCAATGTGCAGAAGTATGGAAAGGAGAATTAGTGCGCACCGGCATTGAATTACTCGAAAGTGATTTCCCCATGAAAGGGGCGATGGGGGAGATTATGTCACGGCCTTTTGCCCAAGATGGAGAGATTAGAGGCTTGGTGCCCGGAGCATGGAAGCGAATCATGAAGCAGTTGTATCGATGGTCCCCTGCAGAGAGAAGTGTGTTGAAGGCTAATTTAAATGAAATCGAAATCCTACAAGATGCTGATGATTTCATACGTACTGAACTAGGAGTAGAAGAAGTGAACATCTATCTTGCTGGCGAAGGCGAAGATGTAGGTGGTAAGGCTAGATTTGCTTTTCCTTCAGAGCCAGGAATTGCATATCTTTGATTTGCTCTCCATTCGTTCTTGCATAGGCCGAGGTTGAAAAGGGGGGGGCCGCTCGCCCACAATAAGTGAACAGAAACAACAGAGAAGACGACAACCACCAATCGAATAATGGAAACGGAGGCCGAACTCGTGGACGTAGCCGGCGCCGAAGTGGGAGAAGAAGGCGTTCATCGGTGGGGAAAGGTGGTAACAGGGACAATCAATTCTCTGAGCGCCTCAATGAAGCAAGAGAGAAGGCCAAATCAAGGTTCAGTGCCTCACCCATACCATTGGGTTTTCCAAATAATATAGAGTCTGAACCAGTGGATATCTCAATTAATTGGCCTACAAATCCAGTACGACAAAATGTCGAGCGAAAAGTGTGTGACTTGGTTACTATCCCTGGCGAATGGGGATTTCTAGATGATGATGCTGTGGATATCATTGCCAAACGGTTAGAACCCCACGAGATGACTGTGGAACAAGGACTTTCATTGCGCAAAGCACTGATGCAAGAGAAAGCGGTGTATGGCCATCATAAAATGATGGCGCGGGCGAATACTTTTCGAAAACGATATGATGAAGGAGAATCAGTGCTTCAACTATCACGCCGTTTTGATTTCCCTCCTGTGGCTATATTCAGAGCGATTCTAACCTCTCGTGGCTGGAGCAAAGTGAAAATTAGAGATTCGCTGAGACAACCTGATAGAAAAATGTCCAAGAGAGATGTAAGAGAATTCCGCGAGGCTGAGGAGAAGGATAGAGTTACCAATGTTGATCAGGGTGACACGGCGATAAAAGCTGACCTCTTCGAAGTAGTTGTAGGCAACTATCTTGACCAACGCGGTGTTAATTACCGAAGGCAAGAAGATCTTCTCAAAGAACAACAAAAAGAACATGGCAGGCCAGTCAACACACCTGATTTCCTGATAATGGACAATCTAGAGATAAATGGTGAACCAATTGCTTGGATTGATGCCAAGAATTTCTATGGTGCCAATCTATCATTCACCAAGAAAAAGACAAAGAAACAGATGAATAGATACATCGATGAATGGGGGTTTGGGGCTATCGTTTATCGTCACAGTTTTTGTGATACTCTTAATATTCCTGGAGTACTAAAACTTGACCAAACTCCACTTGATATTTCCATAATGAACAAAGATGAATGAATCATCTGAGTGTATCACTTGACAGACAGACTATGCGGCATTGCAGGTCTGCTGATTCTAGGTACTCCGCCATTATTTTCATCTCATTAATTGAAAGTGCCGTATCTAAATCATTAGGGATTATCACTACACTTTCACCAAGCATGCAGAGAAGTGGTGTTGCATTAGTGTTTGAAGCGTTGATTGCTTCATTTGCAATGTTGAGTAGTTCAGCGCGTCCCGCATCTGATGCTAATCCTGATTGATTAGCAAACATTGTAGTGGCATCCAATATTTCCTTCCAACGATTAGAAGTCCAATCACCTGAAAGGAGTGGTGTTATGGTCTCTTCTCCGCACATTCGTATGCGAATTTTCCACTCTGGATCATCAATATAGGATGATGTGTGACGTGTTTTTCTGTTTCTCCAAGCAACTAACATTTGCATTGGATGATGCCACGATTCAACCTCACCATTACTCCCATAATCATTGGTTAGAAAGGGGCAACCCGGCTCTCTTCTAAGATCTACACCGCCTACCCAAAGGGCGGCGACATCACCTAATCCGCCTGACAATCTTCTCTCCACAAGATGAGCAATTTGGAACGAACGAGGGTGAGCAATGCTTGATTCGACCCCTAGTGCTTTTTGAAGAGCCATTGCACAAGCAAGTGCCCCTGCTGCCGATAACCCAAATCCCTGTTGTTGAGGAAGATTGCAATGCTGTTCAATTTGCCAATAGTAATCTGTTATTTCTGGACAAAACTTTGCTAATTCTTCTATAACTGTTAGGTGAAGAAGATGTGTTGTCTGATTTTCAGCTGAGTGTATTTCCTCATCAAGTTGAACTCCTTCGACTACGATACTACAAGTTGGCTCATCAGTATCAATACAAAGCCCCACGCCGCGGCTGCCTTGCTCTAAGAGATGGATAGATGAGTCTTGAATACTGAATAATAACGTGATGTGGCCTGAGGATGAGGCGGTTCCTCTAGCAGTAGTCATCGATGACCACCCTGCGAGGTAACATTTGGTCTTGACGCAACTCAGAACGCTTCAGCAAGGTCTGCTGTGAGCGCCTCAAAGCGGCTAGCCAATTCCTTGTAAGCTTGTTCAAAGCAAGTACGTGCAGTCATTGAACCATCAGTCTGGAATTTGAAGATGAATTCTCCTTCAACATCCTCTAAAGTAATAGCGCCATTAAATTTGGTTTCAAGATCGGTGCCAGGGCCAACATGATTGAGATCATTTCTCAATAAATCTACCTTGTCAATATCAGTCAGGCGACCGTCCTTATCGAAATCCTTGGCAGTGATGTTTAAATCTAAATCGAAGAGCATCTTAGAACGTGTCTTGACATTCATAATTCCATGTTGGCGGGCTCTGAAAGTAACACCAGATACAGGCGAATACTTGGCATGATCTCTACCTCGCCCCATTACAGCATAGAAATAAGCGTGTAGAACTTGACCTTCATACAACTTAGTTAGAGGAATTTTACTAAATGCTTCAGGGATGTCTAATCTACGATCTCCGATGACATTCAATTCTGAAGCTGCGACGATTTTGCCACCCTCTTCACCGGATGAAGACATTGTGTAAATTATTTGACAGGCCGGGCATCCGCGTTGATCCTTTACCAAATCACGACATTCTGGACATTCGTCTTGAAAGTGGAAGTCATCATGAAATGTTGGAATGGGTAACATCGCAAATCTGTGAGCAAGTTGCTCATCTGAGAGAGCATAATTGGATTCGTAGTATTCACCTGTGTCTTTATCTTGGAACAAACCTAGTTCAATTCGCATCTGGTCGATAGCGAATTTGGGGACATCTGCAATCATCGTTCGGCGTAGCGCGTTCATGAATGAACGGTCGCTATTTGAAACGAAAATTCGCATTGAATTATCTTCTTCATAAAGTACTTTTAATTTTGGCATCTAATATCACCTCTGTTCAAACTCTTCGACCCCTTCTACCACCCTTACGCTTGGTTCCATCGTGTGGCCGAGGAGTGCAATCTTCAATTCTTTGAACTTGAATCCCTGCTCGGGTAAGACTTCTGACTGCTTGTTGGGCCCCGGGTCCAGTATTAGGGCTCTTATTGCCCCCTTGACCACGGTAACGAATAACTGCCTGAGTGAATCCTCTTTCTTGGATTGCCTCAGCCAAACGTTCTGCTGCACGGATTGCGGCAAATTGACTACCTTTATCGCTGCCTTTCTTGGTAACTTGGCCACCAGTACACTTCGCAATCGTTTCAGCACCAGTTTGATCGGTAGCAGTCATCAAGATATTGTTATACGAACTATATATGTTAATGATACACTTACGAGACATCACGATTCACCTCCACTGACATCATCAGAACTTGGCGCCGCTGCGACTGCTTCGGCGAGTTCTTTAACTTCTTCTGCCGAAGGCGCTCCATCATTAGTTGGCTCAAGAGATGATTCCTCTCCAGTTACATAATCAGCCTGTAAGCGAATCGATTCTATTTCCTGCCTTAGTGGATGTTGGTCATTAGCAAGGTCTGAAGATAAATTGTACTGCAACGCTGCCTCTTCCTCCCTAGTGATGATGTATCCGGGAACTGTCATTACTTGGTCGTCAATGGATATGTGTCCATGAATTAGTAATTGACGTGCCTGCTTTGGACTTGCAGCAAGTCCCTTGTAGTATACTTGAGATTGTAAACGACGGGCCAATACATGATCAACATTGAGACGTAACACATCATCAAGAGAGGCCCCTTCAGGAAGTAATCCTCTACGGTGTAGTGAAGTAATCAAGTCGTTCTTCTCTCGAGAGACGTGGTCATCTTCTCCTGATTCTGCTATTGCAATTAATTTCATTGCATTGGAACGCCATCGGCGCAACTTACTACGCGCCTTCCATATTTCTCGGTGGTTGCGGAGGCCATAGTTGAAAATGAGCGTGCGCTCTTCTTCGATTCTCTCAGCTTGCCAAGGGTGCTTAGGGCCCTGCCATACTCTACGGCTAAATTTTGGATGTCCCATTCTTAACTCACCTCATTTCTTCTTCTGTACACCCAGTGTGAGACCTGTTCTACCATTTGATCGTGTTCTTTGACCACGAACTCTTCCACCTATAGCGTGACGAATACCACGGTAACTCTTCACTGCGCGGTGGCGTTCGATATCTTCTTTCTGAACCATCTTTACTTCTTGTGAAAAAAGGTGGAATTCATCACCCGTGTGTAAATCTCGTTGTCTATTCAACATCCAAACTGGAACTTCTGTTGGATACGATTCAATGGCATCCCCTAATTGTGTAATTTCTTCATCTGATAGATGGCCGCCCAATTTCTTCTTGTCAACACCTGCAATTTCACAAAGTGCTGTTGCTGTTCGTTGACCTACTCCACTAATCGAAGTTAGACCTAATCCAATGGGTTTAATTCCATCAACATCAGCCATGGCAAGTCTTAGAATATATCTAAAATCATCACCAAGTTCGCTCTCGTCTACTTTTGCCATATTCGGTTCCCCCGAGTACACCGGTCACCCAGTGGCTACTGTGTAGCGGCTCCGCGACCTACCCTCCCTATTTAACAGAAACGATTTACCCCAAAGGGGTATAAGTGAAAAAATGTGGTTAATTGCTCACTTTTAGGGTTCGCGGCAGACAAACCATGCACTATCTTCTGAAATATCAATATCAGCCAAAAATCCCCGTTTACCCCTTGAATTTCCTTTCAAACCATCATCAATAAGAGATTGTAACTTTGGATGAGCAGAAGGGTTCATCTTGCATCTAAGTGTGAGTGTTGAAAGATATGCAAAATTAGCAGAAACTAGAATTGGCGAAATATTTTCCACTGTGGGTTCCACTTTAAGGCGGCTCATCACTTCACCACTTGAAGAAACAAATGCCTTTACCAATGATTTACTCATGTCAAGAGGCTCGCTTGAGAGTAGCATTGGTCTGCGGCCCGAGATTCTCACCCAACTACGGCTTGCCTCTGGAGGCAACGCTTCTCTAATCCACTGCCCTTGTAATCCCGAGGACAGAAGTGCTGAATCAACGATTGTAAGCCAGTCTCCCTTCTTAGGGATTATTGACAAATCTTGTTTTACTTCGGTACGAGGACCAGCAAAACTGATGACTGACCCATCTGGAAGAAGGCGAAGCATTCTTGCAGGGATTCTAGCAACTGCTGCTGTGCCAAACCAAATTGTCAAACGATCTATTCTACCTCGACCGGTTGATACCCACTCCCAAGTAGTTGGTGAATCAGGCCATAACTCATGTAAAATTGCCTCAACTTCGGCCTGTTGTTCCGGAAGTAATCTTGGTGATAAATCAATAATGATGGCTGGACCTTGGCTACCTATAACAAGATGATCTGCCCATTTTTGTAATAGTTTTGCTATTGGGGGCTCCATCTCATCTAGTGCATGGTTTTGAGTGTCTTGTGGTCGCGCTGGGTCAACATGTAATGCAGCAATCGTACGGCCTGACAAATCTACCTCTTTGAGGACGGATGTTGCATCGATACCATCACCAACCAAGACAAATGTTTTGGCAGCCCAATCACCTTCTGATGATTCTGAGATTACTTGTCCATTGGCAGCTGAAAGAACTGCCGAATCTGCATCCAATTCAATTCCCAGTCCAGGTCTATTCAATTCTTCACAATAAGCAAATAATTGTGACCCTGACCCGCAAGCAGGATCAAAAATTATTCCGTTTCCAAGCCGGCAATCTGCCAACTGCTCCGCCCTTGTCAAACAAACTGCCCATGGAGTTGAAACGCGGGTCATTCTTTGCGTTTGGAATAAAGACGGTTCGCTTGACTGCTCCTCAAAATCCGCCGGTTCGCCGCGTGGTGATATGACCTCTGCAAAGCCAAGGACCTCAGAAGAAAGAGGGAGAACTGTATACCGCGCCATGCTGTACCAACCCATAGGACGGCTGTTGCTGTTATCCACCTTTCGGAATTAAGGAATCAAATGGTTAATTCGTAATTCAAATAATAACCACTGATTATTTGCTGGCTCTCTGTCTGGCCGATCCTTATACGCTAACTCTGGAGGCAAAAGAACTGTGTGAGAATTACCACTTCCTACTCCAATGCAATTACCGAAGTAATTGCAATCTAGCCCGACAAGGCCCCAATGAAAACCTTTGATGTAACATGCTGAAGGCGCACCCGCCTCGCACATCGGATCTTCTCCTGCAGTTGCAGGAAGATCTCCCTCATCAAGGTCCTCACCTGTATCATATATCGATACCTGGTAATGAACATTCAATCGCTCAGATGGAGCGATATGAGAATCTTGTTGATTGGTGTCTGCTAGAAGACTAACCTCCAACTGAACTGATGCATCAATTACAGTAGGGTGTGATACCGTTATTGTGAAAACTTCTTCTTCGACATTTTGTGCTAGGCGAATTGCAAAAACCTCTGCTGAATCTGGTTCTATCTGAAGAACTCCGCTAGATGGGTGGGTGACTGTAACAGTTTCACTGTCTACAGAAATCTGTAGATCTAGCGTCTCGTTGCCAGCATTATTGACCGCCACTGAAGCTCTGTCATCAATCCCCTGATGCCGCCATTCACAAGATAATTCACCTGGTAACCAAAAAGGTTCATCTTGAGCAGAAAGATTCTCTGGCCAATCCCATGCATCATCTTTTGGGTCACAAGTGTGGAACAAGAGCATCACTTCCCAAGCCCATCTACCATCTTCTTTGATAGATGATTCATCAACCGTAACAAATGCGCCATCCATCTGCCCAAGGAACGAATAAGCACCCCACCCAACCCACATTATCGAGAGAAGCAACATGGCAATAGTGCCTAGGGATGTTAGAATTGCGGCGCGCGGGATTGTCATCTCGTTGAGGCCAAGAGGAACTGGGGGGTCCTCGGGCTCATCGCTAATCCACGGTCCGGACATAGTGTCGGGTAAACGCCATCTCAAATCAAGATATGGACTGAATGATAATCTCAATCCACCGCCATTTGGCCCTCATGCTTCTGCCCAAGCCATGCTATTATTCCTAATTCCACACCCAATGCGATGCCCATCAAAAGCAGAGATGTTGAGTTGATTTCACCCTGTGCAGCAAGTGCTGCGATTACTAAAGCGAGGATGAGATCGGTAGCACCCCATATTCGAAGAGAACGGCGTAACTGGAGAATCCCCGTAACCCATATCACAAGAGAAAGGGCGAGAATAGAGACCACGAGAAAGGGGCTGACTCCTGTGATAAGGAGTAGACCTAGGGGAAGTAAAAGGTGAGCATCCCAAGACCACGTAGTCGACCATGCCGGCCGTCGCATAGGAACTGTTGCAGCAAGGCAGGCAAGAGAGAAGAGCCCTAGAATAATCATCACATGAGCGATGTATGGAATCAAATCGGAATACATGCTCGCTACTGAGCGGGATGCCAATACTATGGCAAAAATATTGATTCCAACTACGGCTGGTTGCTTCCATTGAATTCCGCGACGCAAGCCAAGAATGATTGCTAGGAAAGCAACTGGCCCAATCGATAAAATCGTGATTAGAATAACCCAGCCACCTCTTCCAGCGGCACCGTGGAAATCAGGAAGGTTGTTTTTACGTCGGACCCCTTCAATCCAATCCCAACCAATGACACATACAAGTAAGACAACTTCAACAATAATCCATGGTACTGTAAAGGAAATTGTTGTACCTCCTGCCAGTGGAGTCAATGGGTCTGTAAGAACCGGCATTGGCATGGTGCCTGCCATTACCGTACCAGCACAACGAGCGATGACAAGAGTGGCAATGTACCATTCAATTGCAGCGGGTATTCGATGCACTAAATCCTTCCTTCCTGTCAGTGAAATACCTACTAAAAGGAAGAGGATTATGGCAAATACAGCAAAATCAACTTGATTGCCCATACTAGCACCGGCTGCGAGTCGTCCAGTGAAGTGCATCAGCGTAAGGCCAGCTATTGTGGCTGCAAAAGGAGTCTCAATACCTAACAAGTCAGGTAGTGTCAACTCATTGCTACTAGCCCGCCAGCGAGATATTCCAATCAACACAAGACTGATTGCGCCACTGACAACAAGAATCCCTGCAGAAGCTGAGCCACCAGAACTCCAGACGACATAGACGCCGAACAATATGATACCCGCGATGAATGCTAGCACAATGACTGGTTTGTGATGAATATCACCATAGAGCAACTCTTCATTTGAGAGAGTGCCACGACGTTTCGACTTCTTGCGCATCCTTTCTGCCTGCATGTAGAGTTCTGGGGCAACTGCCTTCACTTTGCCAATAGAAACCGCTTGTGATAGTGTATCAACAGATTCTTTCCCTGCTACAGCAGCAGCGGCTGTCTCTTCTGAATCGAAATGATAGGTCCTACTTGCTTGAGTTAATGTTGACGATGGTTCACTAACCAAGGGAGTTGCTTCTTGTCCAGTAGATATCGAAAGCGCCGATGTTGGACTTACTGGTTCGCCAACCGTTGCTGAGCCTTGTTCAAGAAGGGGTGGTGATTCTTCACCTACTACTTCGGCTCCCAACGAACGTTGGATTTCTTCAATGCGCTCCATTCTTCCTCTTCTATCTTCTCGGGCACCAACTGCCTTCAATTCGGATCGCAACTCTCCTTGAGCAGCAAGCCAAATTCCCGAGCCAACAAACAATGTGCCGGCAATAGCGAGTTGGATGAACAACATTCCTTCCATCATCATGGCCCAAATTGTAACAATAAGCAACATTACTGAGGTTGCTGCTGGTTTGAGCAACTTCTCCATTTTACCTGCGCGTGGTAAGTATAGAACAAGAGTAACAATTACCGAAGCAAGAATTACCCAACCAGTCTGGCTAGTTTCGAGAAGTAATTCACCATTCAATAGCGAACTGGTTGATTGTTCGAGTGTGAAGATAACTGTATGAGCGGTCAAGAAACCCATTAGTAAACTAAGAATATCTTCTACTTCGAGATTTTTCCCATACAATACCAATGAACCAAGGCCCGCTACAATCATCAGCATCCAAGCAGCATCAAGTCCATGGCGCCACTGCAACCAAATGGCCGTGATGCCGAACAATATCATCAAAGCTCGAGGGTTATCTTGATGCTCCCCGCGACATTCTGCAAATACATTGATTGCAAGTACTACTGCAAGCCCAGACAATAAACCGTAACCAGGTATGTCTCCTGAATTTGTAACCGCAACCCAAACAATTAGTGATAAGATAAAACCAAGATTCCATAGTTTCAACATTCCACTATCACGTAATCTAGCCCCGACCTCTGAGAGCCCAACAAAACGGGCAGCGAGATTGACTCCCGACTCACCTAACGCTCGATTTACAGGGTACTGTAGAAGAGTAATAAAAATGAGGTAAGAGGTGAGATTCCATCCATCCCAACCTACAACTCCTGAAGCCAGTTCCCATGATTGGTTGGCGGCATTGAAGGTACGCGCGCTGGCTGCCCAGAAAGTGATTAACAGAACCCAAAGCCAGGGCATGAGGATTGTTACTCCAGCCAAGGATGGTGACTTGCGAATAAGGGCTAAGGACCCTGTCCCAAGATGAATAATTCCTAATGCAATGAAAATGAGTGCTCCACCATCCCCTCCTTGTGCACTTGGCTGAGATGGAATCAAGATCGTCATCAAAATAACCATGACAATGCTTCCACCCCACAATACATGATCACTAACAAGTGATTGATTATTGAGAAGAACCGTAGCAGTGAGAAGAGCTGATGTTGCGGCAAATACTTCATAACTACCTATTCCAAATGGTGCTGTGAATGTTCCTGATTCTTGAATAATTAGAAGTATGACCAAGAGTGGTAATCCTATACCAAATGGTGTTAGAACTCGCTGTTTTGAAATCCCTCTAACAACAAGATATGAACCACCAAAACTGGCGAGAAGCATCATTATGAGTGCCAGTGCATATGCTGTATCCGCTCTGTTTGCTGAAATTGCTAACAACGCGCCAATCATGCCAAGACCAATGGATACAGACCACAATCCTGGGCGGCCGAGGCCAACAAGTGACAATCCATCGCTAAACCAGTTATCCTTGTTAGAGAACTTCGCCGCCATCGCTGCATTGAGTGCATTGATACCCCCTAGTAATAGAAAAAGAAGAAGCAAATCGTCAAACTTGACAATTTCAAGTGCGCCTATTTTCCAATCATTACTGAAAGCATGAAAACCAATCCAAATATTAGATGCTGCGATACCGAGTGATGCAAGATTTCCGCTCTGTCGGTGCCATGCTAATCCATGCAAAAGCAGAGTTGCAACGATTATTCCCCCTGCAACACCCATCTCCCCATAAACTGCTCCAGCTCCAGAACCAATTGCTAGCAATACAAGAGTTGCTTGTGCCGCAATTGCATCCTCATTGTGGTGATATGAAATCCATACATTAAGTGCAACAAGAGAGAGAAGTATCCCTCCTAATGCCATAGCATCAATGGGGAAAATACCCCATAACTCCCAGTGATGTAAGTCAATAGCAAGACCATAGAGTAGTTTCATCGTGATAATGACCCAAGTAATACCAAGCATTCGCATACCAGCATCTGGAATCCAACGCTCTCCGAGAACAAAACCAATGAAAGCTAGCCCAAGTAAACCAAACAAGCCAACAATGGGGGGCATGGTAGTTCCAATGAGCCATCCAACGATAGAATAGACGAGAATCATGCTAATCATGATACCCCAGTGCAACCGCTTTTCGCCGGTAGTGGCTAATTCAGTGATACTATCCATTTCTGGTGGTAGGTGTACAGTACCATCGCGCCTTACTTCGCCGGGATGTGATCCTGTTGCGAAAGGGTCGAATAAATCACCCATTGCTTCGTCCTTTACTACCTCATCTTGCTCTTTGGGTTCGGGGAGTACTGCTTGATTTACTTCATCAATTTCATCTTCATTTAGGAAACTTGAGAGATCTAGACCGCCACTCATATCGAATTCTCGCTTTCGGATGACAGAGTCATCCTCATCGGTCGGCTGAACCCCCATCTGCATTGATGGAATACGCCTTCTACCATCAAGGTCGCCCTTACACCATTCTCTAAACTTTCATCTAATACACTATATTAGGGAGCCGTAGCATTCTAAGAGGTGACGCGGCCCGCCTCCCTTCATGGTCACACCTATTCATCGTGATATCGACCTCCGAAGACCCGTTGGATTGGATACTCATGGCCTTAATCCAAATGGTGTAATTAACTGGAATCTCGTTAGTTCTGACTTGATTTCACGTGCAGTGAAAAGGAAGGAAGGGGTTCTGAGTAAACATGGAGTTCTTGTAACTAGAACAGGTGATAGAACTGGACGTTCACCAAATGACAAATTTATCGTACGCGAGGAGGTTGTCGAAGATGATGTTTGGTGGGGTGAAGTAAACGTTCCAACCACTAGAGAGGTTTTTGACAATCTACGCGAGAAAGTTCGTAACCATCTAAATTCACGGCCTGAATTATTCGTGCAAGATTTGTTTGCTGGTGCCGATGATGAACAGCAACTTGCTATTCGAGTAGTGACAGAGAGTGCGTGGCATTCTGCTTTTGCCCGAAACATGTTTCTGCTACCAAATACGGAAGAAGTGAAAAATCATCAACCTGAATTTACCGTCCTTCATGCACCAAATTTCCTTGCAGATGCAGAAGTTGATGGTGTCAATTCAGAAGTATTTGTTATCGTTTGCTTTTCAGAAAAACAAGTCATCATAGGTGGCACTAGATATGCTGGTGAAATTAAAAAATCTATCTTTTCCATTATGAACTACCTTCTACCATTAGAGGGGAACCTACCAATGCACTGCTCTGCTAACGTTGGGGTGAATGATGATTGTGCGGTCTTCTTTGGATTATCTGGAACAGGCAAAACTACCCTATCTGCCGACCCACATAGACCACTGATTGGAGATGATGAGCACGGTTGGAATGATGAAGGAGTGTTCAACTTTGAAGGTGGATGTTACGCTAAAATGATTAATCTCTCAGAAGTAGATGAGCCAGAAATATTTGCAACAAGTCGCATGCCTGGAACTATTCTTGAAAATGTGATTCTTGATGATGATGGCGTTCCGGACTTTTATGATGTATCAATAACTCAGAATACTCGTGGTTCATATCCATTGGAATCTATCGAGAACAGGGTAGTTAGTAGTAAAGGAGGATTACCACAAAATGTTGTATTCCTAACTTGTGATGCCTTTGGAGTGCTACCACCAATCTCACAATTAACACCTGAACAAGCAGCGTACCACTTCATTTCTGGCTACACTGCTAAAGTAGCTGGTACTGAAATTGGTGTAGTTGAGCCCAAAGCAACTTTTTCTGCCTGTTTTGGGGCACCATTTATGCCGATGCACCCTAGTGTTTATGCCAACATATTATCGAAGAAAGTGGATGAAAACAATGCCTCCTGTTGGCTTCTAAACACCGGCTGGATAGCCGGAGGATATGGCAACAGTGATCGTATTAAGATTAGATGGACTAGAGCACTATTGAATGCTGCACTGAATAATTCCCTCAATGATGTAGAATTCATTATCGACGAACGATTCCAATTTAAAATTCCCACTTCATGTGATGGTGTGCCTTCTGAAATCCTCCAGCCTCGAACAACGTGGGAAAATGGAGATGAATACGATGAAACCGCCGACAAGCTTGCAAAGATGTTCAATGAAAACTTCAAACAGTTCGCATCGGGTTGCAGTGATGCGGTTATATCCGCTGCTCCAATAGCACTCAACAAGTGAAAGCATCAAGCATGATGGGCTCTTCGGCGAAGCATGGCGGTTCCACTAACTAGTCTGACTGCGCCTCAACTATGGCCCAGTATGGCAAAGCGGAATGAGTACTCTGGATTTATTCCCCAACTGCCTGAACAAGATGAAATTGTCTGGACTATAATTGACCCTACAAATGATGACTCTCTCAAAGTTCAACTCAATAGTTTGCTTGAACAATTTGGTCACCTTGTTCCTGATTCCTTATTAGATTCAATATCTATTGATGATTCAAAGGGAGATGTTTGTATAGATGATAGAGCCATTATTGGAGAAGGTGTGAGGATCGAGGGTCCGTGTTACATAGGACCTAATGCAGAAATCAGACATACTGCCTACATTCGGCCATACTCATGGATTTGCAGTGATGCTGTAGTTGGGCACGCTTCTGAAGTCAAACATTCTCTTTTGATGCCTGGAGCAAAAGCACCACACTTCAACTATGTTGGGGATTCTATTCTTGGATGTGGTGTCAATCTTGGCGCGGGTTGCAAATTATCCAACTTACGAAATGATGAGCGTTCTGTGATTGTCAGGGGCCTACAAGGAGGAGATGTCGATAGTGGACTGAGAAAGTTTGGAGCAATTCTTGGTGATGGTGTTGCAATCGGTTGCAATGTAGTCACCAATCCCGGTGTAATAATTGGGAGTGAATCTCTAATCTGGCCAAACCTCACAATTAGTGGAGTTCACGCAGCAGATTCGACCATCAAGGAGTGATGCCAATGGTTGGCGAGCGATTGCATGGTACCGATGGAATACGGGGTAAAGTAAGTCAATGCTTTGATGCGGAAAATCCAATTGAAAAATTGATTTTGCAACGAGAATTTTCACCTTCGCTAGCACACCTAATTGGATTGGCTAGTGGTACGGTAATTTCTGAATCAATTAGGGATTCGATTTCATCTCAAGAAAACAGGGAGGGCCCTCTTGTTGTCATTGGCTGGGATCGACGTGATGGGAATGCATTAATTGTTGACAAACTCGAAGATGGTCTTTCTCAAGCAGGTTGTAGAACTCAACGTGTTGGAGAGGTACCTACACCTGGTTTACATCACTGTTTGCTTCTGCTCAATGCCGATGCTGGTATGATGGTTACAGCAAG
>Ga0187827_10002093_pt1 | contig 27751 bp, 19 predicted proteins | sample ETNtaG_39_FD_167969 | JGI IMG/M metagenome (GOLD analysis project Ga0187827, IMG submission 167969) | Marine microbial and viral communities from oxygen minimum zone, Eastern Pacific Ocean - ETNP2014_SV_150_PacBio MetaG (Illumina Assembly) | ecosystem: Environmental > Aquatic > Marine > Hypoxic...
CATCATGCCGTCACGAGTTGCGATCATCATGTTCTCATAATGTTCCGCGATGGATTTATTCGGCTCGAGAATCGACTCCACCATGTAACTCGTGGGCGCCGCGCCGCCTACCGCGACCAGGTTCGGCCCGATGACAGGGCCCGCGGGCCCGATGGCGTGGCATGTGGTGCAGGCCAGTGTCCGGCGGCGGTAAATCATCTCCCCCCGCTTCGGGTCACCGTGTTTTTCTACATCGGCGACAAGGCTCTTCCGGTCCTCTTTGAGCAAGGCCGCGCTTAATGAGGCAGGCCCGTCCTGGAATAGCCTCGCCAGAGGCGGGGAAAGCAGACCCGTCTGTCGATGGGAATCAGCCACATGTCTGACGACGGCTGGATGCAGCGAGACTCCGGCGAGCGCTTTCTGCAGATAGTTAGCGCCTCTGTTTCGCTGGAGGAATATCGTCACCAGAGCTGTGGGATTCGCTTTGCCAGGATCCTTCTGCAGCAATAAGGCCGCATGGCCGGCAGCTTCCTCCAAGTTTGCGACTGCCAGGCCGCCTGTGGCGATGTATCGGCTTTCGGTGTCTCCGTTCGAGGCGAGCTGTTTGAGCACCCTCACATACTCAGGCCGTCCCAGACCGCCGAGCGCTATCGCTGCGGCCCGCCGAACTTCAACCGCTCGCCTCCCATCGCGGAGGATGGACACCAGAGGTCTGCCGGCATCTTTCGCCTTCCATGCACCCAGTGCCCTCGCAGTTCCAGCAGCAACGCGATCATTCTTATCTGAAAGGAATTTTCGAAGGGAGAGAATCTTCTTGCCGAGTGGAACGGTGTTACGCCTCCCCACTTGCTCCAAGACATCCAGAAGCGCCACTTTGACTCTGGGCGCCATCGTGCTCCTCTTCGTCAGGGCGCTCACCAGCATTCGCATATGCTTCGTGTTTCCTTCCAAGATCAACAGTGACTTGGTGTCAGCGATCTCGTCGCGGCCTGGCGCTTCCTTTTTCAGGAACGCAGAAAGATATTTGTCCAAGCCTCCGGTCGATTTGCGTTCGATGAACTCGCGGTGTTCCGACCTGGCAAATTTCAACTTGCCGGCATCAAGGGCGGGCCGCCAGTAAGGCTCAAGTGCTGTGACTGTCTGCGGAAGAGCGATGCTGATGAATTTATCGTTCCCATGGTCGAGGGCATTCAAAGCTGCGGTGAACGCTTCGGCCTTTGGGATGAATCCGGCCGAGAGGATCGTCTCCATCCGCGCCCTCGGAAAAGAATCGCCAGCCCCTTTGGCGATCAGCGCAACCGGATCGGAAATCTGTTCGTGCCAGTAGCGCATGACCCGCGCCCCGGCCGCCCGGGCATGGCCGTCTTTCGCCGACATGACGCGCTTCAGGATCGCCTCGCTGGGGCGTTCTACGTTCTGGAGCGTCCACATTGCCTCGACGAGATGATGATCGTGATCGGGATCTTTGGGGCTCAGCCTCTCGACCCAGGCATGCAACTCCTTTTCAACCTTGTCGTGATCGCGCTCACTCAACTCCAGCCGGGCCTGGTGGCGGGTCCATGCGGCCGGGCTCTTCAGGTGATCCAGCAAATCCGGAATCGATGCGCCGACGAGTTTCGGCTTCTCCATAAGAGGACGGCCCTTCGCGGTGACCCGCCACACGCGGCCGTGGTCATGATCCCGTCTCGCATCGCGGAAATCGTGTTGGGCATGGTTGATGATCGAGTTGTACCAGTCCGCCACATAGATGGCGCCGTCCGGACCGATTTTACAGTCCACCGGCCGGAAGTTCGGGTGGCGAGAGCTCATGAGCGGCGCGTGGACGTTGGCGCTGAAGCCTGCCCCGTCTTCAATGAATTCGTAGCGGACAATGGCGCGGCTCTTGAAGCGGCATGTCAGGAGCTGGCCGCGGATGTCCTCGGGCAGATGGGTCCCGCTGGCCAGGTCTCCGCCGCATTGCTTTTCGGTGCTCATAAGGGGCTGCAGCCGGAGTTTATTGCCGCTGTTGCCCGTTCCAGGAGAGATGTAGCTGACACGGGGATTATCGACCAGAAACGACTGCCCCCAGCGGTCGAAAACGTGTCCCCACGGATTGCCCATCCCAAGGTTAGCGAAAACGCGAAGCTCGCCGGTGCGAGGATTAAACTGGTAGATTCCGCCATTGTAATTTCTGACCACTCCATGCTGCGTCTCGACCTGCGTGTGGAGAAAGATGCCTTCCTGAAAGTAGAGCCATCCGCCCGGCCCGCGCCGCCAGGCACTGATCGAATGATGGCTGTCTTCGATGCCGAAGCCGGTCAACGCCAGCTCCTTCACGTCGGCGATATCATCGCCATCAGTGTCCTTGAAAAAGAAAACGTCCGGTGTCTGCGCCACATAGCAGCCGCCGTTGGAGCGCTCGATACCAGTTGGCATGTAGAGGCCCTCTGCAAAGACGGTCGACTTGTCAGCCTTGCCGTCGCTGTTGGTGTCCTCGAGGATGATGATTTTGTCGTTCGCCACTTCGCCGGGCTTCAGTTGCGGGTACGCCCACGAGCAGGCGACCCACAGGCGACCGCGCGAATCCCAGACCATATGGACAGGATTTGCCAGCATCGGCTCAGACGCGAACAAATTCACTTCGTACCCGGGCAGCAGGTTGAAGTTGGCCTTTTCCACCGCGGGATCGTGATTTGTCATCAGGCTTGTATCGGCGCCCTTGAGGTTACCGATCTTGATGCCCTTCGTATTCTGGGCATGGGTGCTGCACGACAAGACGAGTATAGATGTGAGGGTAACGAGTCGATTCATTGGTCTAGATTTGATTCCGATGATCTGGAATCTGAGGATGACGATTCAGATTGATCTTCCAAGCCGACTGGGATCGATTCGGATTGAAGATCTACTTCGAAACTTCTGCGCGGTGTGCGTGTGTACTCCTTAATCCTTATCGTAATCGTTCTCTTAATCTTCTGAGAGCAGGGAGATTAAGTGAACGATTACGATAAAGATCAAGAGCCAAAGACTTCATCTTCGGTTGCTGCCAACGGATGCTGTAAGATTCAGATCTGGAATGGCCGACTAATTCTGTCCTTTGCCGCTTTTCCGAACCAAGCGCCATTCGTGGGTCTCAAGCGGGATGCCGTCGCGCAGCGCTTCATCTTTCTGGTCGGCGAGTTTGTTGAATTCGATTATCTCAGCAGGAAGTGACCGGCCGCTGGCAGATCGCTTTCGCTCGCCCACGATGTGGACCTGGTTGAGCGCTTTCCAGCTATACGTGAACTGCAGATTCTTGTCGTTTACGGCCTGGCGGTAGGCTTCTGCTGCCTTGTGGACCGGAGTAGAATCAATGACCACTCCCTTTGCCCATTGTTCGTGATTCGCAGCGGCTATCGTCTTGCCGTCGACCGTGAGGAGATAGTGGCCCGGCGCGAGGTTCTGCACGACCAAGTGATTGAGATTAGCATCGAGCTTGCCGTGGTTGAGGCCTTTCGCCGGAGGCGCGGGACTTGGCGGGTTCTCCACTTGGACTGTGAATCGTAACTCGTGGCCGGTTTTCGCGGTCGTAACTTTCGCCCCTCGCGCGCTGGCTTTCTTTGACTGGGCATCGACGACTATTCGCCAGGACTGCGGACCTGGCAGCAGCGCACCAGCCATCACGCGGCTCATCAACCAATAACCGTATGCGTTCAGGTGGATGCCATTTGTCGTCAGGTTTGGGCCAGAGCCAATCATCATCAGTTCAGAGGATGGCTTTAAGAGGTCGATAAAAGGAATCCGCTGGTCGTCCGCGACTTCTTTCATGGCGCGCGAATAGGCAGCCAACTCGTTGTTTCGCTGCGACCAGTTCGGGGTCAGTCTGCCGAGATTTTCGCACGCGATCGGCGAGACCAGGATGAGACGCACTTCCGACCTGCCATTGTATTTCTTTCTTCGATGGGAGGCGATGAAGGCTTCGAGGTTTTTGCGGAATCCCGGCAGGCCCTTCTCTCCTGCGAAGGAGTCGCCCATCCCGAAGCAGGCAATGATGGCGTCCGTCCTGTGCGCGGTAAGAGTCGCTGCCTCGGTTGGAAAGTTGGTCGGACGCTGCCGGACGTCCAGTGTGTCTCCGGCCCATGCAAGGTTGCGGATGGACACCGGGTTCCCCTTCGTGCGCAGTAACAGGGCGGTTTCGAGATAACCATGGATACGCAACTGATCGGCAAAGGTGTTTCCGACAATCGCAATTCGGTCCCCTGGACGGATGGGGGATTCAGCGGTGAGGCTGGAGGACACCATCGCCAGGAGAGCGATCGTTTTAGTCAGTAGATTCATTTCTTCTTTTTCCTCTTATCCGCCCGTTCAATTTCCCAGGTTGAGATCTTTTCGTCTGCCCGTGGCAGCGGTCTGCCGGCCGCCCAGCACACGCTGTTCATCAACATACGGGTGAATGCTTCTTCGGCGAAGTCGCCAGGATGCCCGAAGGAGGTTCCAAAGACTTTCCCGCCCCACTCGTTCTCCCAGGCCCACGCAACGATGTCTGCTTCAAACTCGTTGACGTCAATTGGGCCGAATTTCTTTTCGATGAGTCGCGCCTTTCCCTTCCCGGTTCCCGTGACGAGCGGCACGCAACCGGCTTCCAACCGCGTCAGGTAGAGTGTCCCCGGAGAAACCCATTCGGTCTTCGTAATGTTGCTCAAAATCGGATGCGACTTGTATTTCGGCACAACCTTGATCTCGGTCGTTCCGCCCTGGTGCACGATGTACGGTGTGCCAAGCGCGCGCCGACCGAAATCATCATTCCAATCGAATCTGGGATGATCTTTGGCGTACTTGAACGAATGGTTGGCAGTACGGAGCCCGATCACCGGCTTGCCGGCCTTCAGGTAGTTCTCAATGTGCTGCCATTCGCTGTCAGGCAGTTTCAGGAATCGCATGAAAAAGATCGCGACATCCGCATCAGTCAGCGCTTCGATCCCCGGTAAGACATTCTCAGTTTTCTTCTCAGGATTGCCCTTGCCCATCACGACAGTTGTGCGGAAGCCGAAACGCTCCAGCTCTTTCGCAAAGACCGGCATCGTCAGCTCCGGCGAATAGTGCAGGGTTCCCACCACAAGCACAGCATGAGGCTTTTTCTCTTCAGCCATGGTGTAATCTCCGAGCACAGAAGAAAGTGCGAGAGTGAGGGCTATCAGGGGTTGTTTCATGGTTAGGAAGATGTTGACAGGCTGCCCTGATGGTCGAACATTCAGATGTCAGAACTCGAAGTCTGAATGCATATGCCCCATGTCGCCAACAAGACTGTTTCGAAATCACTTTCACCGGTTCCTTCATGGTATGCGCTGCAACTTTGCTTTCATTCTGATTGCTTCGTCATTCCTGTCGCTCACCTCCGGCGAGGAAGCACCCGTAACGATCAAGTTACACTCGGAAGTGCCTGCCTTGCAGGAGTGGGGTGCCGAGACGCAGGAGCTGCTTGTGAGGTGGCATCCCCGCATCAGCAATCTGCTGCCAACGGAAGGTTTCAAAGCCACGCGAATTCTCGAATTCCGGATTAAGAAAACAGATAAAGGTGTCGGGGCGACCTCGGGCAACAGAATTACCGTTTCCTCGCATTGGATTGAAAAGCATCCGGATGACGTGGGGATGGTTGTGCATGAATTGGTGCACGTGATTCAGGCATATTCATCGGCCAAGCCGTGGTGGATCACCGAAGGTATCGCCGATTACATTCGGTGGGCGATCTTCGAGGGAAAACCGCAGTCATGGTTTCCGCGGCCCGCGCAGGCAAGTGGATACAAAAAGGGGTACAGAGTTGCTGCTGGATTCCTTCTCTGGCTGGAGTCCGGCAAGGCCCCCGGAATCGTCAAGAAGCTCAATACGGCCATGCGCCACAGAAAATACTCAGACGAGATTTTCAAGAATGCCACAACGCGTTCCCTTGACGATCTCTGGAACGATTATTGTGGATTGGAGTAATTCCATGATCGAAAAAATCCAACACCGAGGCGTTCTGATTTACGAGGCATCGCCGGCTGGCGAGACCCGTGCGGAGGATGTTGTTCCGGCGCATCCGAACGGCATTCAAATCAGCAGGAATCGTTGGCTGCTCGTGTATGCCACGCGGGGCTTTCGAGGCTCCGATGACGATCTCAGCACCCTCTGTCAACTGCGGGCAGAGACGCCGGACGGCCCGCTGCTCACCGAGGTCGTGCTTGGTAAGACAACCAATGAATGGGATCCAGATGGCGCGGGCGCACGGCTGGTAAAGCAATGCGGGCATCCGGTGGCATTCGGTGTGCCGAAGGGCGCGCTGGTCCGTGGGAATGCCGCGTCCAACGCAAACGTGATCTGCGTGATGTGGCGTGCAAGCTCGCGGATGCTCGACCGTGAGAAGAACTATCTTCTGCATCAGAGTGAGATGGGCGGACCTCGTATCCTGCGAGTGGAATGGGTTCAGTTGCGATTGAACGATGCTGAGGACGATATCGAGATTCTTGTTCCGCCCCGACGACTGCGGCAGGTGGGTTACGAAGACGGCGATGCCTTTTGCCGGCATGAACAGGCGACGGATATGAATCAGTCCTTTGTCCAGCCTGTCCCTTTCAATGATGACGCCACCGAGTGGATCATCACTGAACACTTCGGCAATCGTCTTGTTCCGATCAAGCTGAAGTTCGATGAAAAGGCCGGCCACTATGAATGGACCGAGACCGGCCCTTTCCTCAATGCAGAAGACGCTCCTCTCTTTGAGGCGAGCACTCTGCAGTTCGGGGATGACTGGTGCATCTCCGGCCGCACCCGCTGGGGGCAGCCCGGCATCGGCTGGTTTCGAACGAACGATCCCTTTGGTGAGCCAACAGCTCTGACAGTAGCCGAAGATGTGAAGACGCAATCACCGCATACGGCCTACATGTGCCCGGACGGCGTCGTGCGTGTGTGCACGAATGACCGGTCGGTTTCGCCGTACAACGTGGGGCGCTGCCCGCTCTACATATGGGATCTCGATCCGGATGATGGCTTCTCCGCATCCAACCGCCGTGTAATCTTTGACAGTATTGCCGCGGGTCTGCCCTTCCTGCCGGAGGACAGCCCAACGATGGACATGTGCAAACTGTTGCCACATGCCGGTGGCAGAACCGGCTATCTCGTGCACCGTGTCCGCAACTCCTCAGCCCATCATCCGAGCCGGGTCGCAAAGAACCTGATTACGCCCGAAGCTAAAGCGGCCACCGGCATATACTGGGCCCAGGTCGAATATGCCGAAGAGTATCCAGGTCGCTGGGTGTTTGAATGAAATTTATACCAGCGAAACCAGCCTGAGCGATCCCATGTCAGAATCTGCCCCCACAACATTGCGGCCCCTCAAGGTTGCTGCCATCTCAAACAAGAATCTCTTCGGCGATCTTGAAGCCAATCTGGCCGGTCACGAGATGTGGATCGAGCGTGCGCTGAACGAGGGCGCTCAGTTCATCGGCTTTCCGGAATGTTCGCTCACCGGTTACGTCAGAGACGGCCAGCATGCAATCACACTAACCAGCCGACCTGTCAGGCGCATTGCTGAGCTGGCCCGTGAACACGACGTATTCATTGGTGTGGGACTCAATGAGCGGCGGAATGGAAAGGTCTTTAACTCCTCAGCCGTGTACGGTCCCGACGGCCTTGCAGGCGTCATGCGCAAGGTGAACTGCATTAAGGCAGAATCCTCTTTCTACACTTCGGGCGACAAGTTTCCGGTCATCGATGTTGCTGGCTGGAAGATGGGCATCGCCATTTGCGCAGACGCCACTTTCTTTGAGATGTTCAGAATCCCGTTTCTACGGGGCGCGCAGGTCCTCTTCGCTCCGCACGCAAACACGCTCAAATTTATGGGCAATACCGCGGCTGGCTGGAAGCGATGGCGTTTGCCGACCTGGAGGAGATTCCTGCAGGATTCACCGGTCTACATCGTGGGCTGCAACAACGCCGGGCTCTTTGAAAAGAAACGCGCGAACGATGAGGAAACCGCTTTCTGCAGCGGCGGCATGATCATGTCGCCCGACGGCGAAGTGCTGAATCATGTGAAAGGCAGGACCAAGCGTGAACGTATGATAATTGGAACACTTGACCCGGCGTCTCTGATGCCAGGCCCGCACTGCGAACTCTTGCGCGCAAACACACTTTATGGAAACAAGGGCGGCTGGTCTTTGGGCTGGGATGGTGTCTGAATTGGCCTTTGACTTTTCTCGGATGAAGTCGAGGAATGGCTGCTCTCAGTGTTCGCCTCTCTACTCACCGCGGGCGAAATTCGACCAACTGAATCTTGAATCCTGGTCGCTCTGCCCATTCCCTAAATCAGTTTCACATCTACAATGATCCGGCTACAAGGAATGTAGTCATGCGCATTGTCCAACTCGTACATGAAACTCTGGGAAGACGGGTCGCCGTTGTGGACGAACCGAATCTTCATCTTCTGGACGGAACTGGCTCGCTCTACGCGGTGGGGATGCAAGCGATAGCACTCGAAATCAGCCTTGAAAAAGCAGCGGCAGATTCCATCGGCGAAGAGTCACTGGAATACAACCCAATCTATTCAGGACAATCCGAGTGGTCTCTCCTGCCACCCCTCGACCATCCTGTCGATCCGGGAGGCTGCATGGTCGCTGGCACGGGCCTTACCCATATGGCAAGTGCAAAAAACCGCGATGCCATGCACGCCGGGGCGGACGAAAACGCGCCGGTCAGTGACAGCATGAAGATGTTTCAATGGGGAATCGAGGGCGGGAAACCTGAGCCCGGACAGATCGGCGTGCAACCGGAATGGTTTTTCAAAGGTAACGGCGAGATCCTCCGCGGCCACAATCAGCCTCTCGTGGTGCCGGAGTTCGCCGATGACGGCGGAGAAGAACCTGAGATTGCGGGGCTCTACATCAACGCGCCGGACGGAACGCCCTGCCGACTTGGCTTCTCGATCGGCAACGAATTCTCCGACCATGTCATGGAGAAAAAGAACTATCTTTACCTGGCACCTTCAAAGCTGCGCAACGCCTCGATCGGCCCGGAGCTCTGCACGAATCTGGAATTCGGTACCATTCAGGGCGAAGTAAGAATCGAGAGAAATGGTGAAACCATCTGGTCGAGGAACGTGACAAGCGGCGAGGCAAACATGTGCCACTCGCTCGAAAATCTCGAGCATCATCACTTCAAATATCCTGCTCACCGTAGGGCAGGGGACGTGCATGTACACTACTTCGGCGCGGACGCATTCAGCTTCGGAGAAGGCATCGCTCTCCGGCAGGACGACGTGATGTGTGTCGCCTGGGACGGCATGGGCCGTGCCCTCCGAAATCCAATCAGGATTTCGGAAGATGAGGACCAACTGCTGAGGGTGAAACCACTGTAGATGGGGTGGAACATTTCTGAAGTGATGGAGCGGGCCTGTCAAGTACGGGCGTTTACTCATTTCTCATTACTCATTGCTCACTATGAAATCCGATTCATCTGTCAGCCGCCGCGACATGTTGCTTGCCGCGGGCGCCGCTACCGTCGGCAGCATCCTCCGTCCTTCATCCGTCTTTGCTGAGCGGGCGACCTCCAAGCCTCCGCCCTTTCGGTTTGGACTCAACATGAGCACTATCCGCGGGCAGAAGCCTTCCCTTGAGCAGGAGATCGACATTGCTGGCAAGGCGGGGTACGACTCCATCGAACCGTGGCTGGGCAAGATTCATAAGTACGTGGAAAAAGGTGGCAGCCTCAAGGACATCAGGAAACGGATCGAAGATAACGGCCTGACCGTCGAAAGCGCCATCGGCTTCGCACAATGGGCCGTGGACGACGAGGAGAAACGCAAGAGAGGTTTTGAAAACGCGAAGCGGGACATGGATGTCCTTTCGCAAATCGGTGCCGTACGCATTGCTGCACCTCCCGCCGGAGCCACTCGGCCTCCTGCGCTCGATCTGATGAAAGTCGGAGAGCGTTACGCTGAATTGCTGAAGGTGGGTGAAGACATCGGAGTCATCCCGCAGGTCGAAATCTGGGGCGGCACTGCGACCCTCGGCCACTGGTCTCAAGCCGCTTTCGTTGCCGTCGCTTCCGGTCATCCCAAGGCGTGTATGCTCGGCGACGTGTATCACTTATTCAGAGGCGGCTCAGATTTCGACAGCCTCCTGCTCTTCAGTGCTCAAGCGCTTCAGACTTTCCATTTCAATGACTACCCCGCCGATCCGCCGCGCCAGGAGATGCGCGATCACCATCGCGTTTACCCCGGCGACGGCGTCGCTCCGATCAAGAAGATCCTGCAAAACTTCCGCGCAACAGGCGCATCTCCCGTGCTGTCGCTCGAGCTTTTCAATCGGGATTACTGGAAGCAGGATGTGAACGAGGTGGCAAAGACAGGCCTGATGAAGATGAAGAAAGCAGTGGCCGAAGCGATGAGTAATGAGTAATGAGTAATGAGTAAGGTGCCGGCCTGTGATGGCTGGTGCTGTTGAGATGGCGGGACTACTCCGATACTCGATACTGGATGCTCGACATCCGAGGACTGCCAAAGTTGTCGTAGTAGCAAGTAATACTTGATACTGACATCTAGAATCTGGTTCTTGGATTTCGATGACTGCTGCATCAAGCCGCGAGTATCCAGAATCCAGTATCATGTTCATTGCCCCCGCTGCCCCGAGTAACGCCGGCCATCCAAGCTGGCACCTTACGCATTACTCATCACTCTTCCCCCGTGGCCGATACCAACGACACCCTGTCTGAACACACCGGCATCATCGCCTGGTTCGCCCGCAACAGCGTCGCAGCCAATCTGTTGATGCTGCTGATCGCGACTGTTGGTTTGGGGACACTTTTCCTCCGGACGAAATTCGAGGTCTTTCCGGACATCACCCTCGACCGGGTGAATATACGCATGGCCTATCGCGGCGCGACGCCCAAGGAAGTTGAGGAAGGCGTCGTTATCAAGATCGAAGAGGCGATCCAGGATCTGGTTGGGATCGAAAAGATGACATCCGTCGCCTCAGAGGGAAGCGGGAGCATTTCCGTCGAAATCGAAGATGGACACGAGCCCCGTGAGATCCTTGACGACATAAAGAATCGGGTCGACGCCATCAACACTTTTCCTGCTGACACCGAACGGCCGACGTTCAGCCTGGCAAAGCGCCAGCGTGAAGTCATCAGCGCGGTTGTTGCTGGCAAAATCCCTGAGCGGGAACTAAGGCAGCTTGGCGAGCGGGTACGCGACGATCTCACGGTCCTTCCGGAAATCTCACAGGTCGAGCTCGTCGAGGTCCGCCCCTATGAAATCTCCATCGAAGTCTCGGAGCAGACGCTTCGTGAGTACGGGCTTACTTTCGACCGAGTGGTGCAGGCCGTGCGCAGCTCTTCTCTTGATCTGCCCGCCGGCGCCATCAAGACCGGCGGGGGCGAAGTCCTCCTCCGCACCAGGGGGCAGGCATACAATAAAGAGGATTTTGAGAGCATCGTGATTCTCACTCGCTCGGATGGCACGCGGCTGGAGATTGGAGACATCGCAAACGTCATTGATGGTTTCGAAGAGGAAAATCTCTCGGCATTCTTCAACGGCCAGCCATGCGTCGTCCTTGACGTCTACCGCGTGGGCGATCAGGATGCAAGAGTCGTGTCGCAGGTGGTGCGCGATTACATTGAACGCACGAAGCACAGCATGCCCCCCGGCGTCATCCTCACCTACTGGCGTGACATGGCAAAAATCATTCGGGCTCGGCTCGACACGCTGCGCAGGAACGGCCTCCAGGGCGCGGTACTTGTCCTCATCCTTCTTACGCTCTTTCTCCAGTTCAAGGTGGCGGCATGGGTATGCGTGGGCATCCCGGTCAGCTTTCTGGGAGCGATTGCCATCATTCCGGAATTCGGTGTCAGTCTGAACATTATCAGTCTCTTCGCGTTCATCCTGGTTCTTGGCATTGTGGTGGATGATGCCATTGTGACCGGCGAGAACATTTACACCCGCCTACAGGATATGCCTGACGGCACAGAAGCGGCCATTGTCGGTACAAAAGAAGTATCCGTGCCCGTCACGTTCGGAGTGCTTACGACGGTGGCCGCGTTCATTCCGCTCTTCATGATGGGCGGGCGGCTCGGACCGATCTGGGCGCAGATTCCAGCTATCGTGATTCCCGTCCTTCTGTTCTCTCTTATTGAATCGAAGCTTGTCCTGCCCGCTCACCTGAAGCATCTGAAGCCTTCCAGGGAAGCGGAAAGTAAAAATCCGTTTACTCGCTTCCAGCAGAATTTCGCCCGGGGCCTCACGGCTTCCATCGACATCTTCTATAGGCCCGTCCTGCATTCCGCGCTGTCTCGAAGATACCTCACCGCGGCCATCTTCATTGCGACCATCCTCATTCTTCTGGGGCTCGTCAGAAGCGGGCGTGTTCTGTTTACGCCATTCCCCAAGGTGCAGAGCGAAGTGGCCAGGTGCACGCTGACTATGCCACTCGGGACCCCATTCGAAGTCACCGCCGGCCACGTCGCCCGGATGAATGCCGCGGCCGAGCAAGTCAGAAGGAATCACATCGATCCCGACCTCGGCACAAGCATCATTAAGAACATTCTGGCGACACCCGGCTCTGCTGGACGCAGCACTCGGGGGCAGTCACACGTTGGCCGTGTGATGTTTGAAATCATCCCACCCGAATACCGGACCCTCGACGTCACCAGCTCCCAGCTCGTTGAGGAATTACGGAAGATCATCGGCCCAGTCACCGGTGCCAAAGAGCTTTCGTTCCGAGCAGAGATTGGTCGGAGTACCGAACCGATCGATATCCGGCTCGCGGGCAATGATTTTGACGTGCTGCAGGAAATCACAGATCGCGTGAAACAGAAACTGGGTGAGTATGACGAAGTGTTCGACATCACCGATTCATTTCAGGACGGCAAGGAAGAGATCCAGTTGAGGATGAAACCCGAGGCAGAACTTCTCGGGCTATCCCCGACCATCCTCGGACGCCAGGTGAGACAGGCATTTTTCGGTGCCGAGGCGCAACGGATCCAGCGCGGTCGCGAGGATATCAGGGTGATGGTGCGTTACCCGTTGAGTGAGCGGCGTTCCATCGGCAGTCTTGAAAAGATGAAAATCCGGGCGCCGGACGGCACCGAGGTGCCATTCGGTGACGTGGCAGACGCTGAGATGGGGCAGGGATTCGCTTCCATCCGCCGTATCGACCGCATGCGGGCGATCAGCGTTACCGCGGATTTTAATAAGAAGACCGGCAATATCACCGCCGTCAATGAAGAGCTCCGTCTGTTCATGGACGGGCTCATTTCTGAATACAGAGGCGTCTCATATTTCCTGGAGGGCGAGGCCAAAGAGGAGCGGCAGTCCTTTGGCGCGTTGCAGTGGGGTCTGCTGTTCCTGGTGTTTGTCATTTACGCCCTGCTGGCGATTCCCTTTAAGTCGTACTTGCAGCCGCTTATCGTGATGTCGGTGATCCCGTTCGGCCTGATGGGCGCCATCATCGGCCATATGATTATGCGCATGAATCTGAGCATGATGTCCATCTTCGGCTGCCTGGCACTCGTCGGCGTAGTGGTCAACGACAGCCTGGTCATGGTGGATTTCGTGAACCGAAAACGTGCAGAAGGATTGTCATTGCTCGAGTCCGTCCGGCTCGCCGGAGTGGCCAGGTTCCGGGCGATTCTGCTTACCTCTCTGACAACTTTCGCCGGGCTGATGCCGCTGCTCTTTGAGAAGAGCACTCAGGCCCAATTCCTTATCCCGATGGCTGTTTCACTCGGTTTCGGGGTGCTCTTCGCCACCTTTGTGACATTGCTGATGGTGCCGGTGAATTATCTGATTCTCGACGATATTACATCGAGCGTGCAGAAGGCCTGGAAATGGTTGTGGTCGTAATGGAAGAATGAAACGACGGGGCGGTGGAAGGATGGAAGAGTGGAGTGATGAAATGATGGAAAGAGCGGAAGGATGGAAGGTGGAATCGTGCATGATGGCACTTGGGAGAGTGGGGCTGGTCGCATAGATTAGGATGACGAATTGTCAGACTTGTCGAGCGGAGCGAGTAAAGTCCAGCCGAGGTGCAATCCTGGGTCTTTCAGGCGCCGAAAAGCCCTGTCACAGCAATCCCGATTAAGATAACGATTAAGAGCCAAGAGCCAGGAATCCTTGAGTTCGCAGTAACACTCCTTCACCCCATACTCCATCACTCCATTCTTCCACCGTTCCATCATCCCACTCCGTCATGAGCAAACACACAATCTCCCGCCGGCAGCTCCTCCAATCCGCTGCTGCCGGCACAGTATCACTCGCACTGCAGGATTCATCCAGAGCCGAGGCCGTATTCCAGTTCGAATACATCGTCGCCTCCAGCATGTATGGTCGGTTGCCGATTGCCGAGGTGGTCGCCGAAGTGCGTAAGACGGATGCGGAACACATCGATATCTGGCCGGAACGTCATGCTAATCATCGCGAACAGATAGAGAAGATGGGACACGACGCCTTCGCTTCTCTGCTCGATAAGCACAAAGTCAAAGTTGGCATCTACACCGTTTACAATCCAGGTCTGCACCGCTGTCAGCCCTGGATGCCGGTCGCCAAGAAATTTGGCGGCACCATGCTCATCGCTAATGCCGGTATCAATAAGAAGGTCAAGGGCGATGCTGCCAAGAAAGCTGTCGCCCAATACATCGAACGACTGAAACCGGTCATCGCCAGGGCTGAAGAACTCGACCTGCTCATCGGGGTCGAAAATCACAGCGGGTCATTCGTGAATCAGCCCGAAAACCAGACCCTGTTTCTCGACATGGTGAAGTCGGAGCGCGTGGGCATTGCGCTTGCCCCCTATCACATCGACCAGGATTCAAAAATGCTGGCCGCTCACATCGAGAAACTCGGTGACCGCCTTTTCCACTTCTATGCCTGGCAGCATGGCATGGGCTGTATGAAAAAACTCCCCAAAGAACAGGAACTCCTCCAGATGCCTGGCCGTGGTGATCTTGATTTCACTCCCATCGCGGCCGCTCTGAAAAAGATAAAATACTCTCATTGGGTTCAGCCGTTCATGCACCCCGTTCCACGGGGCATACCCATCCTGCCGACGGCGTCGGAGGTCAGTGCTGAAATTAACCGCGCCCAGAAGTATCTGGAGAAATGCCTGAAGAGAGCCTGAACCTCCCGCTCTAAGCTCTTAATCGTTATCTTAATCCTTCGCTAAATCGGAATTGCCGAGATCGTGCTCGGAAATGGCTGTGACGTCAGAATTCGATTAAGAGAAGGATTAAGATAACGATTAAGAAGGAGAGGAAAACCTCTCTGATGTTCGCGCCATCCTTCTATTCTCCATTCCATCATTCTTTTCTGCTCTTACTCGGAGTCATCATGCATAAAGTTCTGATCATCGTTGGCGACGCCACTGAAACCGTGGACACGCTCTATCCCTATTACCGCCTGCAGGAGGGAGGCTACGAGCCCGTGGTGGCCGCGCCGGAAAAACGTAAATACCAGATGGTCCTTCATGAAGTGAAACCGGGCTGGACGATCACCAAGGAGTGGGAAGGCTACACCATCGATGCCAACATCGCGTTCGCCGATGTTAATCCAGACGAATACCTCGGCATCTTCTTCAGCGGCGGTCGAGCCCCCGAGTACATCCGCGACGACGAAGACCTTATCGCTATCACAAGACATTTCTTCGAAAAGAACAAGCCTGTCGCCAGCGTCTGTCACGGTGTGGAAATTCCTGCCCGTGCCGGCTGCGTTGATGGTCGCCGCATGGCAACTGTCCCCAAATGTAGATTTGACCTGGAAGTCTGCGGTGGGACATTCGTTGACGAGCCTTGTGTCGTCGACGGCAATCTGGTCAGCGGCCGGACATTCCACGACCACGGCCATTACTTCGGAGAATTTATCAAGATGCTGGATGCTGCACGGGGAGAGTGAATCAGGCCCCGATTTTGATCCCAAATTTTTCGGCAATGCTCGCAATGAATGGCCTGTGCTTTTCTGGCGCCGCCTGCCACCAGGATTTCAGGAATTCATCAAACGGCTGATTGCCCTCCGAGCGCCAGCCATTCAGGTATTGGACGGCCGGCCATTCTGATGGGGTTGCCTCGAACAGCGGCAAGAGCTGCGCCGCGACAATCTTATTCTTTGCCCGCAGGCCGCCCCCCGATTTTACGAGCTCCGCCTGGTTTGCTTTGAACCACTGCACGAATTTCTTGCCTCCGGGCACCTGCCCTTCTTTGATCAGATTAGCGGCGTATTTGAAGAGGTGCGGCGCGTAGCTTTTCCAATTCGAGTAAGGAGGTTTCGTCTTCCAGGTCTCCGACATCCTGCGCATGGCGAACATCGAAGCCAGTTCACAGACAGTCTCTTCAAACCACTGATTGTTCTTCGGTTCGTCGTAGTTGCACATGATGTGGCAGAACTCATGGGCGAATTGATACGAATACTGCGCCCAGAACGTTCCCCGAGTACTGAGCAGCACGTTGTGCTCATTGTTTGGCCCACGCTTATAGGTAACCATTGGGCCGGACGAAGATCGCTTCACGATGACCGGATGAATCTTTCGGCCGGGAAAGAACCTGAAAAGTTCAGAGCTGGCGGACAGGAGCACCTGCTTGATATTCTCCCGCGGGCCGCCCAGCCAATCGCCGGTCACCTGAATTTCGATCTTTGTGCCTGATTTGCCCTGAGATTTCCCCGGTCTCTGAAAAGTCCAGACCTGGTGCAACGAACTGTTCGGCATCACGGCAATGGAATGCGTGGTAAGCTTCCATCCTCCGCTTCCGAGGTGAGACAACAGCAGGCTCTGATTGAACTCCCCTGGGGCAGGTTGCTTGCTGACCCGCTGAAACAGACCGCGTAGCGTCTTATCGCTGAAACTCCTATTCGATATTTCCCAGGTTGCTGACTTCCAGAACGGAGCATCCGTGAGGATGCCATATTCCACGGTTTCGGCGGCAAGAAAGACTGCAGGAAAATTGAGGGCGAACAAAAGCAGGTACGGTATATGGTTCATGATTGGCTTCGTGATGATTGGGTGGTTCATAGAATTGCGGAACTCATTTTCGTAAGTTTGGTTTGCCATCCATGACCTTGCAACACTTGACCATATACCACCTGCGACTAACGACCATTGAGTCTTATCTCTGCCGCCTCTCTTAACATCCTTCTGAATGTCATCTGGCTGCCTTCGTTCGGCCAACCGTTCGTCGCGGGATTTGCGATTGTCAAGGGCGAACAAGACCGAGGCGAGATCCTTCTCTCCGAACTCAATTGCACCGCATGCCACCAAGGGCAAAAGAAGACCCTGAAACGTCTCAGGCCTAAGAATGCGCCGAAACTCGTTTCTGTTGGCAGCCGCCTGCGGGCCCGCGACATTGAGGCATTCATTCGCGCTCCGCAGAAAATCAAGCCCGGCACAACCATGCCATCTGTGCTTCATGGAGAAAACGCGGAAGAGGATGCTGCTGCCGTCGCCGCATTTCTTGCGTCCTTGGTTGGCCCTCCTGCGGACGTTCCTCGTGGTGATGTCGGTCGGGGCAGCAGTCTCTATCACTCGATTGGATGTGTGGCGTGTCATGCCGCGGAGACTGGTTACCGGCCGGATGGAATGGCGGACAGCGTCGAACTGACTCTGATAAGGGGGCCTTCAGAGCCGATTGGCCTGGCCGGATTTTATTCGCACGCAGCACTGACTTCTTTTCTGCTCGACCCGCTGAAGATTCGGCCGTCTGGACGCATGCCGGCAATGATGCTTTCACCACAGGAGTCGGCAGATCTGGCCGCATATCTCTTGCGCGATCGGAAGCCCGGGGGCGCTCAGACTGAGGGCGGGTCGAGCGCGTTGGTGCGCAAAGGTCGCACCGCCTTCGCTGCAAGGAAGTGTGATGCCTGCCATGCCCTTGATGATGGCTCGCCCAAGCGCGTGGCCCTTTCACTGGAGTTGCTTGATCCCGATTCACAACGGGGGTGCCTAAGCACGACCCCTTCGCCTGCCGCGGTAGATTACTCCCTTTCAGAGGAACAGCGGAAGGTCCTGAAGGCGACCCTTCCGGCTCTCCATGAATCCAAGCCCCTGACCTCGGCCGAGCACATCCAGCGCACCATGGCCACTTTCAACTGTTATGCTTGCCACGAGCGGAACGGCATCGGCGGGCCCGAGCCCGGACGCGCCCAGTTCTTCCGGACAGCCATGTCGGCAACGGAATCTCTTGGTGACGAAGGGCGTATTCCGCCCGGCCTCAGCCGCGTTGGGTACAAGCTGACCCAAGTCTGGCTTGAAAGAATTCTGGATGGTAAAGGAAGCGTTCGTCCCTACATCAGAACTCGTATGCCGGTTTTTGGCGCAAAGAACTTGCATGCGCTCTCAAAAGATCTTGCAGCGGCGGACATCAATCCTGCCGCGCCGCGGCTGGATCTTAGTGGTCGCCAGCGACACCAGCGTTCTTTTGTCGGCCGGAAGCTCATGGGCGTGCATGGCCTGAATTGCATTACCTGTCACGGCTTGAAAGGACAGAAATCCCTCGGTGTCCCTGCGGTCGATCTGGCAGACACTACCGAGCGGCTGCGACCCGAGTGGTTTCGGGAATACCTTCTCGATCCGCAGCGATTGCGTCCGCGCACGCTGATGCCGGCTTTCTTTTTGAAAGGGCGAAGCCCTGTAAAGATGATGATGTCCGGCAACAGTGCGGTGAAACAGATCGATCAGATCTGGATGTATTTGAAAGAAATCGACCAGCAGCCTCTGCCGGATGGAATGACGAAAGAATCTTTCGAGCTGAAGCCGCAGAAGCAGCCGATTGTGTTCCGCACGTTTATGGAGCACGCGGGCATGCAGGCTGTTGCCGTGGGTTTTCCGCACGGGGTGCATGTGGCTTTTGATTCGAAGGAGATTCGCTGGGCCGTTGTCTGGCGCGGAAAGTTCCTTGACGCAGAGAGTACCTGGCGTGACCGATTCACTCCCCTCGCAAGACCGCTCGGCAAGGAAGTAAAGGTGTTGCCCGGGTGGATGCCCTTCGCAGTTCTGAAAGACAGCAACGATGCCTGGCCCGACAGCAAAGGAACAGAAGCCGGCTACCAGTTTCTGGGTTTCAAACTGGATAAGACGCGCGTACCGACTTTTATGTATTCCTTCAAAGGCCTCAACATCGAAGACCGGATGGAACCGGAGGATCGCTCATTCAGACGAACATTGAGGATCCGAGGGAAGACGGCTGACCTCTTTTTCAGGGGACTCGGTGGCGAGATTTCCGCGGTTGAAACAGACGAAATCCTCGAGACCTGTCACTGGTAATCATGCTCAAGCTGTTTCTCACATCAGCCTTGCTGTCCGTGCTGCATGCCGAATCGGAGAATGACTATTATCGAATGGTCACACTTCCCATTCCGAAAGATCTCTGGCTCGAAGTAAGCGGCATTGCCCAACTGCCGGACGGCCGCATTGCTGTCTGCATTCGCAAGGGTGAGGTGTGGATCATTGATGATGCCTACTCCGACCCACCCAGTTCGAAAAACGTGAAATACGCCCGATTCGCCTCCGGCCTCCACGAGCCGCTCGGTCTCACGTGGCACAACGGCTCTCTCTACACTGCACAGCGCAGCGAAGTCACAAGACTCGTCGATAACGATGGGGACGACGTGGCAGATGAATACCTCACCGCGGCCAAGGGCTGGGGCGTCAGCGGCAACTATCACGAATACGTGTACGGGCCCGTATTTGATCCGGCGGGCAACATGTATGTGAACCTGAACGCGGCCATGGGCAAAAGCGTCATTGAGGATCGTCTCTGGCGCGGCTGGAGTATGAAGAAGACGCCAGAAGGCAAGCTCAAGCCGTTTTCCGGCGGAATGCGCTCTCCTATCGGTATCGGCGTGAATCACATCGGGGACGTCTTTGCCACGGATCATCAGGGCAACTGGTTTCCGACCTGCCCCCTGTATCAGCTCAAGAAAGGCGTCTTCCACGGTCATGTGGACGCCTTGTCTTTTAAAGGGCATCCGGATTCCACCATCAGGGACGTTGGAAAGATCAAGCAGGGAATGACAGTGGGCGATGCTGCCAAAGCTATCGGACCGTATGAACTGCCCGCAGTCTGGTTTCCCTATGAGAAAATGGGTATGGGCAGCACGGGCATCCTGTGCGACAGGTCGGATGGCAAGTTTGGTCCCTTTGAGAATCAGCTCTTTGTCGGTGATTTTACGCTCGCCCTCATCAGTCGCGTGTTTCTCGAAAAGGTAGATGGCGAGTACCAGGGCGCGTGCTTTCCCTTTCGCAAGGGGTTCGAATCCGCGGTGGTCAGCCTCGGTTTCGGAAAGGACGGATCGATGTTTGTCGGGCAGACAAACCGGGGATGGAATTCCGTTTCCTCAAAATCATACGGTCTGCAGCGGTTGGTCTGGACGGGCAAAACGCCATTCGAGGTGAAAGAGATGAAGGCGCGGCCGGATGGCTTTGACCTTGCATTCACTAAACCGGTCGATGCTGATTCTGCGATTGCACTGAGTTCCTCCAAGATGATCAGCTACACCTATCCGTATCACGCCGCTTATGGAGGTCCGGAGATTCATAAGAAAGAACTACAGTTCGAGAAGATTGAGGTCAGCGATGATGGGATGAAAGTAAGGCTGAAGGTTGATGGACTTCGTGAATCATTTGTCCACGAATTGCATCTTGATGGATTCCGGTCGAAGGATGGCAACCCGCTTCTGCATCCGCGGGCCTACTACACGCTGAACAGGATTCCCAAATAGTTCCGGGGTCGCCGGCTACGCGACCGATGGTCGCATCCCGATGGCGCGGGTTTACCGAAATCACCGTCAACCATTCCCAACGATTTTTCTATAAACTTCGACCGTTTGCTCCGCACACCTCTTCCAGGTGAACCCCGCCGCGTGGCTCAATCCTGCCTCTCTCAAGCGGCGCCGTTCTCCTCTGTTCAACAGGAGTTTCTGAAGATTCTCGCGCATTGCCTTTGCGTCGGTGGCTGGTGCGTGGAGTGCTGCGTCTCCGGTTGCTTCGAGGACGGCCGGGTCTTCTGAGGTGAACACTGGTGTGCCGCAGGACATGGCTTCGAGTGGCGGGATGCCGAATCCTTCGACCAGTGAGGGGAATGCGAAGCACTCGGACAGCGCGTACACCGCGGGCAGGTCAGCCAGAGGGACGTAATCGGTAAAGATGATTTGTTCTTCAATGTTGAGGCTTTCGATAAGCGAAAACACCTGTTGGTACTTCCATGCTTTCTGTCCGACGATGACCAGTTTGTGATCGAGCTTCTTATCCATCTTTACTGCAAAGAAGGTTCTGATCAGCATCTCGAGGTTTTTCTTTGGCTCGATGTTGCCGACAAAAAGAACGAACCTGTCAGGTAACTTGTATCGCTCGCGAACCTGTCTCTTTGTGTCTTCATTCGGTACGTTGAAACACTCGTCAATGCCCGGCGGAATCACCTCAATCTTGTCAGGAGCCACTTTCATCAGCTTCACGAGGTCCTCCTTGACGGCATTGGAGAGAACGATAATGGCCGCGGCCCTCTGAATGGAGCGAGGCAGATTCCACTTGAAGTGCAGCACATTCGAGCGTTTGCAGAGATCGGGATGCTTCAGCGCGATGATGTCGTAGACGGTGACTACCGCAGGTCTGCGTGTGAATCCGGGAATGATGTAGCCGGGGCCGTGGATGAGGTCCGCCCCCTTCAGGCCGGCGACCATCGGCAGGCAGACCTGATCGTAAAAAATCCTCGCTGATCGAAGCCGGCACGGAATCTTTGCCCGGTGATGCTTCAGCCGCTCCGGTGACCACCCCTGGTCGTCATAGCCATAGCCGGTGATGAATTCGAAATCGTCGCCGGTGTCCAGTTGATCGAGGCCGCGTAAGAGACCGCGGATGCAGCGGTGTACGCCGGAGTCTTTATCCGTGAGGAGAAGGCCGTCGATGATCACCTTCATCTGAGCATCCCCTCATAGAGACTCTGAATCTCGCTTGTCGTTCGCGATCGATGAAAACGCGTGGTCGCATCGCTTCTCGCATTGTTCCCCATTGCGGTCAGGGCTTGCCGGTCCTGCAGGAGATGAATCACCGCTTCCGCAAGGGCGTCGATGTCGTAAGGCTCAATCAATTTTCCTGTGCTTCCTTCGTTAAGAATTTCAGTCGGGCCGCCGGTGTTCCAGGCGATGACGGGCCTGCCTGCGGCCATCCCTTCAACGAGGCACCGGCCGAATGGCTCCCCATGAGAGGGCACGACAAGAAGAGCCAGTTTGTTGATCAGGGCTGGAACATCGTGAACGTGTCCAGCGAAATCTACAGCATCATCGAGGCCGAGGTCCTTGCTCAACTGATGCAGTTCATCTTTATACCAGGCTTGGTCATTCAAGATGTCCTCCCCCGCGATGACAAACTCCGATTCAGGAATCGCGGCCTTGACCAGTGCGGCCATCTGGAGGAAATCTTTGTGACCTTTCCACGGGTAAAGATGGGCAATCATCCCGACGCGTTGACATGGTGTTTCGACCGGGGGCAGAGCCTCGAATGGCGCGGTATCGATGCCGTTCAGGATGAGTTTCACCCTGACATCCGGCACTCCCGTAGAAAGCAGCATTTCTCGGACGGCACTCGAAATAGCGATCACCTGATGGACATGCTGACCGAGCTTCCATCGAAACAGTCGATTGGGTGTGAGGTCTCGCACATGCCATATGAGAGGCAATCCCCGCCGTTCTGCAGCGGGGTAAGCGAAGAGTTGCGCCATGTCGCCGTTTGCGTGGACGAGGTCGGAATCGAATCTGTCCATCTCTCTTCCGAGCTCACGAATGCCCACCTGCCACGAGGCCGGGTACTTGCCGAGCTTGAATGGATTCAGAGTTTTCTTGAAACGTTGAATGCGCACGTCCGCTGTCTGAATCTGTCTCTTGAGAATCTCATCCTTCAGGGTGCCGTTGCCTGGCAGGACGACGGCTGGCTCGAAGCGGGAGCGGTCGAGGCAGTCCAGGATATCGAGCAGACTCTTCTCCGCGCCGCCAATCTCACTGACCGCGGAGACGTAAAGGATCCTGTGTGGTCCCTTCGATTCACTCATGCGAAGATTATAGATTAACGGTCGATGGGCCGCTTACACGGGGATGGAAACCCGTGCCCCATCCCTTGCCGACTTGTAACAGGCTTCGAGGATTTCCACGATGTGGACTGCGGTCTCTCCGTCCAGCTCAGGGCCGATGCCCGATTTGATGCAATCGATCCAGTTACCCACCGGATTAGGTGCGGGGGGGAGTTTGTCATCGGGCACGTGGGATGACTCTTCGCCGTCCAACTGAAAGAAGACATCGAAGGGAAATCCGTGAAAAGAGAGCGTGGCCTTTGAGCCGAAGTAGTGGGAACGCTGGCGCTTTGTAAAGATGGCGCTATTGGCGGCGGCACTGATATTTGCGAGCGCACCATTGTCGAGCCGCAGAGAAAGCGCGCATCTGAGATCCCATTCCGCGTCGTCCATGATGGCCGTAGCCTCAACAGCTTTAAGGCCGGTAGACCAGAGGAGCTCGCAAATCAGGTGTGAGCCGCCATCGACAAAATAGCCTCCACCATTCAGCGATGGATCTCTTCTGAAATTGGTCGGCGGAACAACACCAGGCAATTTATCGGGGAGCGGCTTCGCGCCGAAAACGGCCTGAGCGTCACCCATCCAGTTAATCTGCGCGGATTCGATCTCACCCAGGACACCAGCCTCAACGAGCTGCCTCAGGAACCGGCAATGAATCCAATAAGGCGGATTCTGGGCCACCAGGAGAACTTTATTCCTCTCCTGGGCTTTCTGGACCAGGTCGCGCCCTTCCGAAGGCACCAGGGTGAGCGGCTTTTCCATCAGAATGTGGAGGTCGTTGTCGAGAGCAGCCAAACCATGCTCGTAATGCAGCGAATGAGGAGAACAGATGACTACCGCGTCCAGATCGCTTTCTAGCATCTCCCGATAATCAGTGAAGGTATGCTCCACCTCGAAGTGCTCGGCCATCTGCTTGAGTTTTTCCTCATCCCGCCTGCAGAGCGCGGCCAACTCGACAGAATCTGCAGCCTTTAGATCAGGGCAATGCCGGCGCGAGGCAAACCAACCGGCTCCGAGGACACCGACACGAATGGGTGATGAATCTGGCATGGATGGTGGATTGGGGATATGGGAATCAGGAATCGGGATTCAGATGCAGATTCAGGATTCACAGGGATTCACGGGATTCAGGATTCGTAACAGTTCTTTTTTCTTCCGGCTTTAGCATGAAGATGATGAAATCCATCATGTGAGGTGGCACTCACCGCCGGGTACAGGGACGCTTGCTCTGAACTTTGAATCCTGAATCCAATGAATCCTGAATCGATCGCGAGGATTCATGCGAAACTTCGGTTCTAGCTCTTGACCTCGTACTTAAAATCCTTAAGCGAATCGAGCAGCTTGTCGATCACATCGTCAGACTGGATGCCTTCAGACTGTGCGGTGAAGGTCGGGATGATTCGATGGCGCAGGACAGGATGCGCGACTGCGTCGATATCATCGAATGAGACGTGGTATTGGCCGTGCAGAATGGCGCGAGCTTTGGCAGCAAGGATCATGTTCAGAGAGGCGCGAGGGCCGGCACCCCAGGTGAGCCAGCGCTTGATGAAATCGGGAGATTCCTCGGACTTTGGCCGGGTGCGGCGGCTGATCGCTTTGGCGTAATGCAGCACCTCGTCTGCGACCGGTACGCGTTTGACGATCGATTGCAGGTGAAGGATCTGTTCCTGGGAGATTACCTCGCTCAGTTCGGCGGGGTCCTGCGAGGTCACCATCTGCATGATCGCGAATTCTTCGTCATCGGTTGGGTAGTCCACCATGATGTTGAACATGAACCTGTCCAACTGCGCTTCCGGCAGCGGATAAGTGCCCTCCTGTTCGATTGGGTTTTGTGTGGCCAGGACGAAGAATGGTTCTTCCAGAAGATGATCCTCCCCGCCGATCGTTACCTTCTTCTCCTGCATGGCCTCGAGCAGAGCTGCCTGGGTTTTGGGCGGGGTCCGGTTGATTTCGTCGGCCAGCAGAATGTGGGCAAAGAGCGGGCCCTGGAGAAATTTGAAATGGCGTTCACCCGTTGCCTTGTCTTCCGCAATGACTTCCGTGCCGGTAATGTCCGAAGGCATCAAGTCCGGTGTAAACTGGATACGATTGAATTTGAGAGAGAGGAGCTGTGACAGGGAGCTGACGAGCAGCGTCTTTGCCAGGCCCGGCACACCTACCAACAGCGCGTGGCCGCGACTGAAAATGCACGTCAGCAATTCTTCGATGACCTTATCCTGGCCAACGATCACCTTCTTCAGCTCGTTGCAGATCTTTTGATAGGAGTCACTCAGTTCTTCGACCGCTTTGCGGTCCACGTCATGTTGACTCGGGGCTGATGCGCCCATGGGGTCTCCTTAAGAAGTTCAGATGAATTTCAGGCAGTAAGAACGCCATTCATATCTTGCCCGACCGCCAAATTCCAATGACCAGCGCAATGCCCAGACAGAAGGCCACAAAGAATCCAATCATTGCGAGAACGGAGATCGACCCGTAAATCGGCGCGACCTCCATCTGCATGAGCATCGACGAGGAAATGACGATGGCGGCAACGACAATGCTGACGGAAAGGCGATTCAGAGATCGATCCAGGTCGTTCGCCCATTTGTCAAGGCCGACGTGCTTGAACACAAACTGGAGCTTCCCGCCCTCGACTTTCCTGAGGATCCCCGCCATCTCCCTCGGCATCCAGCGAAGTAACCGACCAAGATGCCAGAAGGAAACCCGAGCTTCATTGAAAAGTTGCTTGGGGTTCAGCCGCTGCAGAATCAGTTTTTTGACATGTGGCTCGACGGCTGCGCCGAAATCAAAATCGGGATCGAGACCGCGCGCGGTGGTCATTACGGCTACGAAAGATTTTGCCAGCAGGATCACATCTCTGGGCAGCACGATTGCGTTGCGCCTTGCGATGCGCGTGACGTCCGAGAAAACTTCAACGGTGTCCATCCGCTTCATCGGCATGCTGTAGTACTTATCCACCATCTCCAGCAGATCGGCCTGGAGTTCGCCGATGTCCGTGGTATCGCCTGTTGCACCCATATCCGCGAAGACCTCGCAGAAAATGTCCATCTCTTTCTTGTCGAGCGAAATCAGAATCGAAGAGAGGTTCTTCATGAGCTGGTCGCTGAGGTGCCCCACCAGGCCGAAATCGATCAGGGCCAGTCTGCCTCGTTCGTCCACCAGCAGGTTGCCCGGATGAGGATCTGCGTGGAACGTGCCGGTCTCGAAATACTGTTTGCAGAACGAGCTGGTCAATGCTCTGGACAGCTCCCGCCTCTTGCCCGAGTTCGATTCTTTCTCGACATAATCGGTAATCTTCACACCCTCAATGCGCTCGAGGGTGAGGACGTGCGGCGTAGTCAATTCCCAGAAGACCTGCGGCGTGCGCACCATTTCGTCTTCTTTGAACATCTCGTAGAACTTTGAGGTCAGCGAGCCCTCAACCACGAAATCCATCTCCCGGCGAACCCCTCTCTCCAATTCTTCGACAATCGCCGGCAGCCGATACGGCTGGAGCTCAGGGATGTAAGTATCCGCAAGATCGGCCAAGTAATGCAGGAGGCCAAGGTCCAGTAATATCTGTTCTTCAATGCCCGGCCGGCGAACCTTGACGACCGCAGAAGAGCCATCCTTGAGAGTGGCATAATGGACCTGGCCAATCGATCCCGAGGCAAAGGGCTCTTTTTCAAATTCGGCGAAAGTCTCTTCGATACTGCATCCAATCTCCCGCTCGACAATGCTCACCGCTTCCGCGCCCGGGAAAGGAGTCACGCTGTCCTGCAGCCGCGTGAGTTCCGTGCAAAGCTCTTCAGGAACCACGTCAGGCCTGGATGACAGCACCTGCCCGAGCTTTACGAAAGTAGGGCCGAGCTCCTGGATAACGGTGGTGATGCGCTCTGCCAGCCGCTCCGGTTCTTCAAGCGGTTCGGGCTCTCTGTCAGACCAGGTAAACCTGGGAAAGCGCTCGCGCAGATTGAGCCGCCGCACATAGTGGCCGAAGCCGTTCCGAATGAGTACGGACACGATTTCCGAAAGCCGCTGCAGGCTGCGATAGGTTTTTGCTATTCCAAAAATGGACACCGCTGGTGACGATCCTTCGAAAGTAACAGGCCCGGCCAAGCTTTGAAATCACTTACCCAGCCTTGATTTCGATACTTCGGCCGACTTCGAAACAATGGAATTGAACCGTTCCGCGTAATCGTTGGCAACATCAAGGGGCAAGTCCTTGGCCAGGATGTAGCGTCGCCGTCCGGCCTTAGTTATTTCTTCGAGCGATTCGTCGGCTGTGATCCCCTTAATGTTTGCGATCTCTTCAGCAGCCCGATCCTTCACTTTGCGGCCGAAACGAAGCGGATCAAGCTTGACAATGAATTCGCCTTTTGCTCCATCAGGCTTTGCGGCCGGAGGCGTCGCAGGCTTCGGCGCTGGCGGTGGAGCCGGTTTGGCCGCGGGCGGCGGTGGAGCAGGTGCTGCAGGCTTCGCCGCGGGCGGCGGTGGAGGAGGCGCGGCAGGTCTGGCCGCGGGCGGTGGGGCAGGCGCTGCAGGCTTGGCCGCGGGCGGCGGAGGAGGAGGCGCGGCGGGCGGTGGAGGAGGCGCGGCGGCCGGTGGTGGAGACGGGGCCGCAGGCGGAGGCGGTGGAGGTGGTGGCGGAGGAGGCGCGGCAGAGGCCGGTGGTGGTGGTGGAGTGGCCGTAACCGCGGCCGGTGGAGGCGGAGGAGGTGGAGCGACAGCAGCGGGAGGTGGAGGCGGTGGAGTAGCGGTAACTGCAGCG
>Ga0187827_10002095_pt1 | contig 27742 bp, 27 predicted proteins | sample ETNtaG_39_FD_167969 | JGI IMG/M metagenome (GOLD analysis project Ga0187827, IMG submission 167969) | Marine microbial and viral communities from oxygen minimum zone, Eastern Pacific Ocean - ETNP2014_SV_150_PacBio MetaG (Illumina Assembly) | ecosystem: Environmental > Aquatic > Marine > Hypoxic...
TCACCACGGATGAATTCATACGTGCCATGGAGGACGCGGCCGGCATTGACCTAGCGCAGTTCCGTCGCTGGTATCAGCAGGCCGGTACCCCCCGGCTGGTGGCACGTGGCCGGTTTGATTCGGCCACCCGCTGTTACATCCTCCACCTTCAGCAGAGTTGCCCCGCGACGCCGGACCAGGCAGAGAAAACACTCTTTCACATCCCGGTGGTAACCGCGCTGTTTGGCCGCGACGGCAAACCACTTGCCACCAGTTGTTCCACGCAAGGCCCGGCTCGGCATGAACACACCTTGAGTCTGACCGAGCGTGAACAACATTTCTTTTTCTACGGCCTTGCCGAGCCACCCGTAGCCTCGGTGTTGCGCGGCTTCTCGGCCCCAGTGATGCTGGAGACCGACCACAGCGATATGGAATTCGCCATCCTCATGGGCCACGACGACGATCCGTTTATCCGCTGGGATGCCGGCCAGCACCTGGCGCGCAAACAAATTCTAGCCACACTGGTGCAGCCGCAGGCGGTTACGCTAAATGATGCTTTTGCCGGTGCTTTTGGCCATACCCTGCACGGCGAATTCAAAGATCGCTCATTCCAGGCGTTGGCCTTGCAGTTGCCAAACGAAAATTACCTTGCTGAGTTCGTCGAGATAATCGAGCCCGAATCTCTGCACCTTGCCCGCCAGTCGGTCAAGCAAGCACTGGCGACACGTTACCGGCAAGATTTTTTCACGCTGTACCGGAAGCTCACGCCAGAAGGGCCCAGTGGCCTCGACTCCGCCAGCATCGGCAACAGGGCTCTGCGCAACATCTGCCTGTCTTACTTGATGGCGCTCGGGGAGGACAACGTTGTCAGCCTCACGCTAGAACAACTGGAAACAGCCGACAACATGACCGATGCCCTGGCCGCCCTGGTCGAGCTCGCCCACAATGCGCATCCGGCTCGGGTGCAGGCGCTGTCCGATTTCTATGCGCGCTGGCAGGATTATCCACTGGTGGTCGACAAGTGGTTACAGGTACAGGCCATCTCCAATCTGGCCGGAACCGTGGCAAATGTCGCTGCGCTGACTCGGCACCCGGCATACCAGGGTGATAATCCCAACAAAATCCATGCTCTCATCGGCACCTTTTGTCACGCTAACCCACTGTGCTTTCATCAACCCGACGGCAGCGGCTACCGCCTGGTGGCCGGGCAAATTCTGGATATCGACCCGCGCAATCCACAGGTCGCAGCACGGCTGGTGTCGGCCTTCAACCTGTGGCGACGTTTTGAACCCGGGCGCCGGGCACTGATGCGCACGACCTTGGAGGGTATCCGCAACAGCGCAACCCTGTCACGAGATGTCGCCGAGATCGTCAACCGGGCGCTGGCCAGCGAATAACGCCGCCAGCCGCATCGGGGCCGATGTTAAGATTCTTACCGAGTACGCCCGCAGTTTCCCAAACACCGTGACCCCATCATCAAGTAAGAACCCGCTCAGCAAATCCAGCCGCGAGACGGTCGATGCCTTCTTGCAGGAAGTACGCTCGACGCCGCCGGTCAAGAGGACCAGGAGCCGTGGCCGGCTGCTGTTCGCCATGGATGCCACCGCCAGCCGCCAACCACTATGGGACCGAGCCTGCCACATCCAGGCCCAGATGTTTGAGGAGACTGAGGTACTGGGTGGCCTCGACGTGCAACTCGCCTACTATCGGGGGTTCATGGAGTTCCATGCCACGCCCTGGACTGGCGCTGCCCACGACTTGCTCAGGCACATGACTGCTATCCGCTGCGCGGCCGGCCAGACCCAGATTGAGCAGGTGTTGCAGCACGCAACAACCCAAACCTGTGAGGAGAAAATCAACGCCCTGGTCTTCGTCGGCGACTGCATGGAAGAAGACCCGGACCGGCTCGGCAAACTGGCCGGCGAACTGGCTATTCTCGGCGTGCCAGTTTTCGTGTTCCAGGACGGCTACGACCCGATCGCCGAGCGCACCTTTCGCAATATCGCCCGCCTGACCCGGGGCGCGTATTGCCGGTTTGATGCTACCAGCGCGGCCCAGTTGCGCGACCTGTTGTGTGCGGTGGCGGTATACGCCGCCGGCGGCCAGCGGGCGCTCGAAGATTTCGGTGCCAAGCGTGGTGGTGGTGTGCTCAGGTTGAGCCAGCAACTGACTGGCGGGGACTGACACCTTGCTGCGATTGTTGCTGGGGCTGGCCGCGCTCGTCGGTCTGATGTGGTTGGCGGCATGGTTGGGTAAGGCTACGCCCGCGCAGCGTAGCCGCGCACTCAAGTTGATCGTCCTGTATGGGGGTGCCGGTACGCTGTTGCTGCTGGTCATCACCGGGCGCATCCATTGGATGTTCGCTGCCATCAGCGCCGCAGTGCCCTGGCTGCAGCGGGTTTTGCTGGCACGTCAGGCGTGGCACCTTTTCAAGTCGAGCCGGGGACCGAGGCCCGGACAGGCCTCGAAAGTCCAGACCGCCTTTTTAAACATGACACTGAACCATGACAGTGGCCAGTTGCATGGCGAGGTCACCAGCGGCCGGTTCGCCGGACGTACCCTGGAGAGCCTCTCCCTGGAAGAACTGCTGACGTTACTCGAGGAATGCCGCCAGGGCGACAGGCAGTCGGCTGCATTGCTAGAGGCCTACCTCGACCGCACCCACAGCGACAGTTGGCGCGAACAAGCCAGTGCCGATCGCACCACAGCGCCAGCCCAAGGCCCGATGTCGACCGGGCAGGCAGCTGACATACTTGGTGTTAGCGAAGAAGCCACGGCAGAAGAAATCACCGATGCGCACCGACACCTAATCCAGCGCCTGCATACCGATCGTGGCGGCACTGATTATCTGGCTGCCCTGATCAACCAAGCGCGCGACACCCTGACGTCCAGAGGGTGATTGCCATCAGCGCAGCGACCTCTATTGGCCAAAAGAACAGCCGACGACTGTCATGGGGCTGGCGGCTCTCACTTTCAATTACGCTGCTTGTGGCAGGACTGGTCATCGCTCCGCAACAAATCAGTACCCGTCTGTGGCAACGCGAGGATGTCTGGGGCGTCGACCAAGCGCTGGTGCGCGAAACCCTGGCACCCGCGATCCAGGCCAACCGCTATTTACAGCGGATCGTCATCCACCACGAGGGAAAGCAGTTCCCAGCCACGGTCCACTACACCCTGGACCCTGGCTTGCAGGATGTGGCCAAAGCGGCATTCGAACAACAAGGCGGTCCGGACTACGGTGTTTTTGCGGCGCTCGACCCCGACAGCGGCCGGATACTGGCCCTGGTAAGCCACCGGCGTGAAGCGGACAATGACCAGAACCTCGCCCTGCGGGCGAGCTATCCGGCTGCTTCTGTTTTCAAAATCGTCACGGCCGCGGCGGCAGTTGACCTGGGCCAGGCCAGCGCCGCAACCGAACTGCCTTTCAACGGCAAAACTACCAGCCTCTACCGCAAGAACGTCCTGCATCACCGCGACACCAAGTGGACCCGCCGGTTACCGCTTAAGACCGCTTTTGCCAAGTCGGTCAATACCGTGTTCGGACGGCTGGGGCTTTACTCGGTGGGCGGCACTGCACTGGCAGATTACGCCAGTCGCTTCGGCTTCGGCCAGGCGCTTGACACCGACCTGGCGCTGGAACCGAGCGTCACTGGCCTGGACCCGGCCGATGACTGGTCGGTGGTCGAAACTGCCGCCGGCTATACCCGCACCACCACCCTGTCACCAGTCCATGGTGCGCTGCTTGCCGCCAGCGCTGCCAATGGCGGCCACCTACTGCCAGCCACCCTGGTCGACACCATCGTCGATGACAACGGGCTGATCATCTATGACCGGGGCAACCTTGGTGGTCACGCGATAATCAGCCCACATACTGCGGCCGAGATTCGCACCATGCTGCGCGAAACAGTTCAGGTCGGTTCGGCCAGATCATCTTTTACCGGGTTCTTCCGTGGCGCCATGGCGCAGGTCGAAGTCGGCGGCAAGACCGGTAGTCTCAGCGGCCTTGACCCGCAGGGGCGCTATGACTGGTTCGTCGGTTATGCTACGGCCGGGCCAAAAAAACTCGCTTTCGCGGCGCTTTGTATCAACCGTGATTTCTGGTATGTAAAATCGGCTTTTGTCGCCCGCAAAGCAATTGAGCACTACTTCGGGACAGTCGATTGAGCCAGTCACTTCGTTCAGCCTCCACAGCCGGGGACAGCGCATGAAACAGTACCTGGATGTCGTACGCCGCGTGCTCGATAGCGGCCAGCGCAAGTCCAATCGCACCGGGGTCGATACCATCTCGACATTCAATGTCAATTACCAGATGGACCTGCGGCAGGGCTTCCCATTGCTGACCACCAAGGAGATCTCCTGGAAGAACATCGTGGTGGAGAACTTGTGGTTTCTCTCCGGTGAGACCGATATCGACCTGCTGCGCCGGCACGGCTGCCGCTTCTGGGAACCGTGGACTGACGCGGCTGGCAAAGTGCCCAGCGCCTACGGTAATTTCTGGCGCCATTTTCCAATCCACGATGACGGGCACGGCGCCTTCAACGATCAGGTCGCCTGGGTGATCGACGAGCTTAAAAATAACCCCGACAGCCGGCGCCTGGTAGTTTCCGCCTGGGCCCCGGGTAACGCCCAAACTAGTGCCCTACCGCCTTGCCACGCCTTCTGGGTGCTGAATGTCCAGCGCGACAGTGCGGGTAAAGGGCTGCTGTGCTTGCACTTGACTCAGCGTAGTTGTGACGTGGCCCTGGGCCTACCCTACAACATCGCCGGCTATGCTTTCCTGCTATCGCTCATCTCACATTTCAGTGGCATCCCAGCTGCACGCTTTGGTCACACCCTGGTCGACGCCCACATCTACACCGCCAAACCGGACGGCTCGATGGCAGACTACGACCACGTGCCGGGGTTGCAGGATCAACTGACCCGCAAACCGCTGCCGTTACCCCAGTTGGAAATCGATCCCGCGGTTACCCAACTCGCAGACATCCAGGGCCTGCTCGAAGCCGACACCGACACGCTGCTGAATTCCTTCCGCCTGAGTGGCTACACACCGCACCAGGCCATCGGCTTCAAGGTTGCCGTTTAAAGGTCGTGGCCCGCCACGCTCTGCCGTGACTCCCAAGATGGGACTGCGCGGTGCCATCGTCGCAATGTCGCCCGAGCGGGTAATCGGTCAGCACGGCGGCCTTCCCTGGCACTACCCGGCAGATCTCAAGCGCTTCAAGCGCCTGACTCTCGGCGCCACCATCATCATGGGCCGACACACTTGGGAATCTATAGGTAGCCGGCCATTACCGGGCCGGCGCAATGTTGTCGTCACCAGCAAGCAACTTACCGAGGTGGCATGCTTTGCCTCCATAGACGATGCGCTGGTCACTTGCATCGGCGATGTCTGGTTCATCGGTGGGGCACAACTCTACGCCGAAGCGCTTGCCCATTGTGACTTGATAGACGTTACCCTGGTTCCCGACCGAGTCGATGGCGATGAGGTCGTGTTCTTTCCGGAACTCAACCCCGAACAGTGGCAAGCCGGCCCGTTACAGACATTTTCTGACGATAAGCGGTTGTCCCGACAGCGTTATTGGCGGCGCGCCGGAACCTGAGAACGTGGATATCTCACACATATTCGACCCATTGAACGATGCCCAGCGTGAAGCCGTGGGTGCGGCGCCTGGTCCGGTACTGGTGCTGGCTGGTGCTGGAAGCGGTAAAACGCGCGTGCTCACTTACCGTATCGCTTACCTGGTGCAAGCCCTGGAGGTCTCTCCACTGTCGGTACTGGCGGTTACTTTCACCAACAAAGCAGCCAACGAGATGCGCCGGCGCATTGAGGAGATGTTGGGCTTTTCAGTACGCGGTATGTGGATTGGCACTTTTCACGGCCTCTCACACCGGTTGCTGCGCTCCCACTTTGAGGCAGCCGGCCTGCCTGATTCGTTCGAGATACTCGACGCTGACGACCAGTACCGCCTGATCCGTCGGGCCCTACGAGAACTCAGCCTGGATGAGGGTTATTGGCCGCCCCGGCAGGTGCAGTGGTTCATCAACAGCCACAAGGAGGAAGGTCGCCGGCCGGCCAGCCTCGAGTCCGCGGCTGACCAGCAGCAACAGGCCCTGCTGCGCGTCTATGCACACTACGAATCCATCTGCCAACGTCTCGGCCTGGTAGATTTTGCCGAATTACTGTTGCGGACGCTGGAGCTGCTGCAGAACAACGAAGCCCTGTGCGAGACCTATCGCGAGCGCTTCCAACATGTGCTGGTAGACGAATTTCAGGACACCAACGCCATCCAGTACCGCTGGCTCAAATTGCTGGCCGCGCCGCGCAATCAGATTACTGCGGTGGGGGACGACGACCAGTCTATCTATGGGTGGCGTGGTGCCCGGGTAGAGAACATGGGCCTGCTGCAGCAGGACTTTCCAGGCACCCGCATCGTGCGTCTGGAGCAGAACTACCGCTCGACCGGCAATATCCTGAAAGCGGCCAATACCGTCATCGACCAGAACGTGGGACGCCTAGGCAAAAACCTGTGGACCAACGGCAAAGCGGGTGCGCCGGTGCAGTTGTATGCTGCTTTGGACGAGATCGACGAAGGTCGCTTCGTGGTAGACCACGTGCAGGAATGGCAGCGCCAGGGTCACCGCCGCGACTCGGTCGCGATCCTGTATCGTTCCAATGCCCAGTCCCGGGTGTTCGAAGAACTACTACTCGCAGCTGGCGTACCTTATCGGGTCTACGGGGGTCTGCGCTTTTTTGAGCGAGCCGAGATCAAGGACGCTTTAGCCTACTTGCGGCTGGTCACTAACCGTGAGTCAGACCCTTCCTTCGAACGTGTGGTCAACGTGCCGCCCCGGGGCATCGGTGCGCGTACTGTCGAAGCGGTTCGTCAGCAAGCCCGAACCGAGGGGCTCTCGTTGTGGGCCGCAGCACGAGCGTTGACAGCCACTGACATCATGCCCGGCCGAGCACGCTCGGCGCTTACTCGTTTCATCGATCTCGTCGACACCCTGGCTGCAGACTGCGAGAACCTCGAACTCGCCGAGCAGACTGATCTCGTCATCGCTCGCAGCGGCTTGATCGAGCACTACCGCAGGGAGCGCGGTGAAAAAGCCTTGACCCGGGTGGAAAACCTCGAGGAACTGGTCAGTGCCGCCCGTAACTTCGGCAATGAAAGCGAACTGCCCGGGGAGACAGACCTGCTGACAGAGTTTCTGGCCCACGCTGCGCTGGAAGCGGGCGAGGGCCAAGCCGAGGCCTGGGAGGATTGCGTGCAACTTATGAGCCTGCACTCGGCCAAGGGGCTGGAGTTTCCGCTGGTGTTCTTGTGTGGCCTGGAGGAAGGGCTGTTTCCTCACCAGCGCTCGCTGGACGAGCCTGGCGGCCTGGAAGAGGAAAGGCGGCTGTGCTACGTCGGCATGACTCGGGCCATGCAGCGGCTAGTACTGAGCTGGGCCGAGGTACGGCGCCTGCACGGCCGCGAACACTACACCAGCCCTTCGCGCTTTCTAGCCGAGATGCCCCCGGAATTGATCGAGGAGATCCGAGTCGGTATCAGCGGGCGTCGTCGCAGCGCGGCCGACCCAGCGCGAGACACCGTTGCCCCGTCGGGCCCGACACAAGCGTGTGCGGACGGCATCCAGTTGGGCGGTCGGGTGCAGCATGCCCGGTTCGGGCTGGGTACTGTAGTAATGGTAGAAGGTCAGGGTGAGCATGCTCGGGTCCAGGTCCGCTTTGAGCGCGCCGGCAGCAAGTGGCTGGTGCTGGCCTATGCCAATTTACAACCGGCGTGAAAGGCGGTACTGCCGCTGGCCCGCGTGGTTGCCGGCAAAATCGGTGGGTGCGGTTTTCACCTGGTGCGGCCGGCCTTGCGCCAGCTTGTCTCCCCAGTAACGCAGTGTGCGCTATTCCTGAACGCCATCAATGGCTTGCCCCAGGAGTCGGTTTTGGCTGATCGTAATCCAGAGCCAAGCACGGGCCACTGACAGGGATCATGTCATATAGGCCAGCACGATGCCGGCAAAGACCGACCCACCGAACCAGGTATTGTTAAGGAATGCCTTCAGGCACAGATCACGATCACGGTCACGGCACAGCCAGCCCTGGTAAACGGCCGTAGCACCGGCCCCTAGGAGGCCGAGATAAAACCAGGCATTGAGCTCGAGATGGCCGCCGATAGCAGCCAGCACCGCCAACGCTAACGCCTGCAGTACAGCGTTCAGCGGAAGGTCGAAGCGGCCGAACAGAATTGCCGTGGACTTAACTCCGATCTTAAGATCATCGGGTCGGTCGGCCATCGCGTACATGGTGTCGTAGGCCACCGTCCACAACAGATTGGCAAAGAGCAGCCACCATGCCAGCACTGGGACCGTTTCGGTCTGGGCTGCAAACGCTATTGGGATACCCCAGGAAAACGCGATGCCGAGGTACAACTGGGCCAGGTGGGTAAAGCGCTTGAACAGCGGATAAGTCACCGCGATCCCGGCACCGGCAACCGCCAGCCACAGCGCCAGGCGGTTCAGCATCAGCACCAAGATAAACGCGATAGTCAGCAGCACCAAGAACAGCACCAATGCCTCGCGCAGGCTGACCGTGCCGGCAGCCAGTGGTCGGCCACGGGTTCGCGCCACATGCGGGTCAAAGCCGCGATCCAGATAATCGTTGATTACGCAGCCCGCTGCCCGCATCACCACCACGCCGACAACAAATATCACCACAATAAAGGGCCGCGGCCGACCAGCAGCCGCGATCCACACAGCCCACAGCGTGGGCCATAGTAATAGCAGCCAGCCAATCGGGCGGTCCAGTCGGGCGAGGCGCCAGTACTGTGCGAACTGCTTACGCATCGGAGAACTGCAGGCCTGTGCCTAACCAACGGTCGAGCAGGGGTGCCACTGCTTCGGGGTGCGCGGCCAGTAACGTATCCGCGGCCGTTTGTACCGACGGTAACAACGCTCGGTCCCTGGCAATATCCGCCACCCGCAGTTGCGGCAAACCGCTCTGGCGAGTACCCAACAATTCGCCGGGACCGCGTAACTCGAGGTCCTTGTTAGCGATAGCAAAACCGTCCGTAGTCTGGCGCAGCGTGGCCAGGCGCTGGCGGGCCGAGGTGCCCAGCGGCGGCTGATACATGAGTACACAGACCGACTGTTGACCGCCGCGGCCAACCCGGCCGCGCAACTGGTGCAATTGTGCAAGACCTAGTCGTTCGGCATTCTCGATTACCATCAGGGTAGCCTCGGGCACATCCACGCCGACCTCGATCACCGTGGTTGCAACCAGTAGGTCGATCCGTCCAGCCCGGAAATCGGCCATCACCGCGTCTTTCTCCGCTGATGGTATTCGGCCATGCAGCAGGGCGATGGCAAGGTTCGGCAGGTCGGCGCGCAATGCTTCGGCCCGGCTGGTCGCGGCCTGTGCCTGGAGCAGGTCGGAATCCTCCACCAGCGGGCACACCCAGTAGGCCCGGCGGCCCCTGGCACAGGCCTCCTGGATGCGCGCCTGCACATCGTCCCGGCGAGAGTTAGGCAAGACTACAGTCTCCACCGGCTGGCGCCCGGGCGGCATCTGGTCAATCACGGAAACGTCCATGTCGGCATACATCACCATGGTCAGCGACCGGGGGATAGGGGTTGCGCTCATCACCAGTTGGTGCGGTGCCTGGCCGGCTGCGCGACCTTTGTCGCGCAGCGCCAGGCGTTGCGCCACACCAAAACGGTGCTGCTCATCTACCACTACCAGCCCTAGATCAGCATAGTGGACTTCATCCTGAAACAAAGCATGGGTCCCGATCGCGACGCTGGCCTCGCCGCTGGCTAGGCGGGCACAGACTTCCTGGCGCTCACGGGCCCCGAGACGACCGGTCAGCCAGACAGGCTCAAGCTCGACAACTGCCAGCCATTGCTGAAAACTGCCCAGGTGTTGCTCGGCCAACAATTCGGTGGGCGCCATGATGACAGCTTGTTGTCCTGCTTCTATTGCCGAGAGCACGGCCGCGGCCGCAACGACGGTCTTGCCTGAGCCAACATCGCCCTGTAGTAACCGCAGAGCCGGCCGAGCCCGACCCATGTCATCGAGTACCTCGTCGATCACCCGCTGCTGGGCAGCAGTCAAGTCGAAACCGAGCTGAGTGCGTAGTTGCGGCCACAGGCGCGTCGACGGTGGGGTCTGCGGTGCCGTCAACGCCTCGCGTTGCTGGCGCCGCTGGCGTACCGCTAGATGATGGGCCAGCAGTTCCTCAAATACCAGCCGCGCCTGTGCCGGATGCTTGCCGGCTTGCAATGCAACCACGTCCGTCTCCGGCGGCGGCCGGTGCAGCAACGCCAACGCAGCGGCTAACGAGATTCCAGGCCATAGGGATGCAAAAGTATCTGGCAGTAATTCGGGAATGCCCTGCCCGCACATGACCAGGGCCTGGCTGGTCAGATCGCGCCACTTGCGCTGCCCTAGCCCCTCGGTGCTGGGATAGACTGGGGTTAGCGCGTCTTCTGTCTGCCCCGCGGTGGGAGCACTGAGCAGCCGGTACTCGGGGTGCACCATCTCCAGCCCCGCCGGCCCTGCGCGCACTTCACCGTAACACTGTATCCAATTGCCGCGCTGCAGCCCGCGCTGCTGATTGGTGCTGAAGTGAAACTGACGCATGGTCAACTGCCCAGTGTCATCAGAGATGATCGTCACCAGGCTGCGGCGGCGGCCAAAGCGCGTGCCCGACAATTCAATCTGGCCACGCACCAGCGCTTCTCGGCCTGCCTGCAGGCTGCCGATCGGGCTCACGCGAGTACGATTCTGGTAGCGCAGTGGCAAATGAAACAACACATCCACAACACTGTGGATACCGAGACGGGCGAGCTTTTCTGCCAGTTGCGGACCTACACCTTTCAGTTCAGTGACTGGCGAATCGTTGGGCCCACTCATGCTGCCATTGCTCCATAGCGTGCACGAGCCAGGTGCTGGCCGCCACAACTTAGGCGGGGAGTTGCAGGACCGCTTCGACCTCGATTGGCACCCCCTTGGGTAGGCTGACGACACCCACTGTCGCCCGTGCGGGGTAAGGTGGCTTGAAATACCCAGCCATGACCTCGTTGACCCGTGCAAACTGGTCGAGATCGGTCAGAAAAATGGTCAACTTGACAATGTCGTCGAGGCTGCCTCCGGCGGCGTGCGCCACTGCGGCCAGGCTGTCGAACACTCGCCGGGCCAGTGCCTCGATATCGCCCGGGATGATCTCCATGGTTGCAGGGTCGAGCGGTATCTGGCCCGAGATGAACACCAGTTGCCCCGTCTTGATCGCCTGTGAGTAGGGACCGATCGCACCAGGTGCTTGTTCGGTATTGATTGCCAACTTGCCTGTCATGCTGCATTTTCCTGCTGTTGTCGAAAAACGATCAGCCCCGGGTTCTTGAAACGCGGATCACCGAGCGGCGCGCACGCAGACGGCGGATGATCTGTGCCAGGTGCTTGCGATCGCGTACCTCGATGGTAAAGCGGATGGCAGAGTTACGGTCATCCCGCGCTGTAACCAGCACATGGTTGATATTGGAATCTTCTTCGGCAATTACCGATGCGAGCGTGGCGAAGACGCCGCGCCGATTCACCACTTCCAGCCTGATGTCAGCCTCGAAAGTGGTCTTGATATCCTCGGCCCACTCCACCTCGATCCAGTTGTCCGGGCGCTTGCCCTGCTTATCCACGTTGCGGCAGGTTTTGTTGTTTATACTGCTCGCTTTATGGATGACGATGCCGCGGCCGTGGGAAAAAAGGCCAACGATGGTATCCCCGGGTATAGGCCGGCAGCAACGCGCATAGGATATGCTCATACCTTCGATGCCCTTGATCGGCAACGGCTCCGCAGTCGTAGACGCCCGATTGTTGCTGCTGCCGGGCAACAACTGCTTTGCCACTATCTTGGGCAAGCGGCGGCCAGTACCGATATCACCCAGTAACTCGTTCCAGTCTTCACGACCAATCCGCTTTAGCAACTCGATCTTCTGATCGGTCCGGAGACGCGTTTTCAGTCCCTCCGATTTTAACGCCCGGTCCAGCAATTGCCGGCCCAGTTTTACCGCGTCACCTTCCTGTTGGTTTTTTAGGAAATTGCGGATTGCCGCCCGTGCCTTGCCGGTGACGGCGTAGTTCAGCCACAAAGGTGTGGGTACGGCTGAGCGGGCGGTCAGAATCTCGACGTGGTTACCGTTGCCCAACTCTTGGTGCAACGGCACCGATTCGTTGTTGATGCGTGCACCGATACAGTGATTGCCGATGTCCGAGTGGACGGCATAGGCGAAGTCCAGAGCGCTGGCGCCCTTGGGTAGTTTCTTGATGTCGCCTTGAGGGGTGAACACATAGACCTCATCGGGGAAAAGGTCAGTTTTCAGGTGCTCAAGGAAGTCCGACGGGTCGCCGGCCTGCTGCGTGTCCAGTAGATCGACCAGCCAGCTATGGGTCGGCATCTGCGGCCCGCTCTTTTCCTTGCCGGTTTTGTAGCGCCAGTGAGAGGCCACACCAGTTTCCGCCACCCGGTGCATGTCCTCGGTCCGTATCTGCACCTCAATGCTCTGACCGAAAGTGCCGAACAACAATGTGTGCAAAGACTGGTAACCGTTGGCCTTCGGGATCGCGATATAGTCTTTAAACTTACCGGGAACTGGCTTGTACAGATTGTGCATAAGCCCCAGCACTCTGTAACAGTCATCGGCAGACCTGACGATGATCCGGATCGCGAAGATATCACCCATTTCCACCAGTGGAACCCGTCTCTTCTGCATCTTACGGTAGACGCTGTAAATGTTCTTTTCCCTACCGACGACGGTCGCTTCGATTCCGGCCTGCTCCACCTCCTCGGCGATGTTTTTTTTTGTTTTCTCGATGATTTTCCGGCGATTACCGCGGCGCTTCCCCAGTTCCTTGTAGATTGCATCATATCGCTTCGGGTAAAGGTTACAAAAACTTAAGTCTTCTAGTTCCTGGGTCCAGGCGTACATACCTAGCCGATTGGCAATCGGCGCGAAAATATCCAGTGTCTGCTGTGAAATACGCTTACGTCGATCTACGCGTAATGCATCGAGTGTGCGCATGTTGTGAATGCGATCGGCCAGCTTGATCAGGATGACCCGGATGTCTTTAGACATCGCCAACAGCATCTTGCGAAAATTCTCCGCCTCGGCGTGCTCGGGTGAGTCAAATTCGATCTGGTCGATCTTGCTGACCCCGTCGACCAGTTGCGCAACGTCCTTGCCGAACTGGGCCACCAGTTCTTTTTTCGCGGTCGGGGTGTCCTCTATGACGTCGTGTAGCAGGGCCGCGATGATGCTGTGGCTATCCAGGCGCATGTCGGCCAGAATCCTGGCGACGGACAACGGGTGGAAAATGTAGGCTTCGCCACTATGCCGCACCTGCCCCTCGTGGGCTTCCGCCCCGAACAGGTACGCCTGGTATATGGCCTTGACCTCCTTAGGATCGAGATCCTGCTCGACGATCTGCAGGAGATCGCTGATCAGCAGGCGCCCCTCGGTGACATCGGGAGCACTCCGCCCTTGGTCAGGCCGGGGGTTTTTCCTCCGCGCCGGTGCCGGTGTCGTCGGCATCTTCTGCATCCTCGTCACTGGCCGTTTTTTCCCCCAGGCCAGCCTCAGTCACAGGTATTTCAACCTCTGTGGCGTTGGCCGCTACTGCAACAGGCGCCTCTTCATCCACTGCCGCTGTCGTGTCCGCTCCTCCATCCATCGTCTCGTTGGCAACCTCGCCCAGCGCTGCAAAGGCCTCCTCGGCCTCCTGGTAGGGGTCTATATCCTTCTCGTTGAGAATCTCATTGGTAATCAGGCCCTCGGCGATCTCGCGCAGCGCGATCACGGTGGGCTTGTCGCGATCCTCCGGTACCAGCGGATCAGCACCCAGTTGCAATTGGCGGGTGCGCTTGGCAGCGACCAACACCAGTTCGAAGCGGTTTTCAACGTTCTCGAGGCAATCCTCGACTGTAACCCTTGCCATCAAACAGTCTCCAGAAAAAAGCATCCAGCCCGAATGATCCTGGCGTGGATCGTGGGCAGTGATAACGGGCAGTACCCTCAAATGGCACTCCCACTACGGGAGATTTCGCTAAAGGTTTGCTGCGTCTAGGTTTTTTAGTCTAACGCTTTTTGCAGAATGCACAAGCGCTTCGATGTTGAGCCCGCTGGCGGACAGTGGTGGTTGGCCGGCCAGGACCACCTGGCGCAACTCGGTCAACGCTGCAGCGAAGTCGCCGTTGACCATGGCGTGATCATACTCGCCGTAGTGGCTCATCTCGTTGGCCGCCTTCTCCATACGGCTGCCGATCTCACTGGTGCTATCCCGACCCCGGGCCATGAGGCGCGCGGCCAGCACGTCAACGGAAGGCGGCAGGATGTAAATGCTGATTGCCGAGGGTATTGCTGCGCGCACTTCCCGAGCCCCCTGCCAGTCGATCTCGAGAATCACGCTTTTGCCCGCCGCGAGAAAGCCCTCCAGCGCCCACCGCGAGGTACCATAGTGGTGTTCGAAAACCCTGGCGTATTCCAGAAAATCACCTGCCTCAATCATCTGTTCAAAATCCTTGGGCTCCACGAAATAATAGTCGACCCCTTCCGCCTCTCCCGGCCGCGGCGGCCGCGTAGTGTGGGAAACCGAAATGACCACCTGCTCGCAACTGTCAGCCAGGGCCCGGGCCAGGCTGGTCTTACCGCCACCCGAGGGCGCGGACAGGATGAAGACCTTCGGCTCCTGGTTGCTGGATTTACCATTCATGGGTGATTACTCGATATTCTGTACCTGCTCGCGCATCTGCTCGATCAGCACCTTGAGGTCGACCGATGCCGCGGTCATCTCGGGATGGGCGGACTTTGACCCCAGCGTGTTGGCTTCCCGGTTCAATTCCTGCATAAGGAAGTCCAGGCGCCGCCCAACCGGCTCATCCTGCCCCAGTACCCTGTCGACTTCATCCAGGTGCAGCACCAGCCGGTCGATCTCCTCTGCCACGTCGCTGCGTGACAGCAGGATTACCATTTCTTGCTCCAAGCGGTCGGGATCCAACTGCGTACGGTAATCCGCCAAACGTTCTGCCAAGCGCTGACGCTGGTGTTGTTCGATCTGCGGCAGCGCCTGCCTGAGGGACTGTACAACGCCATGGGCGGATGCGGCCTTGTTCCGAATGATGCCAGCCAAAGCGCCCCCCTCTCGCACCCGGCCGGCCACCAGGTCTCCGAGCGCTGAATTCAGCAACTCGGTAGCAGCAGCTGCCAGTTCCGTCTCGTCGACCAACGGCGGGCTCACCACGCCCGGCCACTTGAGCGTGTCAACTACCCGCAGGGGTTCGGCTGCGGGCAGGATCGCGCGTACCTGAGTTGCCCACTGCGACAATTGGCGCACAGCGCCTTCATCGAGGGTCCTGCGGGCCGCGTCCTCGACCGGTGGCGCGTAACGCAGCATGGCGTCGACTCGACCACGGCCAATCTTCGCGCTGATCGCGTCGCGGAAGGCCCCCTCTACAGCGCGTAACTCCTCGGGCAGGCGTATGGCGACCTCCCGGTAGCGGTGGTTGACGCTGCGCATTTCCCAGGTTAATTGCCCGAGGCCACTTTCGGCCGCGCGGCGCGCGAACGCCGTCATACTGTTTACCACGCGTGACTCTCCAGATTTCGGGGATTAACGAGTTTTTCGGTAGCGCCAGCAGCGCCCACTTGAGCCCGGCGCACGACCCAGTAACGAACTATACTGTAACTTAACCTTGTATCACCCCGCTCCGCGCGAGGTCATCGTTACTCGCCATGTCCAGTAGGCTACCGCTTAAGTTAGGTTATATCCTCAAGGGCTATACCATCAGCCAGGTCTTGGGCGGCGGCGGTTTCAGCCTGGTCTACCTTGCATCCAGCGAATTGGACCGCAAGCCGGTGGTGATCAAGGAATACTGTCCGCAGGACCTGGTGGCCAGGCAGCCCGATGGCACGATCACACCGAACGCGCCGCTCGCACAAACGCCATTTAGGCAGGGGCTAGACCAGTTTTTACAGGAGGCGACAGCGCTGACAAAGATCCAGCACCCGAACGTGCTCAGCGTTACTGACTGTTTTCACGCTAACAGTACTGCCTACATGGTGATGAATCACGAGGCGGGTCGTGACCTGCGCTGGTTCCTCAAGCAACTTGCCGGCAGTCTGGACTGGGACTTCCTGCAACAGATTTTCCCGAAAATCGGCGATGGCCTGTGGCGCATGCACCAACTTGGTGTGATTCACTTAGACGTCAAGCCCGCCAACATCCTGTTGCGCACCAGTGGCGAACCTCTGCTACTGGACTTCGGTGCTGCTAAAACCATCGGCGACCCGGACCGCTTCAGTTCCTTCCAGACCGTGACCCACGGCTTTGCGCCACCCGAGCAATACCTGGACGGCGACCTCGGGCCATGGACCGACATCTACGCTCTTGCCGCCACAATGTACAACTGCATAACCGGCGCACCGCCGCCGCCGGCCTTAAAGCGCAAGGAAGGCACATCATTAGGGCAACTGACCGTCAACTATACCGGCAAGTATCCCTACACCCTGCTAAAGACCGTGGAGTCATCACTGGCAATGGATCGTAACCAGCGACCGGAGGATTTGGGCACTTTTCTGGCGCTTGCTTTTGGCCAGCAAGCGACATCGGCGAACCCCGGTGCAGAGCCCGCCCTTACCGGCGCTGCCCAGCCTTGAGGCTGGTCTCGCCGAGTCTTTTCAGTAAGCTGCAGCCGGCACCCAGGTCACGAGTTTCGGCAACACGATTACGGCAGTCAGGCCGATCAGCTGTGGGGCGATAAGGGGTGCAATGGCCTACGCTAGCATTCTGCTCTGATCAGAAAATCACCCCTTATTCGCTGACGAAATCGCTCGTTCGAAGCTTCGCCTACCCGACCCCGCAAAAAGAGTGTCTCAAAGTGGCTTAAAGGCCTGTGCCGGCAGCCAGGTGACCAGTGCCGGGAAAACAAACACCAAGACCAGGGCGATCAATTGCAGCACGATAAAAGGCACTACGCCGCGATAAATCTCCACCAATTTCACTTCCGGTGGGCATACCCCTTTGAGATAGAAAAGCGCAAAACCCACCGGCGGCGTTAGAAATGAGGTCTGTAAGGTGACCGCAACCAACAACGCAAACCAGGTCAAGGTGGGATAATCAACAACACCGTAGCCACTAACCGGAAGGTCAAGGCCCGCAACCACCGGCCCCAGAAGGGGCAATATGATCAAACTGATTTCGATCCAGTCAAGAAAAAAGCCCAGAACGAAAATCACAACCAGAACAAAAATAATCAACCCATAAGGGCCAAACCCTAATCCTGTCAACGCTTCTTCAATCAGCTCATCACCGCCGCATTCACGCAGCACCAGGGCAAATATTGTCGCGCCGACAAAAATCGCAAAAATATAGGCGGACGTATTCATGGTGTTAACCACCACGTCTTTAAGAACTTTCCAACTTAAGTTCTTGTAGAAAGCGGCAATCAGCGTCGCCCCCAGTGCACCAACCCCGGAAGCCTCTGTCACGGTCGCTATACCCATAAAAATCGATCCCAGCACCATCAAGATCAGCGCAGCGGGCGGTAGGATATCGATTAAGGCCCGCCCTACGTCTTTCAGATTTACTTCTTTGTGATCTACAGCCAGCGGCGCTTTATCCGGAAAAATTTTGCAGTAACCCAGGATAAACACGATATACAGCCCGCCGAGAATCAGGCCCGGAAAAACCGCACCCATGAACAAGTCCAGGATCGGGATTGCCAGTTGATCCCCCATGATGACCAGCATGATCGAAGGTGGGATAAGGATCCCAAGGCAGCCCGAAGCGGCTACGGTTCCCAGCGCCAGGGGTTTATCGTAGTTCTGCCTGAGCATGATCGGCACCGACATTACGCCCAGCAACACCACTGAGGCGCCGATAATACCGGTCGAGGCGGCCAGAATGATGCCGATCAATGTGACTGTGACCGCAAGCCCGCCCTTTATGTTCCCAAAAAGTTTTTGCATCGAATGCAACATTTTTTGGGCAATACCGGACTTGTCTAGCATCAGGCCCATGAAGATAAACATCGGCAATGCGATCAATACCCAGTTGTCCATGATGCCAAAGATGCGCCCTACCAGCAGGCCCAGCGTGTTGTAGTCCAGACCCGTCATGGTCCAGCCCATGACATTGTCGGTCCACCAGGCAATACCGGAGAAAATGATGCCGACTCCGGCCAGCACCCAGGCAACCGGGAATCCTGTGAAAAGCAGGGCGATGAACGACACAAACATGCCGATCACGAGGTAATTTTCTGCGGCAAAGCTCATGAGCCTTCCTCCCGAGTCGACACGCCTGAGTCCTCTAACAAGTGTGCATCCTTTAATTTGGGCGTAAGCCATGGTGCAAAAATCGAGACGCGGATTGGGACCGTCTCTTCAATTTCCTTGCCGTGATGCAACAGCAGTACCGTCTCCTGGATGAGGCGGGCTAGCGCGGCAATTATCATCAGCAACATTGACAACGGAATCACCGATTTGACTATCCAGCGGTAGGGCAGGCCGCTGGGGCTTTGCGAGGATTCGTTGTGATTAAAGGAATACATCGCATAATCAAAACTAAAATCCAGCATGATCAAAAGAACCGGCATTAACAAGAAAACAATGCCGAGAATTTCAAAAATATGCTGGAGCCGTTTCGACATAGCCATGTGGATGAGATCGATGCGGATATGACTGTCATTAGTAATGGCATAAGCCAAGCCGAACATAAACGGTACCGAATACAGGTGCCACTCGAGCTCCTCCATTGGCACCAGCCCCCATCCCAGAAGCAACCCGTTGCGATGAAATCCATAACGCAGGATAACTGTCGTCAGGATAACGATGATCAGAACAACGTTCAGCCATGCAGCTGTCTCAACAACCCGCTTTATGAATCTATTGAAGAACTCGGTGATCGGCACATGGTGGGTTTCGCCGCTATAGACAGTCGCCATAAAAACCTCTTTCTAGTGGGGGAATAAAAACAATATAACCTAATTGAAAAATTATTGTTTCAAGCCGAAAAAAAGCTTGCTCTAAATGCTAAGCCCGCGACAAAGATTGACTCTCTGCCGCGGGCCGCTATTAGAGACTGACAAATGGTTAGTGTTTAATCGCGTGAGGTCCCTGGACGCGGCAGGTAGGCCCACTCATTCCAGATTGCGTAGTTCGTACGGAACTCCTGCATATCATCCCAAATCACCTTAAAGCCTGGATCTTCGGCAATTGCCTCGGCCACGACCTCATCCCACTTTGATGAGAATGTAGCCAACATCTCGTCTGACCAGTACTTGTTCACCGTACCGGCGGCGGCATTCTCTTTCATGGTATCGAACTGCATTGCCTCGCCCATTGCCAGCGCATCGGTCATAACCGCCCGACAAGCAAGCTCAATGATGGTACGCTGCCCTTCGTTCATGGTGTCATTCCAGACATCCTTGTTGACGATCAAATCAAACAAAGTGGCGGGCTGATGCCATCCGGGGAAGTAGTTGTACTTGAGAATCTTATTGATGCCCAGTCGCTTATCAATTGCCGGCATGGAGAACTCGGTGGCGTCGATGGAGCCTTTCTGCAACGCAGGCACAATCTCGCCGCCAGGAAGTTGAGAGGTCGATACGCCCAGTTTTTCCATTACCAGGGCGCCCAGGCCGAAGAAGCGCATGCGCAGGCCTTTTAGATCGGCAGGCGAGTTGATCTCCTTGGAAAACCAGCCCGAAGTCTCGGGTGCAATAATGCCGCACGGGATAGATTGCACGTTAAAGCCCGCGTCGTCATAGGTCTTTTGCCACAAGGCGCGGCCGTTGCCATAGTAAACCCAGGCCAGGAACTCCGGCGCATCAGGACCAAAAGGCACCGCTGAGAAAATAGCGCCTTTCTTGCCGAGTTTCCCCTGGTTGTAGCCCGGGGTCGTGTATCCGGCGCTGACCTGCCGCTTGGACACTGCTTCCAGCATCTCTTTGGGCGGTACTAATTTTCCCGGCTCATAGATTTTCATCTTCATATCAGAGCCACTAATGGCGTTGACATGCTTTGCGATCCATGCGGGCGAAGTGCCTAGAGCAGGTAAACTGGTTGGAAACCAGACCGGCACCTTCAGCACGACCTTGCCTGCGTTTACTGGGGTGGCAATTAGCGTCAACGACACGACGCTGGCCATCCCCAGGGTGGATAAAATCTTCTTCATTTTCATCTCCTGTGTTGTCCTAATCAGTGATTTGATCGGTTGCCGCGATCCGTCCTCGATCTGGCTACTTTTCTCGTCCTCCCACAGCCGCGCTCTTGATACCGTCAACCGTTACACAGCACTGCTGTTATACAGCAACGCTGTTACTGGCTACACGCAAAACCCCGGTTGGAATGGGGCAGTTGACCATTTAGTGGTCAGGCTAATCAACCACTACCGTGAAATAGCGGTAATTTTCCACCTCTAGCGAATCCATCCAAAGTGTTGGCCGCGCCATCAGACCCTCTTAAATGGCTCGTTTTATCACGATTTTTCCCCTTTTCCCATTGAGGGATTTCATGGTAGATTACTCTACATATTGGTCTTACCAGATTACCAGTAATCCATGACCCAAGAACGTGTTGCAGAGTCCGTAGTCCGACAAATTGAGGCGCTGATCCTCGAGGGCGCCCTCAAGCCGGGCGACCGCTTGCCGGCCGAGCGCAAGTTCGCGGCCAAACTCGGAGTCTCAAGGCCCTCGCTGCGCGAGGGCCTGCAAATTCTGGCGGCGCGCGGGTTGCTTACCAGTCGTCGCGGCGGCGCCACCGAAGTGACCGAGAGCCTGAACCCCTCGCTCGAGGATCCTCTGCTTGAATTGATCAGCGCCTCACCGGACGTCTACGAAGATGTCCTCGAGTTGCGTCACGGGATTGATTCGATGGCCGCTTACTATGCCGCAAAGCGGCGCACCGAAACGGACATGCTCGTACTGAAGGCTGCCTACAAACGCATGATTGTCTCCCACGGCCAGGATGATACGTTGGTTGAAGCAGCTGCCGACACCGATTTTCATCTCGTCATCGGTGAGGCCTCCCATAACGTGGTATTGGTGCACGTGATGCGCAGCCTGCACTCACTGTTAGAAAAAAGCGTCCATTACAACCTCGAGAACCTGTACCAGCGGCCGGACAATTTCAAGCATCTGCGCGACCAGCACCATCACCTGATGGCCGCGATCATAGAGGGTGACGCTGGCGGTGCCCGCACCGCTTCCGATGCGCACGTGGACTACGTGGAGAAAGCCCTGGACGAGCTGGCCACTCAACGCCAGCGTGAAGATCGAGCTAACCGTCGGGCCGCGGGCCTGGCTGCGTTATGAGCAGGGCACAGGCCGCCTTCCGGCCTGCGGCAGGTAATACCGGCGGGCGGGGATTTTTTAGCGCTACCCGGCCCGGCCCAAAAAAATCCGCGGATTCCGCTGCGCCCAAACGGCGCAACCGAGCCCACCTCGATCGATCGCAGTCGGTTTGATACGCCTGCTGATTCTCTCTGTTCTGCTGGCTGCTGCCTGGCTGCTGCTCTCGGGTCATTTCGAACCGTTGCTGCTCGGCCTTGGTGCCTTGTCGGTGGCGGGGGTGGTGGTGTGTGTCAGCCGCCTGGGCACAACCGACGCCGAGGGGCTGCCGCTGCGGCTGTTGCCGGGCCTGGCCCGTTACGCACCCTGGCTTGCCTGGCAGATTATCGTCTCCAGTGTCGACGTCGCCAAACGCATCGTCCAGCCTCATTTACCGATCGACCCCACCGTTATCCGCGTGCCGGCCGACCAGCAAAGTGCTCCCGGGCAGGTCACCTACGCCAACTCGATCACGCTGACCCCGGGCACCATCTCGCTGGACGTGGCCGAGGGGGAAATCGAGGTGCACGCTTTGACCTCAGACGCCGCCAACGAATTGGCCGGCGGCGAGATGGGCCGGCGCGTCCGCGCTATGGAGCGGCGCTGATGCTGGCACTGGCCACCATTGCATTGCTCGTGACCATGGCGCTGGCACTGATCCGGGCGGTCAAAGGACCAACCGTTTACGACCGGATCCTGGCCGCAAACGCCTTGGGCACCAAAACCGTGCTGATGATCTCGACCCTGGGGTTCGTGGTAGGTGAGCCGGAGCTCTACATAGATATCGCTTTGATGTACGCGCTGATCGGCTTCATCGGCACAGTAGCAGTACTTAAGGTTTCGGAGTTTGGTGACCTCGGCCAAGCCCGGTCGGCGCCACCGGAGGATGCCCAGTGAACAGCCTGCTGGAGGTCTTGAGCGGTGCCCTGCTGCTGCTCGGCGCGGTGTTCACGCTGGTGGGCGGTGTCGGCCTGCTACGCATGCCCGATGTCTTTACCCGCATGCACGCGGCCGGCATCACCGACGCCGTTGCCGCTGCCGCCATCATTCTCGGGCTTGCGTTGTTGGCCGGTTGGAGCCTGTTGTTGGCCAAGCTGCTGCTGGTACTGGCGCTGCTGCTGCTGCTCAACCCCTCGGCCTGCCATGCGCTGGCCCGGGCGGCCATTCACGGCAGCCGCCGGCCATGGCTCGGCGGTGCGGCGGACTAAAGTGTTGATCGAGGCAATCAACATCGTGCTGCTGGGCATGCTGGCAGTGACCGCACTCGCCGCTATCCGCCTGCACGACCTGTTCGCGGTGGTGATGCTGTTCGGCATCTACAGCCTGCTGGCCGCGGTGGTGTTCGTGGTGCTCGACGCCGTCGACGTCGCCTTCACCGAAGCCGCGGTGGGGGTGGGCATATCGACGGTACTGATGCTGGCCACCATTGGTTTGGCCGGCCGCCATGAAAAGCGCCCGGCCCACCGCCCGCTGCTGCCGCTGCTGGTGGTGGTAGTCACCGGCGCGGCACTGGTCTACGGCACCCTGGACATGCCTCACTTCGGCGATCCAAACGCGCCGGTACACCAGCACGTGGTGCCCCGCTACCTGCAGCGCTCGGCCGACGAGATCGGCATTCCCAACGTGGTAACCAACATACTGGCGAGTTACCGGGGCTATGACACGCTGGGCGAACTAACCGTGATCTTCACTGCCGGGGTCGGCGTACTCGCACTGCTGGGGCTGCGCCGGCGCCGGCGTGAAAGACCCGGGCCCGGGCAGAGCCCGCCATGAGAGACAACCCCGTGTTGCGGGTGGTCACCAAGATCACCCTACCGCTCATTTTCCTGTTCGCGCTGTACGTGCAGTTTCACGGCGACTTCGGGCCCGGTGGCGGCTTTCAGGCCGGGGTGATATTTGCCGCCGGCTTTATCCTCTATGGCCTGGTGTTCGGCACTGAAGCACTGCGCGCTGCGGTACCGGCGGCGGTGCTGCGGCTGGGCATCGCCCTGGGCCTGATGCTCTACGCCGGCGTTGGTGTCGTGACCCTGGGCCTGGGTGGCGAGTATCTCGCCTACGGCACGCTCGCACACACTGCGGCCCATGGCCAGCACCTGGGCATTTTCCTGGTTGAACTGGGTGTCGGGGTGACGGTGGCAGCAGTGATGGTAGCGGTGTTCCTGGCCTTTGCCGGGCGCGCAGACCCATGAGCGCGGCAGGCCTTTACAACTACTGGATCGTCATCCTGTTGATGATGGCGGGCTTTTACGTGGTCATCTCCAGCGGCAACCTGGTCAAAAAGATCGTCGGCCTCAATTTGTTCCAGGCCTCTGTATTCATCCTTTACATCAGCATGGGCAAGGTTGCAGGCGGCAGCGCACCGATTCTGCGCGAGGGCGTTACCCAGTTCTCCAACCCGCTGCCCCACGTGCTGATTCTGACCGCCATCGTGGTCGGCGTCGCTACCACCGCGCTCGGCCTGGCGCTGGTGGTGCGCATCCGTGAAGCCTACGGCACAGCCGAGGAAGACGAGATTCACCAGCAGGACGAGTCCCTGTGATCGCGGCCCAATTGCCGGCGCTGCAGGTGGTCGTGCCGCTGCTCGGGGCGCCCCTGTGCCTGCTGGCACGCAAAGGTAATACCGCCTGGGCGCTGACCCTGGCCATAAGCGCCGTGGCGCTGCTGGTCGCAACCCTGTTGCTCGGCCAGGTGCTGGCACAGGGTTCGGTGGCCTACGCCTTCGGTGGCTGGGCCGCACCCTGGGGCATCGAGTACCGGCTGGACGCAGTCAACGCCATCGTGCTGCTCATTGTCACCGGTATCAGCACGGTGGTGCTCTTGTTTGCCAAGACCAGCGTAGCCCACGAGATCAGGCCTGAGCAGCAGGTGCTGTTTTACACCTCCTGGTTGCTGTGCCTGACCGGCTTGCTGGGCATCACTATCACCGGGGATGCATTTAACCTTTTCGTGTTTCTCGAGATCTCGTCGCTGTCGAGCTACGTTCTGATATCCCTTGGTTCCGATCGCCGGGCGCTGACCGCCGCGTACCAGTACCTGATCATGGGCACCATTGGCGCTACCTTCATCCTCATCGGTATCGGCCTGCTGTACATGGTGACTGGCACCCTCAACATGGCCGACCTGGCCGGCCGCCTGCCCGAACTCACCGCCAGCCGTACGGTGCGTACCGCGTTTGCCTTTCTCACCGTTGGTATCGGCCTTAAGCTCGCGCTCTTTCCGCTGCACCTGTGGCTACCCAATGCTTACGCCTATGCGCCCTCGGTGGTGACGGCTTTTCTCGCCGCCACCGCCACCAAGGTGGCCATATACATGTTGCTGCGTTTCATGTTTTCGGTCTTTGGCGCCGGCTTTTCCTTTGGCGCCATGCCGTTGCCAACGCTGCTGGTACTGCTCGGCGCGGCGGCGGTGCTGTCGGCCTCCACGGTGGCCATCTTCCAGCACAACATCAAACGTATGCTGGCCTACTCCAGCGTTGCGCAGATCGGCTACATGGTCTTGGGCATGAGCCTTGCCAGCAGCGCCGGGCTGACCGCGGCAGTGCTGCACCTGTTTAACCACGCCCTGATGAAAGGCGGGCTATTCCTGGCCCTGGGCTGTATTGCCTGGCGATTAGGTAGCGTCCGGCTGGGTGACCTGGCGGGTCTCGGTTACCGCATGCCCTGGACCATGGCGGCCTTCGTGGCCGGCGGCCTGAGTCTGATCGGGCTGCCGCTGACGGCCGGGTTTATCAGCAAGTGGTACCTGGTATTAGCCGCGCTGGAGCAGGGCTGGTGGCCAGTGGTGATAGTGGTAGTGGCCGGCTCGCTGCTGGCCGTGGTCTACATCTGGCGGGTAATCGAGACCGCGTATTTCCGCGACCGCGGCGAGCCCGCGCCGCCCGTGCAGGAAGCGCCGCTATCCATGCTGCTGCCCACCTGGTTGCTGGTGGGCGCCAATGTCTACTTTGGCATCTACACCGACCTCAGCGTAGGCGTGGCGGGCCAGGCTGCGCGGGTATTGCTGGGAACAGCGCCGTGAGCGACGCCCATTTACTGGTACTGGCCGTTTTCACGCCGCTCGTGGGTGCAATACTGGTCGCGCTAACCGGCAAGTGGATCAACCTGCGTGAGTCGGTCAGCCTGGCAGCGGGGGTGACCCTGCTGGCGCTGGTCAGTTCGCTCATTCCCGCCATCCTTGCTGGCAAGCAGCCGGGAATTCTGCTGGCGCTACCAGTACCGGAGATACCGATCGCGTTGCAGGCCGAGCCACTGGGCCTTTTGTTCGCGTTGCTCGCGTCTTTTCTGTGGATCGTGACCACGGTCTATTCCATTGGCTACATGCGCGCTCACGGTGAGGCTCACCAGACTCGGTTTTATGCTTTCTTTGCCATTGCCATTGGCAGTGCCATCGGCGTGGCCTTCGCGCAGAACCTGTTCACATTGTTTTTGTTCTACGAACTGCTGACGGTTTCCACCTACCCGCTGGTGACCCATGCCGGTACTCCCGAGGCGAGGCAGGGCGGTCGGGTGTACCTCGGCATCCTGATGGCCACCTCGATGGGCTTTTTGCTGCTGGCCGTGGTCTGGACCTGGCACCTGACCGGCTCTGTCTCGTTCCAGGACGGCGGCATTCTCGCCGGCAAAGCGTCGCCGCTGGTCATCGGTGTGCTGTATGCCCTGTTTGCCTTCGGTATCGGCAAGGCGGCGTTGCTGCCTTTTCATCGCTGGCTGCCCGCGGCCATGGTCGCGCCGACCCCGGTCAGCGCGCTGTTGCACGCGGTAGCAGTAGTTAAAGCAGGCGTTTTCGCCATTCTCAAGGTCACGGTGTACATCTTCGGTATCGATCTCCTCGGGCAGACTCACGCGACTGGCTGGCTGCTGTGGGTGGCAGCCGGCACTATCGTCGGCGCCTCACTGGTGGCCATGCACCAGGACAACCTCAAGCGCCGGCTGGCCTACTCCACCATCAGCCAATTGTCCTACGTGGTCCTGGGCGCGTTGCTGGCCAACGCCGCCGGCATTATCGGCGGGGCCATGCACATCGCCATGCACGCTTTCGGCAAGATCACGCTGTTCTTCTGCGCCGGCGCTATCCTGGTGGCAACCCACAAGACCGAAATCAGCCAAATGGATGGTCTGGGCCGGCGCATGCCGCTGACCATGGGTGCTTTCTTGATAGCCGCTATCAGTATCGCTGGGCTGCCGCCGCTCGGTGGACTGTGGGGCAAGTGGTACCTGGCCCTGGGTGCGCTGGATGCCGGCTACAGCGTGCTGGTTGGCGTGCTGATGCTGAGCACGTTGCTGAACATCGCCTACTTGATACCGCTGCCGGTGCGGGCGTTTTTCCGTGGTGAGCCAAACGCCCCCACGGGGACCATCACCGAGGCACCCACCGCCTGCCTGCTGGCTATCGGCGTGACCACAGTGATGTGCCTGGTGCTGTTCTTCTACCCGGAACCCGTCTACCGCCTGGCCCTGATGCTGGTCGATTGAGCAACACATGAGCGAGAAACAGCACCTGTTCGATAAGCCGGTCAACGTCCGCCGGGTCCTGTGGGGACTGGCCGCAGCTTGCCTGGTCACCTTTGTTGCCGATTTCGTCTACCACCGCCACGTGGTGCATCCCTGGGAGGGTCTGTGGGGCTTCTACGCACTCTATGGCTTCGTCGCCTGCGTAGTGCTGGTGCTGCTGGCCAAAGAGATGCGCAAGGTGCTGATGCGCAGCGAAGACTATTACGAGCGCGATGACTGAACTGCCGCCCTTTGCCCTTTTCTACCTGGCGGCACTGCTCGCAGCCGTGCTGCCCCAGCGGGCGCGCCAAGTACTGATGCTGGCAGTGCCGGTGGCTGGCGGTCTTGCGCTCACTGGGCTGACCGAGGGCACCCTGCTGCAGTGGGATGTAGCCGACCTGGTGCTCGAGCCGTTGCGGGTGGATGCCTTGAGCCTGCTCTTTGGCTACCTTTTTCACATTGCGGCGTTCCTCGGGGTGGTGTTCTCGCTGCACGTAACAGACCGCACCCAGCACGTGGCGGCACTGCTCTACGCCGGCAGCGCCCTGGGCGCGGTTTTTGCCGGCGATCTGTTAACGCTGTTCTTGTTCTGGGAGATGCTGGCGCTATCGTCGGTGTTCCTGATATTCGCTCGCGGCAGTGGACGTGCCTACCGGGCGGGCATGCGCTACCTCGTTATTCAGGTGCTCTCAGGCGTACTGTTGCTGGCCGGCGCGCTGATGCTCTACCGCGACAGCGGTTCACTGGTGTTCGGCCACATCGGCCTGACCGGGTTTGCGAGTGTTTTGATTTTCATCGCCTTCGGCATCAAGTGCGCGTTTCCACTACTGCACAACTGGTTGACTGACGCATACCCCGAGGCCACCGCCACCGGCACGGTGTTTCTGAGCGCCTTCACGACCAAGG